>Ga0207062_1277_pt1 | contig 10750 bp, 5 predicted proteins | sample Alteio_BWMinCont_28_FD_153266 | JGI IMG/M metagenome (GOLD analysis project Ga0207062, IMG submission 153266) | Enriched cells from forest soil in Barre Woods Harvard Forest LTER site, Petersham, Massachusetts, United States -... | ecosystem: Environmental > Terrestrial > Soil > Temperate forest >... | reverse complement strand
GCAAGGCGAGTATTGATTCGTCGCTTACATATATCTTGATAGAATCAACGGTCTTGCATCCCCATTCCGTAGTGCCATACACAATATATTTAGTGTTGATCACAGGCATTGCCACCGGGTCGGAAATATAAGGGTTATTAAGGCCTGACGGTGGGTCCCATGTGAAGGTCATACAATTGGTTTGCGGATTGATCTGGTAAGATTGCCCGGGGTATATGGTTAGTGAATCCGGGAGGTATATCACTGCCCCCGGTTCGATAGTAATATGAACAGTGAGCGTATCCATACAGCCATACTGGCTTATGGCGATCATGGTATAATTCTGTGAAGTGATCGCGTGTACCCAGGGCGCTGAAGATGTGGAATCACTTAAATAAATGGAAGGTGTCCATATATAGCTCGTGCCGCCGGTGGGTTGCAACTGCACGGAATCATGCGGGCATAAATTATACTCGGAGTCCACATGGGCTACAACAGGAGGGTACACAACGAGTAACGCAGAGTCAGCCGATTTACAGCCGGCGGGGGTGCTTACGGTGAGTACTATCTCCGTACTATCGCCGGCAGTAAATACCACGCTCGACATTGTTGAATTATCTAACGAGGTGGATGGCGTCCAGGTATAGGAATAATGGGTATACCACGACGGTGTTACCGAAGCATGGATATGCAAGGTATCGTAGTCACATACAAACCGGTTGCTGCCTATATAAACAAGAGGGTTAGGCTGCACATCAAGATAGAAAGAGTCAATAATATTGGGGCATAGCGGAAAATAAGCTGTCATAACATACATAGCCGATGTATCCCCGATAATAACAGGGCTGCCTATCGTAGAGTTGGCGATACCCGTAGTGGGTACCCACTGGTAGGTATTTATAGGGTTTCCTGTAGTGAATACCTGCAGCAACTGCCCTTTACAGATGGCTGTATCTTTTGTGTGTAATGTAACCGTATCATAGAGTATGGTTACATTAATGGAATCTGTTGCCGAGCATCCGGCATTACTGCTTACCTGCAACCAGTAAGTACCGGTTGTGGTTACCGTAATAAAAGAAGATGTGGCGCCCGTGCTCCACAGATAGGTAGCCCCGGTATAAGTAAAATAGGACGTCAATATCAGTGGTAAGCCCTGGCATTCAATAGTATCAGGGCCGAGATAAACGAAAGGCAATGGATTGACGGTAATATGAATAGTATCCGTAGCTACGCAGCCATTATTCACCTGCAGCCAGTAAGTACCGGTTGCCGATACGTGTATGGTATCGAGGGTACTTCCAGTGCTCCATAAATAAGTGCTCCCTACCGGCTGCGGGGACGAGAGTACTAATGTATTGCCAGCGCAAAAAGCGGTATCATTACCTAAGTTTACGACAGGCAGCGGATTGAACAGAACATGGAAAGTATCTACCAGCATTCCACACGGGCTTGGGGCGTATACAATATAAGTACCCGCGGCGGTCACGCTCAACGTTGACCCTGTGCTGCCAGTGCTCCATGTATACGATGCATAACCGGCCGGCGCTATCAATGTTATAGACCCGGCAGAAGCACAGGCATTACTGTCTGCGTGGGTATAGGTGGTATCTACATGCGCAAAGTTCAAATGGAATGTGTCAATGAGCATGGCACATGCGCTTGGGGCATACACCCAATAGGCGCCTGTATCAGTAACCGTGGCAGCTATGGTAGTTACTCCTGTACTCCATGTATAAGAAGTGTATCCGGACGGCGCCGTCAATGTAGCTGTAGTGATGGGAGCGCATATACTGTCATTTACATGGGTATAGGTGGTGTCAACTAGTTTCACATCTACATATATACTGTCTTTAGCCACGCATATCTGGCTGAATGAAATATCATCAAGAGCAAAGTCATTGCCATCCGCAGCCGTTGTCTCGTCATAAATACAAATAGTGGCCGTAGTGTTTGCGCCACTGTTCCATGTTGCTGAAAAATTAACCCATACTCCATCCGCCGCAGTTATAGCATCTGGCGACCCGATCAAAATGCCGTTTATCATAAATTGAAGTACAGGGACACCCGTTCCAACATCTGCTGAAGACCAGTTAGAAACCCATGCGGAAAAATCATAGTTGGTATTAGGCGTAACGGGAATTGTCTCGCACCACACACTGATCGGTGTGGATGCCCCGTTTATCGCCATCATATTCCCTGTACCGGTCGTATGGTCTCCATAAGAAAACGCTGCAGGATGGTCGGGATAAGGATCTGTGCATATAGCATATACCCCTTCAGGTACCAGTGACCCTGCTCCTGATACATAAGTATAAGAGCTTGTGAACCCAACATTTCCGAGGCTGAAATCACCATTATATACGAGGTTATAAGGAGTGATGGACTGTACGGTAATATCGTACCAGCCTGAAGTAGTACCGACAGTTATCGCCGGGATCAACACGGATGAGCTTGATAAACCTGTAACAGGCGTCCATGCGATACTGATAATGGAATCAGTACCGGTAACAGTTGCCCGAAGCGAATCAGAGCCATGTTCGCAAATATGAAGGGTATCAGGAAGGGAAAGGTTATTGCAGGTGCTTCCGCACACATAAGCGCTGCAACTGGCATAGCTCTCGGATACCAGTGAATTAAGCCCTGTTGCCGAAGAAATAGTACCATAGACATTTAACCCGGTGGGGTTTGATGAAGGACTGGCAACATTCTGATTATTCACTTCTATATTAAAGGTGTGCGTCCCGGCAGTTAACCAGACTGTTTGTGTGTAAAAGGTATAAGCCGCAAAACCCGTGGCCGGTACCGGTAAAATAATGGTACCATCAATATTTGCGGCGGAAGTGTAATTATCAGCGGAAACGTAAAAAGTGAGTTTGATACTGTCGGCAGTGCACACCCTGAATGGCCTGCCCAATGTCATATTAAGGGGTATTCCCGTTCCGGGGTCGGTATAGGTATTTGAATTAAGACAACTGATCCAGTTCCCCGGATCCGCTGCGGGATTAGTGATCCATGCTCCACCGACAGGGGTTACTATATCGGCGCTGTTGCCGGGCGTTACTTCTATAAGCCCGGGTATTGCCGTTCCTGCTATAGCTGTGGCTACCCCCGGAGACTCCGCTGTAACTATCCAATGAGGGTCTGGCACAGGCGTTGCCCCGTTTGCCCCGCCGGGTATGGCAGCCCCGGTGATTGGATTATACCCGGTGTTAATGACCAGGGAACTTGTCAGGCACTGGGCCTGGGCATAGTTTCCGGGAACCAAAAAGAAAACAAAAAGTAAATATTTATTCATGCCTGCAATGCTATAGCCTTTACCATTCGTTATATAGACTGTGATTTACCGTAAATGGTTGGTAAATTACATTAAAATAATTGTTTTACCAAACAAAAATATAAACCATAAGGGCGGGCATTACATAAGGACAAGTCCTGTTTAAGCTATTGAATTTTCTGAACGGTTTACCGGTTATCTTAATAAGGTTACATTACCTTGCTTTTGAACTATAAACCCGGTATTGCTAACAGCTTCTACTTCATACACATATACATCAAATGGCTGGGCCTTTCCTTTATATGTTCCGTCCCACCCATCGTCTAAGTTAGTGGATGAATAAACTAAATTACCCCAACGGTCATATATGCGGAAGTAATTCAGGCTCGCCAACCCGGTATTAAGTATTTTCAATGTATTATTAACACTCGCGCCGGGAGTAAAAACATTTGGTAATGCAATGATCGTGTTTTGCTCAACATGTATCCTGATGGAATCTATTGCTACGCATCCCCATTCCGTAACACCATGCACTATATAATTAGTGCTCACAAGAGGCGTAGCAACGGGATTGGAAAATAAAGTATCATTAAGCCCTAATTCAGGCGTCCATGAAAATGTCAGGCAATTGGTTTGCGGGGATATCTGGTAAGATTGCCCCGGGTATATAGTCACCGAATCGGGCAGGTATATCACACCGGCAGGATGCACATGAACAGTGGTATAGGCGGTATCCTGACAACCAAACTGGCTGGTGCCAACTACCATATAATCCTGGGATGTGATCGGATGGACCCATGTTGAATCTGAAGTAGGGTTAGTTAAATAAATGGTAGGGGTCCATTGATAAGTAGCTGTCAGTCCCTGGTAATACGTACCCTGTCTTAAATACACTACCAATTTCGCAGAATCTCCCGGGCATAATGTATCAATCGGAGCTATTAAACTGTCAAACCCAATCTGGTGTACGTTTATCTGTATTGAATCTTTTGCAAAACAACCATGGGGAGTGGATACCGTTAGTACTAGAGAAGTGGAATCACCGGCGGTAAACACCACAGTTGAAGAAGTTGAATCAGCCAGGGATATGCCGGGTGACCAGCTATACAGATAGTGCGTGTATGACGAAGGGCTCACACTCGCGGTTATATGTAGCGTATCATTCTTACAGACCGATCGGGGCGGGCCCAAAAAGGCAATGACCGGATTCGGTTGCACGTCAAGATGAAATGAGTCTATGATAACCGGACAATTCACACCATGATAGGTAAGTGGCGGAACATATGTAGCAGTTAAAACGTATGTTGCTGAAACAGTAGTAACTATAGTAGGATCTGCCACATTAGAGGTGGCAATACCAGTAGTAGGTGTCCACTGGTATATAATATTGGGGTTTATGGTAACCCCGGTAGGGAAAGAAGCTCCCATGCATATTGCGGTATCTACCTGGGGAAAGGTGAACGTATCATACACAATAAGTACGTTAATTGTATCAGCCCCCGGGCACCCGGAAGTATCTGTTACGGTAAGCCAGTAAGTTCCTGTCACTGATGGCGTAAAAGTTGCAGTTGTCACTCCCGGGCCCAATGACGGTAGGCCTCCCCACAAGTAGGTAGGAGTTACATAAGGAACCGAAGATTGGAGCGTAACCGGATTTCCCGAACATGATGCAGTATCAGGGCCAAGGTTTACAAGCGGCTGAACTTTTAAATTGATCGTCATCGTATCACTCCCGAAACAACCGGAGCTATCAACTGTTAACCAATAGGTTCCGGCGGTATTTACACTTATTCTCCCGGTCGTATCCCCGGTGCTCCACATATAAGTTTCTCCGCGCACAGGCGTATTTAATAACACGGTATTCCCGGCGCAGAAGGTTGTATCGCGCGGCCCGATCCTAACGTGTGGAACTACCTCCCGCACATTTACCGTATCCGAACTCGTACATCCATAGGGCACTGTTATCGTCAGCCAATAATTAGTCCCCGGAAAAACGGGTGGCGTCACAGTAACGGTTGTTGTCGTTGCTATAGTTGTTGTTCCGGTGCCCCAGGTATATTGGCCCGCGGGCGTGGCAGCAGAGGCTGATAACACTACACTATTGGTACAAATAGCTGTATCATTACCTAAAGTAAACGGAGTAACATCGGGGTTGAAATGGTACAAAGCCTTTATTTGCGTAAGAGATAATTGTGCGCTATACACTGCTATGTCATCAATTTTTCCATTAAATCCATAGGTACCTGTTGCGTAATTAAGGCCAACATTAAATACATCAGAACTAACGAGCGGATAAAACAAATTAACAAAAGTGCCTGTCAATACAGTATCAATATATAACTGGTAAGTACTGCCGCTTCTTGTAAATACGATATTATGCCATTGGCTTAAAGTCACCGAGGCGCTTAATTGAGCTCCCATCCCTCCGAACATGAAAGACACTTCATTACCTGCCGTGCCAAAAGTACCATTGCTCATCATAAGGCCATAACCATCAGTGTTTACATTGCCATTATATATTATTGTTGATGCCTGGTTGGCGCTCGGGTTTATCCAGCATGAATAACTAAAATCACCGGCTGCCGAGAAAAAAGTATGGTAACGCATCAAAGTAGTTGCGCCATTGAATAGGTAAGCTGTATTTGGATTTCCAAACCGGTCGGTTGTAAGCGTTGGTGGAGTCGTAATGACAGAAGGGGTGGTAACGGGGGCAACTAACAAAGTATTGCCATTACCGCTATGGTCAGTAGTATCCGCGCAAAAAGGATACCATGCAACCAGGCTGGTCGTTGGTAATTGGCTAAATACGGTATTAGTAATTAACAATAATACGGGTAAAAGAAGTATCAGTCTTTTCATAACCACTTTCAGTCAAGAATAAAAAATGTAATACAAATATATAAAACTTAGGCAAAAGCAATCTTATTTAGATGAAAATACAATCTAAATTTTATTTGATATATACGCGAAAACAAAATATAGCTCTGTGTTATAATTTATTCTCTTTATTTCATATATCTCTTATAAAATAGATTATGTATCCTAAGACGTATCAATTTCAATATAGGGTTGGGAAATTTTGAATATTTATAAAAACTTAAACGGTTCCTTTGCAGTGCTTTTGAACTCTTCCCATACGCCGGTTACTACATCACCTGCCGGTCTTATTTCTTTTATGATACTGCTCACCTGTCCTATTTCCAATTCTCCTTCATTCAAATCACCTTCAAACATACCTTGTTTCGCACGGGCACGCCCTAAAATATTTTCTAATTCAACAACAGATGCACACGAATTCTCAGCTTCCTGCACTTTTTGATAAAAATCATTTTTGATAAGCCGGACCGGGGTTAGCTTTTTTAAGGTGACTATCGTATCTCCCTCCCCTGCTTTGACCACGGCTTCTTTAAATGCGATATGGCTGGATGCCTCATGTGTACATACAAACCTGCTCCCCATCTGCACCCCTTCTGCGCCCAATACCATCATTGCATACATAGCCCTGCCGCTGGCTATACCTCCTGCTGCTATCAGCGGTATGCTCACGGACGCCCTTGCGGCTGGTATAAGGCACAAGGTTGTTGTTTCTTCCCGCCCGTTATGGCCGCCTGCTTCAAAACCTTCAGCAACTACAGCATCAACACCGGCATCCTCGCATTTCTTTGCAAATTTCGCGCTCGACACCACATGGGTTACTATTATACCATGCTCTTTCAGTTTTGCCGTCCATGTTTTAGGATTTCCCGCAGATGTGAATACGATCGGTACTTTTTCTTCAATGATTACAGCTATGTGTTTATCAATATCCGGGTATAACAACGGCACGTTCACCGCAAAAGGCTTATCCGTGGCCTGCTTACATTTTCGTACATGCGTTCTCAGCACATCAGGGTACATGCTGCCGGCGCCTATGATCCCCAGCCCTCCCGCATTACTCACTGCCGAAGCCAGCCTCCACCCGGAAGCCCATATCATCCCGGCCTGTATAATAGGGTAACGAATACCAAATAACTGTGTGATACGGTTATCAAAACCGTCTTCCGAAAATTTTCCTTCAAAAAGCATTACGCCTGCTATAGTTTAGAAAGCAGCCTTAATATTAATGCTTTTACTGCAATTCTTCAAGAGAACACCTCATCGTTGAGCCATTATTTACTTTCCAGTCTCACTACCGGCACTATCATCTCTTCAAGCGATATACCGCCATGCTGGAACGTATTTTTATAGTAATTCACAAAATGATTGTAATTGTTCGGGTAACAAAGGAACACATCTCCTTTAGCGAAAATAAAAGTGGAGCTTACATTGGGTCGCGGGAGGCCTGCAAATTTCGGGTCGCGGAATGCAAGCACATCTTTTTCTTCGTACTGAAGGTTACGTCCGTGTTTGTATCTGAGGTTAGTGGTTGTTGCTCTGTCTCCAATGCATTTACTGGGTGTCTTTACGCGCACGCTACCGTGGTCGGTGGTGATCATCACCTGTATGTTTTTGTCGGCTATTTTGCGCAGCGCCCTATGCAGCGGCGAGTGTTCAAACCAGCTTACCGCCAGTGACCGGTAGGATACCTCATCGCCGGCAAGCTCTTTCAGCACTTCCATCTCTGTGCGTGCATGAGAGAGCATATCTACAAAGTTGTACACTATTACGGTAAGGTCGTTCGAAAGACAGTTATGGATATTGTCCTCCATCGTCTTGGCATCCTCGTTGTTGGTGATCTTTATATATTGCCATTTAAGATTATCCAGCTTCAGGTGTTTCAGCTGGTTGGCAAGAAACCGCTCTTCATAAAGGTTTTTACCGCCTTCCTCATCATCATTTTTCCACTCCACCGGGAAGTGCGCTTCAATATCTATAGGCAGCATTCCCGCAAATATCGCGTTGCGGCAATACTGTGTTGCTGTCGGTAATATGCTGTAAAAAAGATCGTCTTCCACTATCCTGAATGATTCAGTGATTATCGGCTGGAATGCTTTCCAATGGTCCAGGCGCAGGTTATCTATTACCACTAAGATCGTTGGCTTGCCTTGTTTGATATAAGGCGCTATTTTTTTCTCAAAGACCCTGTGCGATAACAATGGCCCCGTTTTGCCATTATCCTTTATCCAGTTAGCATAATTTTTAGAAATGTATTTGAAGAACTCTGTGGTAGCTTCCGCTTTCTGTGTCTGTAATATTTCCATCATTTCTTCACTGTCGCTCTTCCCCATTTCCAGTTCCCAGTACACTAGTTTTTTATAAAGCTCCTTCCATTCTTCATGGTCCGGGTTAGAGCTCAGCGCCATGAACAGGTTACGGAAATCCTGCTGGTAGGCGATGGTTGTTTTCTCAGATACCAGGCGCTTGCTGTCCATTATTTTTTTCAGCGACAATAATACCTGGTTGGGATTAACGGGTTTTATAAGATAATCTGTGATCTGCGCGCCAAGCGCGTCTTCCATAATATTCTCCGCTTCATTCTTGGTGATCATTACCACCGGTAGCATTGGCTGCAGCTCTTTTATTTTGGTAAGCGTTTCCAAACCGGTGAGCCCGGGCATGCTCTCATCAAGCAGCACCACATCCACTGTTTTATCTTTCAGTAGTTCCAGTGCGTCATAGCCGTTGGTGAGCGGTGTTACTTCATAACCTTTATTTGTTAAGAACAATATCTGGGATTTGAGTGAATCTATCTCGTCATCAACCCATAAAATCTCGCCTTGTGTACTCATGTAGTATGTTTTGTTTTAGACTTCAATATAAATTTATTAAAAATTATATTCCAACTCAGTCTTTTACTGTTAGTTTAACTCAAATTTGGCACGTAATGCTATTTGGCAACATTTTGTCAAGCACTTCATCCTCAAACTCTATCTGCCGGTTTTTATTGCCCGTCGCGTTTTTTACTTTTGGCTTTTAACTTTTACTTTTGAACCATGCCTTCTGTAACAATTAGAAAAGCAACACAACGAGATTGCCCGCAAATGCTGGAACTGGTGCATGAATTAGCAATGTATGAACGGGCGCCGCACGAAGTGACCGTTTCATTGGAACATTTTATAGAAAGCGGTTTTGGCGCAAATCCCGTTTGGTGGGCATTTGTGGCCGAAGAAGGCAATGTTATAAAAGGCTTTGCACTATACTATATCCGCTACTCTACCTGGAAAGGGCAGAAAATGTACCTTGAGGATATTATAGTTACAGAGTCCGCGCGTGGCAAGGGAGTAGGTGGTATGCTGATGGATGCGCTGATAAGTGAAGCCAAAGAAAAACAACTGCAGGGCATCACCTGGCAGGTGCTCAACTGGAACGAACCGGCCTTCAATTTCTACAGGAAATATAATGCGCGCTTTGATGAAGAATGGACCAATGGTATACTTGACTTCTGAAGATACACGCTCTCAATTACACACCCTCTCCTTTGGAGTTCCCGCAAGGGAAAGAGCGTAGCTCCGGGGTGAGGCTATTTGCTTCTAACCCTGATAAGGTCCTCGCTCATCAGCCTCGGGCAACGGTATGTGGTGAAATTCCATGAAATACTCAACAGGGCCAGCATATACTGATCTTTGCTTGCGGTATTGCCACGCTGCTTGCCGGCTTCACCCAACGTGCTGTTATCACTTGACGGCGTGCGGTTCTGCAAGGCAGCCGCCACTGAATTCTGAGGAAAATTATTTATCCCCACATAAGTATTGCTCACATCATCCAGGTAATCAGTATTGGTAAGGCGGTCTGCCACTTCCAGGGTAAGGTTTACCCCTCCCTTTACCCAGCATTTGATCCCGGCGCCGATAGGGAGGCAAGCGGCTATATTACTATAATTTCTGCCGCCATAATGCGCATTCTGCCCTTCTGTGCCTAACGGGCGCAAATAATACCTCGAACCATTGTAATTAGTATATGGATTGTAATAAAACGCGCCGATGCCACCGGTAAGAAATGGGGTAAACCTACGCTCCGGGTCGCCGGTAATAAACTTAAAGAAATTGAACTCAGCCTGTAACGCCGTCTCAATGATGATACTCTCAAAATTCAGGTTGCGTTCCTGTTCATAAATATTACTGTTTAAATTATCATTATAGCCAACCTTCGTATAATTGGCAACAATTTTTATCGCAATATAAGAGGTCATTCTCCTGCGCAGATATATACCGCCGGCTGGGCTGATGGTTTTAAAGCCATAACTGTCATTCAGATCACCGAAATATTGTGACCCCCCCAAAGCTATACCTATCTCACTCGCCGTATAAAAGGATTGCGCTCCCGCCCCTGAAAACGCGACAATAGAAAAAAATAAAAAAATGATCGCGTGAAACTTGCGCATATATAAATAAATACTATTTAGATTACTAAAACGGCAAAACTAATATTTTATTGCCCTAATGATAGTTTTTGGGGAAAGAATGTAACACCCCACTTGTGGATCCAATGCCTCCCATTAGCCTGCCCGATAGGCACGGCTTAGAGGTTTAAGCTACCTGCTTGTGAGATACCTTAGTATAGGTATAGCTCACACTTTTG
>Ga0207062_1276_pt1 | contig 10771 bp, 9 predicted proteins | sample Alteio_BWMinCont_28_FD_153266 | JGI IMG/M metagenome (GOLD analysis project Ga0207062, IMG submission 153266) | Enriched cells from forest soil in Barre Woods Harvard Forest LTER site, Petersham, Massachusetts, United States -... | ecosystem: Environmental > Terrestrial > Soil > Temperate forest >... | reverse complement strand
TCGTCATTCCGAGGTGAAAAAGGTAATCAGGCCGTCTCGGCCTGAATTAAAATCAGGCCGAGACGGCCTGATTACCTTTTTTCGGAACCATGCTGTTTTTTTTCCTGGGGTAAAGGACATTAAAACCCTATTTTTGCTGATTTTATTGTCGTTCGCCGTTAAATATAACATAGAATAATGAGAACTTATGTTGATATTAATCGCTTTTTCATTTTTAGCGGGTATTTTCACGGCTCTTTCGCCCTGTATATTGCCGGTATTGCCGGCAATTATGGCTGCGGGAGTCTCCGAAGGAAAGCTGCGCCCTCTAGGAACTATTCTGGGACTTGTTTGCAGTTTTTCATTTTTTACTCTGGCATTAAGCTGGATTGTCCAAATCACAGGATTTTCCCCTTATATCCTGCGCTATTTTGCCATCGCATTGATATTCCTTTTCGGCCTTATCATGATTTTCCCAAGGCTCTCCAATTGGTTTTCAACTGTGACAGCCCCCATTGCAGGATTAGGCCAACAGGTTCAAGGCACTCAGGTAAATCAAGGATTTTGGGGCGGTATTGTATTTGGAGCAGCGCTTGGATTACTTTGGACCCCATGCGCCGGGCCCATACTTGCCGCGATTACCGCCTTAGTCGCAACGAGAGCAGTTGATATCACTGCCATTTTGATGACCGTGGCTTACAGTTTAGGCGCAGGGATCCCATTATTTTTCATTGCTTATGGCAGCGGAAAGATTGTCCGTGCATCAAGGCTGCTTTCAAAGCATTCAGAAATGATCCGGCAATTTTTCGGTATGCTGATGATTCTTTTCTCGCTTTTGCTGTTTTTCAATTGGGATATGCTCCTCAATGAGAAACTGGCGCGCATATTTCCTGAAATATTTCTCGAAAAAAAACTGCCGGTTGAAAAGGTCTTAAAGGAAGTTGGTGGAGGGGAAAATTTATCCCTGAATGAACCTTCTCCGGAAATTACACATCCAGATGGATGGGTCAATTCACCACCGCTTGCGATATCGCAACTCAAAGGTAAAGTGGTGTTGATCGATTTCTGGACTTATAGCTGTATCAATTGCTTAAGGACGCTGCCTTATCTTAAAAAGTGGTACAAAGATTATAAAGACAAAGGTTTGGTCATCATCGGTGTCCATACGCCTGAATTTGAATTTGAGAAAGATATCGGCAATGTAAAAAAAGCTGTCGCACAATTAGGAGTTGATTATCCCGTTGTCCTGGATAATCATTATGGAACATGGAAAGCGTTTCACAACAACTATTGGCCCGCTCATTACCTTATCGATCAGCAGGGGAATATCCGCTCAATACACTATGGTGAAGGGGGATATGTCGAAACAGAAAATGATATTCGCGGACTTTTAGGATTAGCCCCTTTAAAGATGGAAGAGCCGAAGCGCAGCATCCGTCCAATATCCCCTGAGACCTATTTGGGTAATTTCCGAGGTCAAAGTTATAAGATGAACATTGTTCCGGGCGAAACATTTGATTATAGCTATTTACCTCCATTAGGGTCCCATCAAGTGGGATTAAAGGGACCTTGGCGGTCAGAAAATGAATTCATAGAAGCTGAGAGCGATAAAAGTTATCTCGATCTAAATTTCCTGGCCTCGCGAGTCTATTTAGTTCTGTCAGATTCAAGCAAGACCCCCATGGAAGTGTTTTTGGATGGGAAGCTTTATGGCCGCATTGACATCGACAGCGATAGAAAGTATGACATCGTCAGCACATCGTATGGCCAGCATCAGCTCTCATTAAAAGTCCCAAAGGGAGTTAAAGCTTATGCTTTCACTTTTGGAGATGAATAAGTAGGTAAAAGGAGTAGCCAGGCCGTATCGGCCTGGACCAGGGTGAGACGCCCTGGTTACCTTACCTGATTCTTTACTAGAATCACAAAATTTCATAATATTCATAATCTAAATGTATCAAAATGTAATAGCGATGGATTTTATGAGCCAACGTCCCCATATTTTAGTCACCAATGATGACGGCATCTATGCGCCTGGAATAAAGCATCTTTGGCGCGCCTTGAAAGATATTGCTGATTTGACAATCGTTGCGCCTACTATCGAACAGTCTGCCGTAGGGTTATCTTTGACAATCAGGGCCCCATTGCGGGTTAATAAGGTGAGATGGTCGGAAGGTTTGGAGGTTTGGAGCGTCAATGGCACTCCCGCAGATTGTGTCAAACTTGGATTAAGCGTCATTGTGGAAAAGCCGATCGATCTGGTTGTCTCAGGAGTAAATTGCGGCACCAATGCCGGTAGAAATATTTTTTATAGCGGAACTGTTGGAGCGACAATTGAAGCTGTGATGCAGGGGATTCCAGGGATTGCCTTTTCCTGTTACGATTTTGAGGAGCCTGATTATGAGGGCGCGAAAGAACCCATTACCAAGGTCGTTGAATACATTTTTGAAAATCCATTGTCCGAAGGCACACTATTGAATGTCAATTTTCCTTCGAAGAAAAGCCATCCCAAAATTAAGGGCTTTAAATTAACCCGCCAAGGCAAAGAGCGTTGGATTGAAAATCCCGATAAACGCTTCCACCCTATGGGAGGAAGCGCTTACTATTGGCTTGGCGCAAAGCTGCACCGGATTGATGAAGAGGAAGATTGCGACATCTCTTGGCTGAATCAGGGTTATATGACTGCTGTCCCAGTTTATGTCGGTGAACTGACACATCATGGGCATCTTGATTTTCATCGAAAATCTTTTGAACTCCATTTGAACTCTAAATGATGGACAAAATGGACTAAATGGACTAAATGGACTAAATGGACCAATTGGACTTTGGAAAAAGGTGTTAATATGATGTTTTTTCTTCCATTGTCCAATTTGTCCAAATTGTCCATTATTTAGAGCAAACCTTAATTAAAGGATTCTATGGCGCTCATCACCCAAGAAAAAAAACATAAACAGAAATCTTCAGTTGATTGGCTGGCAAATGTCAAAGAAAATAGCGATTTTGAACAGAGCGGAAAATATTCTGCCAGGGATCAATTTGGCACCCCTGTTGTTTTAGAATGGGAGCGGGTAGGGATTACATGCCCTGCGCTTGCAGAATTTAAAAAAGAGATTTGTGAGATTGCAAGTAAAACGCTGGCTCCTATAGAGGTGGAATTTTTGCGCAAGCATCCTGAAGCCGTGCATCAAGAGTTATTTCTAAAATCCTGCAAACCTCTCTTAGAAACAGATAAGGAAGTGGATTGGACGGCGGTAAAGAAAAAAATTCAAACTACAATAAAAGAATTTTATCTCACAGACCTGACGTCATTTCCTAAAGAGATGATACAACCTCTTCTTAATGATCTTTATTTTATCATGACAATTCGAAATAGCGATTTGGAAAAGGCGCTTGGATTTGCAATGTTTGCAGTGACACCTGCGCTGCCATTTGGAAATGTTAAAGTGATTAATGTTGTCGTTCTGAAAGGTGAGCAAAACCGCGGTTTAGAGGAATTGTTGATGAGTTCCATCTACAATATTATCCCAAATATCACACGATTGTTTTCATATTCCCGCCCTACAAATAAGTACGCGATTAATTTATATGATCAGTGGGGCTTTACAGAAGATATTAGCGGTTTTGAGGATCACAACCATAAGGTCAGCAGAGAATATACATTGCAATTTGAGTATGAAACAAAGATCAGTGATAAATTGCAAAAAACTGCGAGCTCCTTTGTCGCAAGTATTTGATTGAAGTGGGTAGCATACTTCAGGACTTTGTAGGGCTTTCTGAGAATGCTTCAAGGGCCCGCAGCAAGGCAGATGAATGGGATTTAAGGCAAGAAAAGATCGTTTCAAATTGAACTGGATCATACAAGTGGCTTAATAAGTTGCGGTGAAGGATCATTTGCAGAAGGCTTTCATACACATCGTCCGGCATTGTGCTTTCCTTGTAAAAGGCTTTAAGCACTCCTTTGGGAGATGATTCATCGATCCCCTTGAAATGGAAAAGATATAATTTAGCGACTTTCCAATATAATTCTATGCAATATTCAAATTTTTGAATGGCGGCATTTTTATAGATATCGCGCTCAAAAGCATCCTTCTTTGCAAGATCGACACCCATCACCTGAGTAAAACTGGCAATGGCCTGTCGAAGGTTCTTTAACTTATTTTGATAATAGAGGGTTGGTTCCATATAATGATATCACTCATAGCTATAGTGCGAAATTGGGGATCGGCAGTGTGAAAATCGACAAGGTCTACATGCAAAGGGACAGATGACTCGTCAAGAACCTCTTGAATATGCGTCAGACTTTCTAATGGAAGAGAAGCCTTACCGAGGATGCCCACATCGATATCGACAGCTTTTCCTCGTCGCCCTCGCGCTCTTCCTCCGAAAAGAAATACCGCATAGCGTTCCCTATCAATGTTATCAAGTACCAATGCCTTGACCTTTTCTATGTATTCATCTTCTGTTGCCATGCGATCAATTATTGTTGAAAATTGCAACGAATGCAATCAGTATTTGATTGAAGGGCGATAGCTGTTTCCCGCCATCGCCCTTCAATGGCCGACTACTTTTTATTGTCGTCGATGATTTCTACTTCGGCATCTTCGATATCATCATCATCCTTATGAGAAGAACCATGATGCTCGTGGGAGCCGCTGCCATGGGAATGTTGACCGGAGTCAGCATGGGCATGGCCTTGCTCAGGTTCAGCGTGAGCAGATCCTGTTGCCCCTTGGCCTGCGGCGCCGGCTTTTGACATCGCTTCGCCGATTTTCTGCATGTGCGATTCGAGCTCATTTTTAGCATTGCGAATTCTGTTGCTATCATTGCTTTCGAGGGCCTTTTTAAGGTCGTCGATCTTGCTTTGAACATCATCAGCAACATCTTTAGGGATTTTGTCCTTATATTCGTTCAACGATTTTGTCGCACGGAAAGAGATCGTGTCCGCTTCATTTCGCAATTCCACTTCTTCTTTGCGCTTTTTATCCTCTTCGCTATGAAGTTCGGCATCTTTAACCATGCGCTTGATGTCCTCTTCATTTAAGCCCGATTGAGCTTCGATGCGGATTTTCTGTTCCTTGCCGGAAGCTAAATCTTTCGCGGAGACATGCAGAATACCGTCAGCATCAATGTCGAAGGCCACTTCGATTTGCGGCATGCCGCGAGGCGCTGGAGGTATGTCTGACAGGTCGAAACGTCCAATTTCTTTGTTGTCATTGGCCATTTTGCGCTCGCCCTGCAAAACACGGATAGTTACGGCCGGCTGGTTGTCGGCGGCAGTTGAGAACACCTGTTTTTTCTGAGTAGGAATTGTTGTATTGCGCTCGACAAGCGGAGTTAGAATGCCGCCCATTGTTTCAATGCCAAGGGTCAGCGGAGTGACATCAAGCAGGAGAACGTCTTTAACGCTGCCAGAGAGAACACCCCCTTGAATTGCTGCGCCCACGGCCACAACTTCGTCAGGGTTAACCCCTTTATGGCCTTCTTTCCCGAAGATTTGCTTGACCATTTCTTGAACGGCCGGCATACGGGTCATCCCGCCTACGAGAATGATCTCGCTGATATCTTCAGCCTTGAGGCCCGCGTCTTTAAGGGCTTTTAAGCAGGGCTCACGGGTGCGTTCGATGAGATCATGCGTTAAATTTTCCAGTTTTGAACGGGTCAGCGTTAAAGCGAGGTGTTTTGGGCCTGAGGCATCCATTGTGATAAATGGCTGATTGATATCTGTCGACATCGTGCCGGAAAGCTCGATTTTAGCCTTTTCAGCCGCATCGCGCAAACGCTGAAGGGCCATTTTATCATTGCGCAGGTCAATGCCTTGTTCCCTTTTAAACTCATCCAGAATCCAGTTAAGAATGACATTGTCAAAATCATCCCCTCCCAGGTGAGTATCCCCATTTGTCGCAAGGACTTCGAAAACCCCATCGCCGATTTCGAGGATAGAAATATCGAAGGTCCCTCCGCCTAGGTCAAAGACAGCGATTTTTCTGTCGGAGTGCTCTTTATCAAGTCCATAGGCCAGGGCAGCAGCTGTCGGCTCAGGGATGATACGTTTGACATCCAAACCGGCGATTTTTCCGGCATCTTTTGTCGATTGGCGCTGGGAGTCATTGAAGTAGGCCGGAACCGTGATCACAGCTTCAGTCACCTTTTCGCCAAGATAGGCTTCGGCGGTTTCTTTCATTTTGATCAACACTTGGGCAGACACTTCTTCCGGGGTAATAATTTTCCCAAGGACTTCAAAGACAGCATCTCCATTGGCATTGCTGGTCACTTTGTAAGGAACGTTTTTGATTTCCGAGAGCACTTCATTATATTTACGTCCGATGAAGCGCTTAGCAGAAGAGATCGTGTTTTCCGAGTTTGTGACCGCCTGGCGTTTGGCAGGAATACCCACGATGATTTCCATTCCTTCGCCGCTTTTTTTATAGGCGACGATGGAAGGCGTTGTGCGAGTACCTTCGATGTTGGCGATGACCTTGGGCTGTCCCCCTTCCATGACAGAGACGCAGGAATTGGTTGTTCCCAAGTCAATTCCAATAATTTTGCCTTTTTTTTGATTCATAATAAAACTCCTTTAATAATTAGCCTATATCTCTTCATTTAGTTCGGCGATCGTTTCTTTAGAGGCGGGCGCTTTTGCGACTTTAACGCGCGCAGGCCTAAGAACGCGATCCCCATTGACTTTGTATCCACGTAAACTTTCTTCGACGACAGTGCCCGGAGCAAACTCGGTTGTTTCCACCATTTCTATAGCTTCATGGCGGGCATGGTCGAACGGCTGTCCGACAGAGACAAAAGGAGTGACTCCATTTGCCGCTAAGACATCCTTAAATTGATTCAGGATCATTTGAAATCCTATCGCCCAATGCTTCACATCATCAGAGGCCTGATCGGTAAATTTCAGGGCATTTTCAAAATGGTCGATCGGATTTAAAAAATCGTTGATGATCCCTTGAACAGCATATTGCATAAGGTCCTGCTTTTCCTTTTGCATCCGTTTACGCAAGTTTTCCGATTCCGCAAGGCCGCGCAGATATTTGTCTTTGAATTCGTCTGAAGCTTCCCGTAAGCGTCTGACTTCTAATTCCAGAGGGTCCATGATGACCTCGGGAGCAGCCGGTTGTTTTTCATCCGCATTATCATTTTCACCTGTTGGTTGAGTCGCTTCAGGTTCATCATTTTGCATGTTTAAATACTCCTGTTTACTTCATCGCTTGCCGGAAGAATCTTCAAGCAAAAATAACCTTGAATGGCCGAGCCGGTGCTGCTCTTCTTTTTGCAAGTAGAAAGTCTCTTCATTCGGTTGCCGATATTTGATTTTAAATTTATAAATATTACGCGTTAACGCGGTAGAGATGCTTTCGCTAAAGGCATGAAGCAGTGCAAAAATTTCCTTGTAGGGGATCCGCACTGCGCCTAATATTCCCAATGCTCCTACTGCTCGCTGGTTGATATAGTAGGGGATTGCCGCAACCGTGCAATTTGGAGTTGCTGAGGTATGGTTCAATAGATCCTCTCCGATCCACACTTTTAGCGTGTTCAACGATGCGCTTTCTTTCAACAGCAAACGCATGCTGTGGGTATTTTCAAATAACGATAAACTAGAGGACAGGATCGCCGCATCCTGGAATTCGGGATAGGAAATCAATTTTGAAAAACCTGTGCGATAGATCTCTTCATCGGTGAAATTCGAATAGCCAACGAGATAGCGTAGCATCAGTTCATTATAGATTTTTTGTCCTAGTAATTCCTCTTCGGGCTCCAAATTTTCCGGTTTTTGGATTCCGGTTAATCTCCATTGGAAATATTCTTCCATGCGTTTGATTGCAAAGGCGCTAAGCTTTATGTCGACATAGATAAGTTCAGTTTGAATCACTCCAAAGTCTGTGATCATCACACACAGGCAACGCGATTGATCAAGCCCGACAAGCTTTAATGCAGTGATAAAATCGTGATCGAAGCGTGGTGCGGAAAGAAAGACGGCACAATTTGTCACCAAACTTAATAATTCGGCCGCCTGCTGTAAATAGCCTGCTATCCCTCTTGATTCATTGCGGCTTAGCTTCTGGCAAAGCTCCTGGTTTTCTCGAGTTATCGCCCTGGATTCAAGATGCTGTAAAGCATAAAACTTGAATGCTGAGTGGGTTGGAAGTCTGCCGCCGGAAGAGTGCTGCTGAGTCAGATAGCCTTGGTCTTCCAGTGTGGCGAAGTAGTTGCGGATGGTGGCGGAGCTTAGGTCTGAAAAACCTGATTCTTTAAGGGTGTGCGATCCGATCGGTTTACCGGTTTTAATATATTGTTCGACAAGGGCATTGAGAACGCGTTCTTGCCGTTCTTCTTTCCCTGTCTTTTTTAAAGCGACCGATTTCTGCTGCTCCAGAGCCATAGCCTTATGCCTCATCTTGGTGATCTATCTTAATTATAGGAAACAAGGGAAATTGGGTCAACTGAAATTTAGCAGTCTGAGGGTTCGAGTGCTGATTTTTATGGTTTCATCAGGGTTGTTTGGCTGTCTAGGCAGAATCACATTTGTTTAATAAATAAGTAGTTTAAAAAGATTGTGAGATAATTAATTTAATTTGTATAATCTAATTATGGGTAGTTTATCTACTTTATATTATAATAATTAGAAAGGAGGAGTTATGATTCCGCGTAGATTGCCACCAACAATTTTTAAAAATCCCAATGTGTATAATAAACGCGCATATTCAATCCCAGCTCCAAAAATCCCATCCGGATCAGAAGAGAAGAAAGAAGTGATGATAAAGATAATTCAAGAACGAATGCCTTATTGTTCTGAGACTGAAAAAACAAAATTAAAGGAAATAGGTGCGCAGATAGTTTTTTCAGATCTTTCAGATAAAGAGCTTACAGAAATATTTCTGCAGTTCTCCCCGGCGATAAGAAACGAACAAAAAATTTTAGAAAAGCGTTATGATGATGAATATAATGATCTATCTAATAAATTGACAGAGACTAAAAAAATTAGAGTCTCTTATGTGAGACCGAGAAATGAGGTAGAGCTAAAAAAATGCAATGATTTAATAATTCAATTAGAAAAGAAATTGATTGAAAATCTTGAAGGCCAAAAAGTGTTTTATGGAAATTGTAAATATTTAGATCTAATGCAGCAAAATGTGACAAAGATTGTAAATGTAACATTCGATAATAGATTGGAGAAGATAGGTAAAGAACTAAAATTTTTAAAGACGGATCTAGCAGTTGCAGTATTGAAAAAAGACTTAGCTCCCTCAAGCGCAGCTATTAAGACTTTTGATATAAAAAATAAAGAGCTTCAATATAATATAATAACGTTAATTTCCGCTTATCAAAGCGAAAGTCCATTCGATGATAGAAATTTAGCTAACCAAAAATCTCCTGAAACAATTGAAAAAGAATTGGCAAAATCATATAGCAATATCCTTAAAAAATTTACTGGTGAAGTTCCCCAAATGGAAGAAGATTTGGTAAAAGAATTAAGAAATCTTGAAGGTATGCTCGGCGGGAGCTCTCCTTCAGAGACCCTGGCAATAAACAAAATGATAGAAAAAATTAAACTTAGATTGGGAATTCTAGTGACAATACGGGAGATGAAGGCTGGTGTTGAGCAAACTGGTAAGTTGGATCTTAAAGTATTGCAGCTTATACAAATGATTACAACAGAGTACAAAGTGCATGATCAACAATTTCTCATTCGTTCATTGGCTCTTCTAAAAAATTATATTTTCGAAAATCCAGTGAAAACAAGCGCTGCATTATTTAGCATCAAGCCTCTGATAATGCTTTTAGGTTTGTTGGTAGCCTCTTATTATATTAATTCTGAACTTGATGATTTAAACGAGCTGAAAATGGCTGCATTAGATAATGACATGGCTATGAGTGTAGTAGATACTATGGTAGAAACTGCTGATAGATTGAAGATTGATCTGGATGATCAAACAAAAAAAACAATAGAAGAGTTGAAAAAAGCAGTGGAAAAAAGAAATGAATATATCGATGTCATCGATGATATCAAAAAAGCGAAAACTATAAACGATGAAATGAAAATAGCTGTTAGATACTGTGATTCATTATCACAAGAGGAATTAGAGACATTGACTCGAGAAAAGAGTACTTTCGAGAATATGTTTAATCCATATTATCATAAAAAGGTGACTGTAGAAAAAATTGAAGTAAAAGATCCAGTGATGCATCAAACAATTTGTGATACTTTTAATGGGATTTCGGAAAAAATTGGTAATGAATTGCATGATAGTTTAAGTCGTTTAAAGGATGCGGCTGTTATTTGTAGCGCAATATCAGATTGTCGGCTTAAAGCTCATGATCAAATGCAACCTAATACGTCAAGATCAATGCATCTTATTTCAGATTTGGCCAATAAAATACAGATTCATGTGAATAGTAAAAATTCTGACTATAGCCAACAAGTTACTTCTTATGGGTATGAGGGTATTAAGGAAATAAATGAAATTTATGACGACCATATAGCTAAAATTAACGCTATAAAAAAAACATACGCAAAAGAAATAAATGAATTAGAAAAGAGGCAAAAAAGATACATATAATTTAAAAAGAGATCTTTAAATTAAGAAAGGCAGGGAGAAACGAGCCCTGCCCTTCTTTTTTATCTTGATTTTTCGGTGTTTAAGGCTAAGATAGTTTTCCTGAGCTCTTGGCATTTTTCAGTGGTTACTTTTTCATACGCTCGAAGTTCTTGTTTTGTAGGTTTTTGGGTGAAATGTTTTTGATTATTATTGGATTGGATTGAGGAACATTGGCTTTTAGTATGAGAAGA
>Ga0207062_1275_pt1 | contig 10783 bp, 8 predicted proteins | sample Alteio_BWMinCont_28_FD_153266 | JGI IMG/M metagenome (GOLD analysis project Ga0207062, IMG submission 153266) | Enriched cells from forest soil in Barre Woods Harvard Forest LTER site, Petersham, Massachusetts, United States -... | ecosystem: Environmental > Terrestrial > Soil > Temperate forest >... | reverse complement strand
CCATTTGCCCTCAGAAAATGTCAGCTATCCCCTTTTTGTGCTGGCTGGTATGCTTCCTTGGCAGATTTTTTCAAATACAATTGCTGATAGCTGCCATTGCATGCTGAACAATTCAAATCTCATATTAAAAGTCTATTTCCCCAGGATAATCATTCCTACATCCCAAATGATTGTGCATCTCCTCGATTTTCTTATCGGCGTTCTCTTGCTGATCGTTTTGGCAATTTTTTTAGGGGCCATAGACCCTTTGACATTTTTGGCATTTCCGATTTTTGTGGTACTGACAGCATTCCTATGTCTCGGAGGCGCGTTTTGGCTTTCTGCTTTAGCAGTAAAGTATCGCGATTTCAGGTTTATTATTCCTTTTGTGGTGCAATTTGGGATGTTTCTGTCTCCGGTGGGTTACGGGACTTTTTTGATCCCTGAAAAATGGATTTGGCTTTATCAGCTCAATCCCTTGGTAGGGATCATTGATGGATTCCGTTGGAGTTTTTTTGGGATTTCCTATCCCTTTTTTGCTGACTCGCTGATTATTTCTACGATGATGACTTTATTCATATTGATATCGGGATTTTGGTATTTCCGAAATATGGAACAAACCTTTGCGGACGGCCTTTAAAGATGGCAGATGATATAGAGATTACGGATTTATCGAAAAAATATCGGATCTGTCATGATCCGCAGACAATGTATTCCACATTGCGCGAGACAATAGCTCTTAATGCAAAAAGGGCCCTAAGCAGGCTTCGGTCGCCATTTTCAGCTTTAAATCCCTCTAGAGTCTATGAAGACTTTTGGGCTTTAAAAGATGTTAACCTCACAGTTAAGAAAGGGGACCGCGTAGGGATCATTGGCCGGAATGGGGCGGGAAAATCAACCTTATTGAAGATCCTTTCAAAAATTACAAGCCCCACAACGGGTCATCTGAAAATGCGCGGAAGGGTGTCCAGCCTTCTGGAAGTAGGTACAGGCTTTCATCCCGAGTTGACCGGAAAGGAAAATATTTTTCTCAATGGGGCCATACTTGGGATGAAGCGGCAAGAGATCAGGACAAAATTCGATGCCATCGTCGACTTTGCCGACGTTGAAAGATTCTTGGATACACCTGTGAAGAGGTATTCCAGCGGGATGATCGCAAGGCTTGGATTTGCGATTGCGGCGCACTTAGATCCCGACATTTTGATCATCGATGAAGTCTTGGCAGTGGGCGATGCGGCCTTTCAGGAAAAATGTTTAAAGACATTAAATGAGCTGGGGGGTGCCGGGAGGACCGTTTTGTTTGTGAGCCATGACATCAATGCTGTTATAAATCTTTGCAATAGGGGAGTTTACCTTGATAAAGGCAAAGTGGCCGTCGCGGGCCCGATTGATATATGCGTTGACGCATACATGCGGCAGGTGCAGACCATCACTTTAAATTGGCAAGGACAGCTTGGCGATGATCATATCCATTTTACTAAAATGTGCGTTCAAGGGGACAATCGCAGGAAATTTTTTTATCAAAATGAAAGCGCTGCCGTTGAGATAGAATATGAAATCCTTAAACCCTCCAAAGAAATTGCCATCTCAGTGGGAGTATGGAACCAACGCAATCAATTGCTTGCTCACTCATGTCCTTTTGAAGGTAATGTAAAGTTCCTTCACAAGGGCAAGTATAAGATTTCATTGATGTTCGATACCGAGCTTTTTTATGAAGGGGAGTATTTCATTAAACTCGAATGTACGGGCCATCACAACCGAAGAGTGATCACTGATGATATCATCATAAAGATGCCAGTGTATGCACAAAATCCCAATAACAATGCCTGCCGCACCAATCCTCGTTCAGGCATATCTTTAGGCAATCGATGGAAGATGAATTAGGCCCTCCTTACGAGTACACTGTGGGCTGCTGCGTCTCGCAGCAGCAGACCATTGCGATCCTATTAGCGGCTTATAATGGTGAAAAATACCTTGAAGAGCAGCTCCAATCACTTTTGGATCAGAGCTACACTCATTTTCACCTATTTATCAGGGACGACGGTTCTACAGATGGGACATTATCAATCCTTGACCGCTTTGCAAAGAGATATCCGGAAAAAATGACTCTTCTGCCATCAGGGGAATCGCTTGGAGCAAAAGGGAATTTTTCTGCATTAATGGCCTATGTTAGCGCGCATCGCTATGTGATGTTCTGTGATCAGGATGATGTTTGGATGGGTAATAAAATTGCTTTGACATTTGCAAAGATGAAGGAATTAGAAGATGAGCATGGGAAAATGACACCTTTGCTAGTGCATACTGATTTAAAGGTGGCCGATGCCGAATTGCAAGTGATCGATCCATCCTTTTGGCATTATAGCCGGTTGTCTCCTGGCCGTTCCCATTATTTCAATAGGTTAGTTGTTCAAAATGTAGTGACAGGGTGCACGATGATGCTGAATAACCCTCTATTAAAGCTTTCTTTGCCGATGCCTTCAGAAGCAATCATGCATGATTGGTGGATAGCGCTTAGCGCATCGGCATTTGGAAAGATCGGCATAGTTAAGACACCGACAATTTATTATCGGCAGCATTCTAAAAATACTTTGGGAGCGCAAAATTTTCATAGTTTGCGTACAATCAGAAAAGGAATTAGTCAATTATTGAGAGAAAAAATTGAGGTTCCGCAGAAATATCTGCAAGCTGAAAGATTTTTGGAACATCATCGCAACCGGTTCGACGGTCAACAGCGAGACATGCTGGAGGCCTTTTTATTGCAGCCAAAAAATAGATGGGCTAGAAAACGATATACGATGTTAAAATATCGGTTTTTCAAGAATGGATTTTTGCGAAATTTGGCACAGTTCCTCTTCGGAATCAACTTTTAGGATGCCTTTATGTTAGATGAAATTCTTGAAGACGCCCAAGTGCAGCAGTTGCAAGCCGCTTTGCAAGATGGGGAGTCCATACTCATTGAGGGTCTGTGGAACGCGCCCAAAGCTTTGATTGCAGCCTTAGCGCAAAAAGCGACAGGCAAGCATGTCCTCCTGCTGACAGGTTCAAGCATAGAGGAAACCCGGCTTTTTTATGATTTTTCACCTTTCACAACTTGCCCTGTCATCGATTTCCCCGCTTGGGAAACCCTGCCATCAGAAAACATCTCTCCAAGTCCGGATATCGTGGGTGAGCGTTATCAGGCTTTGCGCGGCATTCTTGGCACTGAGCAGCCAAAGATCATTCTGACTAGTTTACAAGCTTGCTTACAGAAACTTTTACCACCGGCATCGTTCACACAATTGAATGTCAATTTGAAAGTTGGCGAGACATTTGAGTATCAAAAACTCATTGACAGATTGGTTGCAATGGGATACCAGCGCTGTTCAGTTGCCTCTGACAAAGGGGAATTTGCTGTCAGGGGCGGGATCATCGATGTCTTTCCAGTGTCTTCGCCGGACCCTTACCGTATAGAATTTTGGGGCGATGAAATTGAATCTATCCGTATTTTTGATCCTATAGGTCAAAAGTCAGTCAGACAGGTGGAACATGTCGAGATGGTGCCGGCGCAAGAGCTCGAGCTGATCAAAGACCGCAGCAAACTGAGCACTCTGCTGGATTATCTTGGCCCTAATACAGTTGTGATCTTTGACGATCTGCTTGCATTGGAAGATCGTTATGCCTCCCTTGTGTCTATTTGCGGTACACCTACAGGATCTTTTAGTACTATCGAGATGTTTCTTGATCAAGTAGGACCTTTGCAAAAGCTGTTTTTGAGCCAAAATGCGATTGAAGAACTGACAGAAGTAAAGATGCTTGAGACTCCCACGAAATATTATTCTGCCAAAGCGCCGCTTCATCGCATGAGTTTTGAAATGTATAATCGACAGCTTTCCGCCAGCCGCTGGCAGAGCCCCTTCTTGCCTATCACCGATTTTTTGGTTCCTGATTTAGAAGATACCTCCGGATTGGACCTTTTGTTATCGTTGTCAAAATTGAGCCATGCAGATTATCGCCTTTATTTCTTATGCAGCAGCGAGCTGGAAGAAGAGTCATTGCAGAAGAGAATCCAAGATGCTCAAGTTTTCTTGCCAAGACAAACCCATTTCCTCAGAGGCTATCTCTCATCCGGGCTGGCGCTGCCGGAGCAAAAGTTGATTGTACTTCCTTTGGCAGAGATCACCCACCGCTATAAGATTCGACGGCAAAAGCAACGAAGTACCTATCACACAGTCCCCTCAGAGATTTTTGATCTGGCTCCCGGCGAGATGATTGTTCACTATAATCATGGGATCGGCAAATTTTTGGGCATTGAAAAAAAACCGGACCATCAGGGACTGATGACTGAGTTTATGGCTGTCGAATATGCAGAGAATGGAAAGCTGTATGTTCCTTTGAATCAATCTTACCTGATCTCCAAGTATATCGGAGCCACCGATGAGCTTCCCAGATTGCATGCCTTAGGCAACAATCGTTGGAAAAATACCCGTGAAAAAACCGAAGTCGCCATCAGGGAATATGCGACGGATCTGCTGCAGATGTATGCCAAAAGGGAGATTGTTGGCGGATTTCCTTTTCCTCCCGATAGCGCTGACCTGCATGATTTTGAAGAGGATTTCCCATATGAAGAAACTGAAGATCAGTTGCATGCCATTGCCGCCATAAAAAGCGATATGATCGAGAAAAAGTGCATGGACCGCCTTGTCTGCGGCGATGTGGGATATGGCAAAACCGAAGTCGCCATGCGCGCAGCCTTTAAGGCGGTTGTCGATGGGGGCAAGCAGGTCGCGGTGCTTGTGCCCACAACTGTTTTGGCGATGCAGCATTACGAAAATTTTTGCGAAAGGATGGCGAATTTTCCAGTCAATATTGGAGTTTTGTCCCGATTTAGGACTCCTAAGCAGATCCGTGAGACTCTTAAAGCCATTGCTGAAGGTGGTATTGATATAGTTATCGGCACCCATCGCATAATCAGCGATGATGTCAATTTCAAAGATCTAGGCCTTGTGATCATCGATGAAGAGCAAAGATTCGGGGTAAAAGCCAAAGAGCATCTAAAAAAAGTTAAGGCAGGCGTTGATTGCTTAACGCTTTCTGCCACTCCGATCCCGCGTACTCTCTATCTTTCTTTGATAGGTGCGCGCGACATGTCGGTGATTAGCACACCGCCGCAAGATCGACTGCCGATCACCACAACGATTACAGAGTCCACAGAGCATCTTTTTAGAACAGCTTTACTGCGTGAGCTGGCACGCGATGGTCAAGCTTATGTCATTCATAATCGAGTGGAAACCATATTTGAAATCGCCTCGAGGATTACAAAGCTGCTGCCCCAGGCTAGAGTAGTTGTATGCCACGGTCAAATGAGTTCGGATGAAATTGATCGTGTATTTCATACTTTCAAAAGCGGCAACGCAGATATTTTGGTGGCCACGACGATTATTGAAAATGGGATCGATATCCCTAATGCAAATACCATATTGATCGATCGGGCCGACCATTTTGGCCTTGCCGATCTTTACCAACTGCGCGGCCGCGTAGGACGTTGGAACCGGAGAGCCTATGCTTATTTTTTAGTACGCAATCATCGGACACTTCCTGAGCTTACCCGCAAAAGACTGAATGCATTAGCTGAATCATCTGGGTATGGCGGAGGGATGAAGCTTGCTATGCGTGATTTAGAAATCCGGGGAGCCGGAAATATTCTTGGTACCGAGCAGTCGGGTCAGGTGGCCTCCATTGGTTTTCATCTTTATTGCAAAATGCTTAAACGCACTGTCCAGGCCTTGCAGGGAAAAATTTCCATCGGTCTTGCCGATGCGCGTATTGAGCTATATCTTGATGCACGCATTCCGGAGGAATATATTGCCGAGATGAATCTGCGGCTGGACATCTATCGGCGTTTGGGGGAAGCCAATAGTTACGAAGAGATCGATGCGATCTTTGACGAAGTTAAAGACCGCTTTGGACCTTTGCCGGAGCCATGCTTATGGCTTTATCATCTGACACGCATAAAAATTTTCGCATCGCAAAATGGTTACACGTCGATCAAACGGGAAAAAGTCACAATTGTCGCCGAAAAACAAATTGGTAAACAAACATCGACCCGCAGGGTGTTGATGCCTAAATACAAAACAGCGAAAGAATTTGAGGCCAAGCTCATTGAGCTCTTGAAGTAACCAGGCCGTCTCGGCCTGGACCAGGGCGAGACGCCCTGGCTACTTCTTTTGTCTGAGCAGTTGCATGAAAATATAAATCGACTATACTCAAATTACAAACTCAAGATGGAGATCCCTGATGACAAAGACAAAAAAAGTTTCTGTAGCGGTTGCTGACGGCGACGGCATAGGCCCTGAGATTACAGCGGCGACATTGCATGTGCTTAAAGAAGCTGGAGCGCAGATCGATATTCATCCGATAGAAATTGGGGAAAAAGTCTACCTGCGCGGTTTCGATACCGGAATTGTCCCTGAAACTTGGGAAACGATCCGCCGTTGCGAAGGTTTTTTGAAAGGGCCTATTACAACCCCGCAGGGCGGCGGTTTTAAAAGCCTCAATGTCACTATCAGAACAACCCTTGGCCTCTATGCTAACGTGCGCCCTTGCATCTCTTATTATCCCTTTGTCAGCACAAAGCATCCCAACATGGATGTGGTCATCATCCGTGAAAATGAAGAAGATCTTTACACAGGTATTGAATATCGTCAGTCTAGAGATACATACCATGCCCTCAAAATTATTACTCGTCCTGGATGCGAACGCATCGTGCGCTATGCTTTTGAATATGCCAGAGCAAATAACCGCAAGAAAGTGACCTGTTTTTCAAAGGACAACATTTTAAAACTGTCCGATGGGCTTTTCCATAAAGTTTTCGATGAAATTGCTGTCGAATATCCCGAAATTGTCAATGAGCACTGGATTGTCGATATCGGCGCAGCTAAACTGGCAGATACTCCCGAAGCTTTTGATGTGATTGTGATGGCCAATTTGTATGGCGATATTTTATCTGATGTGGCGGCGCAAATCGCCGGTTCTGTAGGGCTTGCGGGTTCCGCAAATATCGGAGAACATTGCGCGATGTTTGAAGCGATCCATGGTTCTGCGCCGCGGCGTGCAGGCCAAAACCTTGCAAATCCCTCTGGATTGCTGCTTGCAGCTGTTCTAATGCTTGTCCATATCGGTCAAAGCGAGGTGGCCGCAAGGATTCAAAATGGATGGCTTAAGACGTTGGAAGATGGGATTCATACCTATGATATTTTTAAACCCGGAATAAGTAAAGAAAAGGTCGGCACAAAAGAGTTTGGCGATGCAATTATTAAACGTTTGGGACAGTTGCCCCATACCTTAAAGCCTGTCTCATTCGGAAGTCCCCAAAAGTTGCACAAAGCCAAAAAAAATGATAAGCCTCAAGTGGAATTAAAGAAAGCAATCACCGGCATCGACGTGTTTATTGACTATGTGGGAGATGTCGATCATCTCCATAAAAAGCTTACTGCCGTCAAAAGCAAAGCTTTCAAACTTGAGATGATCGGCAATCGGGGTGTTTGGGTATGGCCGAATAAAGCTTCTGAAACACTTTGTGTCGACAGCTGGCGCTGCCGCTATATGGCTAATCACGGGACAGCTTCTCACACAGATATTGTTGATCTTCTGCAGCAGTTCATCAAAGCGGATATTGACTTTACGCACACTGAGCAGTTGTGCTCTTTCACCTAAGGTGTGTGGACTTGGTGGACGACAGGGACGAAAGGGACAACAGGGGCTGTAATATTTCCTTTGAATCGGCCTTTTAAGTTTTTGTTGTTCCTGTCGTCCTTGTCGTCCCTGTTGTCCCTTTCGTTCACTAAGTCCATGCAAATTTATTAAATCTTAATAAAAATTACATAGATAATTAATAATGAGTATGGTACGATTACGTTTCAAGTTCATAAGTGTTGATTAACTTAGTCAACGAATTTGTTGTTAATAAACTTTTTAATTTAAGGAAACAAATATGAATCCACCATCAGTCTTTACAGGGTCAAGAAGCGGCAGTACTAATTATGTACATTCAGCCCCAACAGTGCGTCATTCTTCTCCCCAACCTGTTAAATTTGCAGGAACAGTGCCTGTAGTGCAAACTACAACCCATAATTACCACCAGCCAAAAGTGCAAGTTCTTCAAACTTCACCAAAACCACATGTCTATACTAGCGGCCCTAGTTTTTTTTCGAGAATCAATCCTTTTACATACTTTAGCCGACCTTCTGTATCGGTTCATCACACTTATTCCCCAAGTAGAGTGTGGATACATTCGCCTGCAAGTCTGTTAGCGTCTTCAATTTTTGCGGGTGTTTTAGGGGCTGCTTTATTCACTTTAGGGATTGTTGCTGTCGAACCATTATTGCTCATTCTTGGAAGTATTTTAGCGATTGCTTCAGCTGCTGGAATTATCCAGGCATCGAGAAAATAGCAAATATAAGAACATAAAGGACGCATTTGTCCTTTATGTTATCTATTTCAAGGATTTATTATGCAGCCTGTTAATAGTGGTTTGGGATTTTTATCCCCGACTCATGTAGACGTTAAACATAATTCTGATGGCACAAAGACATATTCATTCAATAATAATGGGTTGTGGCTGCGTCTAAATATTTTTAATACAGCGATGAGCATAGCATTTATGGCAATAGGTGTTTTTACATCAACTCCCGAAATCTTCGCTTTTGGCGCCTTGTGCGCCCTTGTTGCTGTGCCGCTAATGTTATATGGTTTTTGGCAGAGAAGCCAATCAACGACTATTCCAATTGATGTCTTCCATAAGATCACCCAAAAGAGCTTCTAGTAGCTCGACATTCCAATCATGCTTTTCGCCTAATCTTTTTTTGAACTCACGTTAGGGCCAAAAGCGAAAGAGGACTTTCGCACTCCAAACGCTTCGCGAAATAGATGTCTAAACTAGTTGAGCCTTTAGCATCGCGAAGCGTTTGGAGTGCGAAAGTCCTCTTTCGCTTTTGGCCCTAACGTGGGGCAGCAAAGCATCCTCATCACACTTTTGCAATTGTCTCTTATTGTCATTCGTCGTTTATTATATGGCCGACCTGATACGGTTAATAAGCTTTTTGATAGAGGCTTTTTGCGATTCGGAAATGTTCCCTTGGGTGGCTTCTAAGGCGATGACCGCTTTTTCCAGAGACTTGACAGCCTCAAGGCCAAAATCCTTTTGCCTTTTGTCGGTAGGGTCCAGGGGAAACTCTTCACGGATGGTCGTGAGAAGTTCGGCTTTGGTTTCACCTTTGTAACTTTCGATGAGACGTTGTTTTTTTTCCAAAGGTCCTTCGCGGCTGGCAAGGGTATAAACCGCTTGCCTGGGCATTGTTTCCAGGCGCTGGCGCAGAGCTTTTGGGGTGGCCTGATAGAATTCGTGGTACTGTAAAAAATTATAGGGCGTTTGCCGGTTGCCGTAGGTTTTGATAAGCCATGCCGTAAAAGCTCCATCGCGATAGCGCGTGAGAATGGCCTGAGCTTTCTTTATCCTTTCTCCGTGAAGCAGCGCGGCCTGATTGTTTATCGCCTTGACCTCGCTTGTAATGGCGATCAAGGCCTTTAGGTCATCTGCAATCAGCCCCTCTTCAGTGGCATAAATTTCCAATAAGCTGGCAAGTTCAGATTTTTCAGCGTCGCTAAGCTCCGAGATGCTAAATAATCCTGTAAAGCTTGAAAGGTTGCCGCTGGCGGATTTACTTGCCAGCTCAGCCATTTTTGTGGATTGCTCATTTTTACGCGTGCGCTGGGCGAGAAGTTCGCTGACATTGCTCATGATGTTCCTTTTAAAATCGCTTCAACAGCTCTTCGGCTAAAGCCAGATAGTCTTCCGCAGCGCGGCTTTTGGGGGCAACTTCGAAGATCGGCTTGCCATAGACCGAAGCATCGGAAACTTTGATATCGCGATGAACTTTCGTCTCCAAAAGTTTATTGGGAAATGTGTTTTCGATGACTTCTAAAAAGGCTTCATTACTTTTCCCGCGTGGATTCCAAAAGGACAGCACGACAGCCAATACGCTTAGCGTATGCCGTTGGGCAATGCTGTCGATGAACTGGCCTAGGCGTTCAAGGCCCTTGACGCTATAAAATTCTGGGGTCGCACACACTAAAGTGTGTTGAGAGGCGATCATCGCCGATTCCGTCAGCCAGCAAAGGGAAGGCGGAGTATCGATCAATATGAAATCGTAATCCAAAGGGCTCAAAATATCGCGCAATTTTTCATGGGAGTAGCGGTCTGCGGCAAGGGCGCCGGTTACTTCTACCCTTTCCAGCCAGGTATCGGCAGGAACAATGTCTAAGTTAGGCAGTCCGCTGTTTTTGATGACATCAGCGACGCTATTTTTACCTTGCAGGACGGATGCCATACTATCGTTTTCATCCGGGTCAAAGCCAAGGCCTGTGGTCAGATTAGCCTGGGCATCGAAATCGACGAGCAGGACTTTTTTCTCATGTTTTTTTGCCAAAGCCGCTCCAAAATGAAGCGCTGTGGAGGTTTTCGCAGTGCCGCCTTTAAAACTGCTTACTGCAATTGTTTTAGGTTTCTTCATGAATTAACCCTCACTTAATACTTGAGATTGAAATGGGGATTCCAGGGCGCGATCATTTTTTTCTTTTGTGATCGCTTCAATGAATGGAAGGATCTGCAGTTCCCCATGGACAACATTGTCGCGTGTGCGCAAATTGATCGTACGATGCTCAACTTCTTTGTCGCCAATGGTCAGCATGTAATTGACTTGATCGAGCTGAGCCGTGCGGATTTTTTTGCTTACCGATTCATTGCTGTCATCGATTGTGGATTGAAATC
>Ga0207062_1274_pt1 | contig 10793 bp, 8 predicted proteins | sample Alteio_BWMinCont_28_FD_153266 | JGI IMG/M metagenome (GOLD analysis project Ga0207062, IMG submission 153266) | Enriched cells from forest soil in Barre Woods Harvard Forest LTER site, Petersham, Massachusetts, United States -... | ecosystem: Environmental > Terrestrial > Soil > Temperate forest >... | reverse complement strand
AGTTAACCATCTCCAACATTGCGACCTCCTCAAAAAAAGTTGTGCGGTCAAGCGAACATCGCTCATCAGTATACTACCCTAGGAAAAAATTATAAACGCAGCCTCCCCCGTCCCCTCTGCTAGACGCATTCAACCCCGTAAAGGTTGAGGTATTCTTCCCTGAATCTAAGCCTTTCGCCCGGGGCCCGCGTCGTAATAAATAAGAGATAAATGGCATGAATGAATCCTAGGGGGGGTACCATGAGGAATATCGTTCCGTTCGTGCTGATCATGGGATTCGCGTCGAATTTAACAATCCGCGCCCAAGCGCAACCGGACATTGAGAACCCGGCTCGGGACCCGCATGTGAGCCCGGACGTTCCCTCCAATCCACCCATGGGAGTTCCCGAAGTCGACATTAAGAAAGAAGTCAACGGGACCGTCCAAGGAATTGGCATATCCAGCGAAAACCTCCAAATCCGCGAGAACTCCGGGAGTGTGAGCATTCTGCGGATCAATCCGGATGACAAAATCCAGCGCGATGGAAAAACCGTCCAATTATCCGACTTGAAAGTGGGGGATCAAGTCACGCTAACATTGCAATAGGGAGTCGCCATGAAAAGCATATTAAAAAATCTTGGTGCGGTCAGCTTCTGGCTCCTCACGGTCGCTCCTTTGCGCGCGGGGGTACCGGCCGGGATCGAAGTCGGAGGACCTGTTGGCATCCAAGACAAAATCAATATGAACCCCGCCTGGCCGTATTGGCAGGAACGCTACCCTGGAACCACACAGGAACCGGCTGTTGGGCAACCGATGATGGTGGAACAACCGCTCATTCAACAACCGGCGGCCCTGACGCCCACACCGCCGGCTCCGAACCCGATCGCCGATCCGGAAGAAAACCCCATGCGGCGCGTGGTCGATTTCCATGCGCGCCTCGCGCGGGCCAGGATTGTTTTGGCCCGAGAACTGAGTCTCGGAAACCTCACGCTGGAGCAATACGACCGTGAGAACCAAAGCCTCTCAGAAATTACCGACGACGAGCACCAATGGGCGCTGGAAAACAATGACTCGCTCTCGCCGGAAGAATTTAACCACCTAAGGCTCCGGCTTGACCAGATCGAGCGGCAGATCCAGCGAGACCTGACGGAAGAGTGAACTCAGGCTGCCCACCGGACGCAATCCCGGCCAGACGTCTTGGCAGCGTATAAGGCTTTGTCCGCCCTCACGATCAGCTCCTCCGGGGAAGCGGCATCCTGAGGAAACGAAGCGCCTCCGATCGAAAGCGTGATACGCCCTTTGGGCAGCGCTTCCAGCCCGGGCAACAGTACGGTCAAGAAAGCCTGACTAATCCGGTCCGCGAGCGCCCGGGCCTGCTCCGCCGACGTGCTGGGCAGAATCACTGCCAGCTCATCACCGCCATACCGAGCCAGAAAATCGATGTCCCGGAGGCTCTCACGGACAACACCGAAAACTTTTTTGATAATTTCATTGCCGAACTCGTGACCCTGGCTGTCGTTGCAATTCTTGAAATGGTCGATGTCGATCATGAATAAACACACGGGCTCCTGGGAGCGTCGGGCGCGGTCGATCTCCTGCTTCAGTACATTGCGGAAGTGGCGCTGATTGTAAGCCCCGGTCAAGCCATCGGTAATAGTCTCATGAAGAAGCCTTTGCCGTTGTTCTCTCACCGTCCGGGCCATCCGGTTGAAAGTCTGTGTCAGGCTCCCCACCTCGTCCCCCGTGGTAATGGGGATCTCGAAATCCAGATCCCCCCTCTCGATACGCTCAACGCCCTGAAGCAACCGATTGAGAGATCCCAAGAGAGAAGCGGCCAGTCCCACCGCGATCAAAAGCGACAGGCTGCAAGCGCTGATCCCCGTGGCGAGCGCAATCCGGCGGTTTTCATCCAAGGCCGCGTTCATCTCAACTTGAGCGGACTCGAGCTGCTGCTGATTCAGTACGAGCAGTTCGTTGCACAACTCGAAAACCCGGTAGAGATGCTGCTGCCCGGCTGTGGAAATATACTTCACTTCCTGAGTTTGTTTCCCCTGCCTGTGAAGCCAGGACCATGCGGAAATAATGCCCGCGTTGGGGGGCAGGCGGTTCCGGCGGGAAACCGTCAACAAACGCTCTGACTGGTTAAAATACTCCGCGCTTTCATCGCGCAAGTCCCGGATCAGTGAATACGCGACCTGGCCGCCTGCCAGGATCCGCAGGCGCTCAATCCCGGTGGCGGCATCCCGTTTTGCCATACGGCTCGCCTCAAAATCCTGAAGGTCGTGCGTGGTGAGATAACGAAATAGGGAACTGTCGTAATCCATCAGGGAATCCCGGATCTTGTAGGCCGAGATCATCGCCGCGATCCGCACGTCAAGGATCTCGTGTGTAATGGCGGCCAAGCGACGCTCGGCATAGAGCCCAGACGCAAGGCACAGGAACACCGCGGCCACGGTCGTGAGGGCCGCCAGGTAGATCCTTCCCGTCAAAGAAAACCCCTGCGTCAACCAACGATATAACCCTGAATGAACCGGCTCACCCATAGGCCCTCCCAGGTCCTTCGCGATTGATGTGGTGTTTTACCGACTTTGCCCAGAATCGGACGGTAAAACGCTCTTCCCCGCTTCCTCCCGCATCAACTGACGGTCCGTCGCCTCGGATTTCAAGAGGGCGTTCTCTAATTCTTTCTGCTCACGGCGCTGAACCGTGATCAGGCGGACCTCTTCCGTCGCTTCGATCGCCGCGCAGGCTTCAGCCTCCACAACGGCCCGGCTCTTTCCGATGGCGAAATCGTCTTCGGCTTCGTTCCAGAGATTGTGGGCCTTCCCAAAAACGTCGGGCGCGGTGGCTTCAGCCCCTGCCGCGGCAGCGATTTGCAGGGCCCGCCGAGCCTGCAGAAGATGCGGGGGCGTCCGGGGATCGGCGGGCAAAGTTCGGAGGTCGACGGGAGTCACATTCGCATCCTCGGAACCCTCGTACTTAATCTCGATAGGCACGGTGGCCTTTTCCTGAAGCTGGCTGGAATCCCCCTCGATCACCACGGCGGCGCTGGGCTTGCTCACGGCGAAATAAGGCTCTGCCGTCACAATAAGGGCGAAAACGCGAAGCCGCGTCGTAACGGTCATCTGACATGCGGTCCCGCGGGGGATCAGTTCCCCCAGATTAATGGCCGCACCTTCGGGGGACACAGCCCATACGACATACGTGAGGTATTCCGGACCGAGCCGGGCCGCCGGAACCAACCCGCTGAAAACAATCTGCGCATGAGTGCCCTCCGGGCGGTTCCTCACCAACGCGTCGCCCTCAACGTGCGGTAAAAGGCTTGTTCCCCGAAGATGGATCCTCAAAGACCCCCCCAAAAGCTCATAATTGATGGCCTGTGTCGTGGGGGTCAATTCAATTGGCAGGGCGGGAGCAGGCTCCATCATCAACACGGCCATGCTCCTCGATCCATACAGAAAACACGCAGCAAAAATAAGGACCCGGACGATACGCCTTGTCATATCAATACCCTCCTTGCCCTCTCTTCATGGACGCGTGGCTCCGCTTTTAAGTTCAGGCCGCAGTCGCCTTCCCCACCCCTGAAACGCACGGAAAGACACCCCCATTCCGGGGGTTCGGCGTTAGGATTTTGGCTCGGGCGGCGGGCCCTCCCGTGACTTGCGGAAGGATCGGCGGGAAACAACCAGGGAAGAATGAGGCTTGAGGGATTGATTAACGATTGGTCAAGGGACCGGAGTCAGGCCAGAAGCTGGCGGACACACGTCAATAACTCTTGCTGGGAAATGGGTTTTTGAATACACCCATCGGCTCCCGCGACAAAACCTCGGAGAACATCCTCGGGGTTGCCGGCCGTCGTCAACAAAACAACGGGAATCTCGTTCAATGAAGGACTGTGGCGCAATGACTCCAGTAACTCAAACCCATCGGCTCCCCAAAAGTTCGCATCGATGACCATCATATCAATGGGAAACTGTGAAATCAGCTCCGTGGCTTTCAAGGAATCGCTGGCATGAAGGACGCTTAAGCCGATCCCCTCGAGGTGTCGCCGAACTGTCTTCGCGGTGGGCTCGTCATCCTCGATGAGGAGTATTTTCATTTTTTGCGTGGCGGCTTTGTCTATTTCCGTCAAAACGCGGCTCCGCCCTAACGCCTTGGCGCGATAGAGGAATCGATCCGCCTGAGTAATCGTCTGCTCGACGGTAGCCCCCTCTTTGACTTGAGCGATCCCGGCGGAAAACGTCACATGAAAATTTTTTCCGGAAGCTTCCTCAAAAAGCTCTTTCTCAAGCGCGGCCAGAGCATTATTCAGGGCGAGACGAGCGCCGGGAAGATCCGTATTCAAAAAGAGGACGACGAACTCCTCGCCACCCCATCGAGCGATCAAATCCGACGCTCGAAGGGACTGAGAAATGATGTCCGAGATCCGGCGAAGGACCTGATCCCCCGTGGAATGACCGTACAGATCGTTGACGGTTTTAAACCGGTCAATGTCGAGGATTGCCAAGGCCAAGGGGTTCTTGGTCCGCGAAGAAAGCGCCGCGGCGCGCGCAAACCCCTGGCTGAAAGCTTCGCGGTTCGGCAACCCCGTGAGATGATCGCGAGAGGAGCGTTTGATAAAGTCGGCCGTGCGTTGCAGATAGGAAGCCAACGCCATTGACAGCGTGGCCGGATCGACCGGCTTCGGGAAATAGGCGTCGGCCCCCAGGGCGAAGCATTCGGCCTGCACGGCCGGTTCCCTCTTGGACGACACAACAACGATGGGCAGGGAAGGAGGGGCATAGCGTTCCCGAAGCAACAGGAGGAAATTGCGTCCGTCGGCGTCCGGCAACATGATGTCCAAAAGAACCAAGGAGATATCTCTTTCGTCAATGATCTTTTCCGCCTCAGCCCCTGTGGCGGCGATGAGAATTTCCCGGTGAGCATCCTCGAGATGCTTTTTCAAGGCCTGCGCTATAAAAGAATTATCCTCCACCAGCAGAATGCAGACTTTCTTGGCGTTGCCTTCGACGGCTGTCGTAATGGCCCGAAGCTTCGACAACAAATCCTGGAGGCGAGCCGGCAAATCCTCATCCGGAGATTCTTGCACCGCCAGGATAGTTTCTTTCACCTCTGGATCATTATCAGCATCCCCGGAAATGTACAGGGAATGAACGATGCGGTGAATCGCTTCAATGGCTTGAGAGCGGTCTTTCCCGAGCCTTCGCTCGGCCGCCTCCAATGCCTTGACGCGAGCGGTAAATCCCTGCCGGTGTAAGGTTTGAAGTGCATCCATTAGGAATCCAGATACGAATTGAGATGTCTCGCGATCTCGTCAAATTCTGCATGGGCCATTCGAAGGATTGTTTCCGCCTCGCCCAAATCATTCCGCCGCGCCGTATCCTCGAACTTGCGAAATAGGGAACTCAGATCAATAAAACCAACGAAACTGCTGGACCCCCCCGCATTATGAGCGATCCGCTCCGCGGTTCGATGATCCGCCTCACGAACGGCTTTCTCCAAATCGGCCAGCTGCTCGGTGGTTGATTTCAGATACATCACAACGAGATCTCTCGTCCATTCCTGGTTCCCTTTTGAGAAAGCTTCGAAACCTTTAATCGTCGGAGAAGATTCTTCCATGAGAATGAGACCTCCCTGCTGCGGGGCGGACCTGCCCGTTCTTCATGAAACAATGGCAGACCTGGAGCTGTTCGGTGAAGATCCGCCGGTTTCCACTCTTACCGTCACTGTGAATTAAGAAATAATCTAGCGAATATCACGCCCGGGAGATATCGAGAAACGGATGTATCTTGCGTAAGGAAATCCCCGATAAAAGGGACCGGCCCGGTTACGCCTTTTATTTACGACGCTTTCCTCGCCAGGCGGGATGGGAAGAGTCTGTCTGTTTCCTGGCCCCATTGAATCGCGGAATGAACGAGGCGAGCCGCGTTTTCCAGGCTCAACTTCTCCTTGATCCGTGTGCGGTACGCATCGACAGTCTTAAAACTGACGCACAACCGGTCGGCAATCTGGCGCGTCTTCAACCCTTGTCCAATCAACTGAAAAACTTCAAGCTCCCGATCGCTCAGGCACTCCACGGGAGAGGTACCAGCCGGCGTTGGGTGGACCGTCAACTTCTCCAGCATTTTCAGCTTCAAAGGTTCGCTCACGTAAATCTCCCCGCGGAGAATCTGCCGGATCGCCCCGAGGAGCTTCTCCACGGCCTCACGCTTCATGATATACCCGCGCGCGCCCGCGTGCAGGGACCGTTCCGCGTACAACGATTCATCGTGCGCCGATAAAATAAGGATCGGCAGCTTGGGAAGACGGTCCTTGAGCATTTTGACAAGCTCCAGACCGTTCCCGTCCTCCAGGGAAAGATCCACGATCGCCAGGTCGAATCGTGACTTCTGAAGCGCCTGGAGGGCTTCCTGGGGTTCGGTGGCATGTCCCCCGACGAGCAAATCCACCTCGCTATCAATGAGCTGAGTCAGACCCTTTTGAAAAATGGGGTGATCGTCAACAATGAAAACGCGTTTCTTGTACAAAGAGGGCCCCAGGATCCGCATGGCCTTATCGGGAATCGTCCGTGTTTTCGAAAGCACCTGCGGTTTGGTCATTTTTGTCAATCCTTCGAATAAGTGGACGGAATCGAGAACCGCCGAAACATTCTGTGCATTGACCCGCGTGTGCTTTAAAGTTAAGAAAAAGCACGGACGCCGCGCAGTCTCTGCGTCGTTCGCCTAAAGTACTTTCAGAGAAAAAGACGGCGGCGCGCTGGGCTTCTGGTCCAGTGTCTGACGAACGGTCGGGAGCAATTTTTCAAAAATCTGGGATTTCTCGATAAAAACAATTGAGGGATCAAGGATTCCGTTCCTCGCCATCACATCCTCCGCGTACCCGGACATAAAGATGACGGCGGTTTCCGGGCACTTATCCCGGATAATTTCTGCCAAACGCTTTCCATTCATTTGGGGCATCACCACATCGGTAATGAGAAGCGGAACGGGATCGGATTGCTTTTCCAACAGCCGGATCGCCTCGTCGCCGCCGGCCGCCGCCAGGACCGAATAGCCGCTTTTCCTGAGCATGCGCGTGACGACCTCGCGAACGATCCTCTCGTCCTCAACCAGCAGGATTGTTTCCTGGCCCTGCAATGAATCCGATGCCACGGAAGGGTGGGGCATTTCTGCAGAGATGTTCGTTTGGGGCAAATACACATTGAAAGAACTTCCGTGGCCCAGCTCGCTCTGAACTTCAATGTCGCCCTCGTGCTGCATGGCGATACCGTACACCGTGGCCAACCCAAGACCCGTCCCCTTTCCCTGTTCTTTGGTGGTAAAAAATGGCTCAAAAATCCGGGAGACCGTTTCCGCGCTCATTCCGCAGCCGGTGTCGATCACCGAAAGGCAAACGTAGGAACCGGGAGCCAGGAGAGGCCGGGACCCCGGGGTCACCTGGACATTGGACGTCGTCACACTGATTCGACCGCCTTCCGGCATGGCGTCACGGGCGTTGAGGAGCAAGTTGATGATCACCTGCTCCAGATGTCCGCGGTCGGCCCGGACGACACCAAGGTCCGCCTTCAAAACCATCTTTAACTCAATGTCCTCCCGGAGAAGTCGCCGGAGCATCGCATGAAGACCCTGGATCACCTCGTTCAAATTCAGAGTCTGGGGTGATATCGGTTGACGCCTTCCAAAAGCCAAAAGCTGATTGGTGAGCAGGAAGGCCCGCTCGCCCGCCCCGACGATTTCTTCGAGATCTTTCCTCCGCGGGTCTCCCTCTTCCAGGCGATCATGGACGTCCCGGCTGATCCCCAGGATCCCCGCGATCAGGTTGTTGAAATCATGGGCAACCCCCCCGGCCAATCGCCCGATCGCCTCCATCTTCCGGGCATTGTAAAGTTCCTGGTCCTTTTGACGAAGGATATCAGCCTGGCGTTTGATCTCGGCATTCTTGCGAAAGAGTTCCGCAAAAACAGCGACCTTGGCCTTCAGGATATGGGGATCGAAAGGTTTGAATAAATAATCAACAGCCCCCGCTTCGTATCCCTGATAAATGTAGCGAGGATCTTTGTTGATGGCCGTGATGAAGATAATCGGGGTCCGGCAGGTTTGTGGTCGGCGACGGATCAGCGTTGCCGTCTCAAAGCCGTCCATGCTGGGCATCTGGATATCTAGGAGAATCACGGCAAAGTCCTGCCCTTCCAACAACGCCAGCGCTTCGGGCCCGGAGCTTGCCTTGACCAGGCAATAGTCCGGCGCCTCCAACGCCGCCTCGAGAGCCAGGAGGCCGTCCGGGCGGTCATCCACCAACAGAATGCTGATCTTTGAATTCATCCCGGCCAGCGACGTCCGGGACGACCCTAGTTTTTGGACGGATTCAGCCATATATACAAAAGGGAAAGGAGCTTGTCGGGGTCCACGGGTTTGGTGATGTAATCGGAAGCCCCGGCTTGCATGCACTTTTCCCTGTCTCCTTTCATGGCCTTGGCTGTGAGCGAAATGATCGGCAAATCCTTGAACAAAGGATTCTGCCGAATAGCCCGTGTCGCCGTAAAACCGTCCATCTGCGGCATCATGATGTCCATCAGCACCAGATTCACATCCGGATTCTCGTTCAAAAGCTTGAGGCCGCTTTCGCCGTCGAAAGCGTGGAGCACCTGAATGCCCCGGGGCTCTAAGATGCTCGCCATGGCAAAAATATTGCGGCTGTCATCATCCATCACAAGGATTTTTTTGTTCTGGAAATTGGCGTCGGGGGGTAGCGGAGGGACCACCCGTTCCGGCTCCCGGTTCCACTCCAACTCGGACTCCGAGCCGGCGTAGGTATCCGGCAAATAAAGCGAAAAAGTGCTCCCCACCCCGGGCGTGCTGCTGACATCGATGACTCCGCCCAGCAAACGCGCTATCTCCCGACTAATGGTCAATCCCAGACCCGTTCCTCCGTATCGGCGGTTGGTCGTTCCGTCCGCCTGTTGAAACGCTTCGAAAATGATGCCTTGCTTCTCCCGCGGGATCCCGATCCCGGTGTCCTGAACCACGAAGGCAATGACATGGGGGCTGTTGGTGAGGGTTTCCACGGCCGAATCATTCCTTTTGGTTTCTTCGCGCATGAAAAGGGTGACGCTCCCTTTCTCGGTAAACTTCAAGGCGTTCGACAGTAAGTTTTTAAGGATTTGATGCAGGCGCAATGAATCCGTAAAGATCGTGGGGGCAAGATTCGGATCCATTTCGATCTTGAATTTGAGCCCCTTGTTTTCCGCCACCGGCCGGAAGGTCTGGTCCAGGGACTCCCTGATCTCGGCCAGCTCCACGGGCTTGGGATCAATCGGCATCTTGCCCGCTTCGACCTTGGAAAGATCCAAGATCTCATTAATGAGGGCCAGGAGATCGCAGCCGGCCGAATAAACCGTGCTCGCGAACTTGACCTGCTCGGGCTTCAAGTTCCCTTCCTTATTCTCCGACAGGATCTTGGACAGAATGAGAAGGCTGTTCAAGGGGGTTCTGAGCTCATGGGACATATTGGCCAAGAACTCGGACTTATATTTCGAGATCAAAGAAAGCTGCTCCGCCTTCTCTTCCAGGGAGAGGCTGGCAAGCTCCACCTCGTTGTTCTTGACCTCCAGGAGCTTGGCCTTTTCTTCCAGCTCTTTGGCCTGGGCTTCGAGTTCGGCATTGGAGTGTTTGACTTCCTGAAGGAGCTCCTCGGTCCTCATGGTCGAGGAGATCATGTTCAAGATCACGCCGACGGAATCCATCAGCTGGCCGAGAAAATTAAGGGAGTTCTGCGTGAAGGGCACCAGCGACGCCAACTCAATGACCGCCTTCAACTCTTCCTCAAAGAGGACCGGGAGAACCAGGATGTTCAGGGGCTTTGTCTCTCCGAGGCTTGAACTGATATACACATAATCCTCCGGGACATTCGCCAGGAGTATCTGCTTCTTCTCAAAAGCGCATTGCCCCACGAGGCCTTCCTTGAACTTATACCGGTTGGCGACGGATTTCCTTTTCGTAAAGGCGTAGCTGGCAATCATGTCAAGGACGGGCTCTTCCTGGTCTTTCTCAAGAAGAAAGAAAGCCCCGTACTGAGAATGCACGAGCGGGGTCAATTCCGACATGATGAGCTGGGCGACCGCGGCAACGCTCCGCTGGCCCTGCATCATTCCTGAGAACTTGGCGAGATTGGTCTTCAGCCAGTCTTGCTCGTTGTTTTTCTGGGTCGTCTCTTTGAGGTTCTCGATCATCTGGTTGATGTTGTTTTTGAGCGCGGCCACTTCCCCTTGCGCCTCGACGGCGATGGAGCGCGTCAAGTCACCCTTGGTCACGGCGGTGGAGACTTCCGCGATGGCCCGCACCTGCGAGGTGAGATTGCCAGCGAGCTGATTCACGTTGCCGGTCAGGTCCTTCCAGGTTCCGGCCGCGCCGGGCACCTTGGCCTGGCCGCCCAGCTTTCCCTCGATGCCGACTTCGCGGGCCACGGCGGTCACCTGGTCGGCAAAGGTCCGCAAAGTGTCCGTCATGTTATTGATCGTTTCCGCCAGCGCGGCCACCTCTCCCTTGGCCTCCAGCACAAACTTCTGGTTCAAATCCCCGTTGGCCACGGCGGTCACGACTTTGACGATCCCGCGGACCTGCCGGGTCAGGTTGGCAGCCATAAAGTTCACGTTGTCGGTCAGGTCCTTCCAGGTTCCGGCCGCGCCGGGCACCTTGGCCTGGCCGCCCAGCTTTCCCTCGATGCCGACTTCGCGGGCCACGGCGGTCACCTGGTCGGCAAAGGTCCGCAAAGTGTCCGTCATGTTATTGATCGTTTCCGCCAGCGCGGCCACCTCT
>Ga0207062_1035_pt3 | contig 10799 bp, 8 predicted proteins | sample Alteio_BWMinCont_28_FD_153266 | JGI IMG/M metagenome (GOLD analysis project Ga0207062, IMG submission 153266) | Enriched cells from forest soil in Barre Woods Harvard Forest LTER site, Petersham, Massachusetts, United States -... | ecosystem: Environmental > Terrestrial > Soil > Temperate forest >... | reverse complement strand
ACGAAAGTCGCCGCTACCGTGGAGATACCATTTGGCTATCCTCGCGACCTGGGCCATATCCGAACGACCGACGATTATCAGCATTACTACGCCCAGCTGTGGGGACTGCTGTGGCAACAGATAACCCTCCGACCCTAGGACCTACCTCGGGCACACGGACTTCGCGCCGATTTCGGTCTCGTTCAAACGCGACCGATCGTGCATTTCACCGGAAGATTGTTGCCGCACGGATACTCCTACTGGCGGCGGTCCTGGCGGCGTGGGAGTGGTTGCCCAAGATACCGCACGCCAGTGAGCACTTTCGCTTCCTCGATCCGTTCTTCATAAGCTCGCCCAGTCTGATCGCAGTTCGACTCTGGGACGTCTTCACGGGTTCGGATCACTCACTATTGATCTGGAACCCATTGCTCAGAACCGTCATCGCTGCACTAGTAGGCACGGCCATCGCAGTGGTTATCGGTACGTTCGCCGGACTTTCACTGAGCAACAGCCGAACGCTTGAGGGTATCTTTTACCCGTTTGCTGTTGCCTTGAATGCGGTTCCTCGAATTGCAGTGATTCCTGTCATTATTCTCATAGTTGGATCGCCAACTGGATCTGACGTAACCACCGCTGCAACCGTCGTTGTTTTTCTCGTTCTGTTCAACGCATTCGAGGGAGGGCGGAGACTTCCCCTAGACGTCGTAGCGAATGCGCGGATACTCGGAGCCAGCGAGTGGCAGGTTATGCTGCGGGTACGATTTCCATACGTACTGGGGTGGGTCTTCGCGAGCCTGCCAAATGCGATTGCGTTCGGGCTGGTCGGAACTGTAACGACCGAGATTTTCACTGGTTCGAGCGGACTGGGTGCACTTCTTACAGAGTCCCTTGACACAGCCGATGCGACCTTGACGTTCGTCATCGTGGTCATATTGACCTTCATCGGAGGTGCCCTGGTCCTAGGGGCGGGTGCGGCACAGCGGAGATTCCTACCGTGGTGGTCGGCTGGAGGCGCGTTCCGTTGAAGCTGGCTGACTCTTCCATTGACAAGCCCCAAGCTGTTTCGCTCTAACTGCCTGGAAAGGACTCCCATTGACAATCTCACAGGCTCAGATAGTTATCGAGACGAATGCTGGCCCGATGACCTCATTTGAAGCTTTCCCAACACGAGGCGATAGAGGTGGCATCCTCGTCGTGCAAGAGGCGTTCGGGTTGACAACCCATATCGAAGACGTCACACGGCGACTTGCCGAAGCAGGTTGGTACGCAGTCGCTCCTGCGTTGTTCCATCGCCAAGGCGCGCCGGTCTTCGCGTATGACGATGTTCCATCCGCAAGAGCCGTGATGGAGCAGCTGTCGGCCGGAGGAATAGAAGAGGATGTGGCGGCGGCCTTCGAACACCTGAAAGCAAGGGGTTTCGCGGCCAGCCAAGTCGGAGTAGTCGGATTCTGTATGGGCGGAAGCGTCGCCTTCTACGCTGCTGCGGGCAGAGAGTTGGGGGCCGCGGTCACTTTCTATGGCGGCGGCATCGCGAGTGGCCGGTTTGGTTCGCCGTCGCAAATTGACCTGGCGCCCAACCTGCGGACCCCTTGGCTCGGACTCTATGGTGACCTAGACACGACGATACCCACCGACGAGGTCGAAAGCCTTCGAACTGCAATGGCTGGCGCCAGGGTACCGACTGAGATAGTGCGTTACGCCGATGCGGCGCACGGATTCAACTGCGACGAACGGCCGTCTGTCTTCAACCACAACGCTGCCAAGAACGCGTGGAGCCGTACTCTTGCGTGGTTCGAGGCTCACGCGAGGGCCTAACGGGGTCGAGAACAACACCTACCGCGGCAAGGGACTGTCGCCACCGTCTGACAGCGAAAGGTGGAGTTCGTCAGTTCCAACTAGGTCACGAGGTTCCGGCGAGAACCCGGGCTTGGCAGCTTTCGAGCCTATCCACGCGTGGCAGCAAGGACGCCTTCATACCCTGAGGGGTCGATTTCGACATCCAACAGAGTGGGTCCGTCTTCTTCCATAGATGCTGCAAACGCCGACTTGAACTCGGACTCACTGCTTACACGTCTGCCTTTGACGCCAAATCCAGTTGCGATCGCGGCAAAATCGGTAGCTGAGTAACGAACAGCATCAATCGGTCCGTGTAGTACCGGTTGCCGCTTTATTTCAATCAAGCTCAGCGCGCTGTCGTTGAATACAACGACGGTTATCGGAAGACGCAGTCTGCTCGCTGTCTCTAGCTCAGAAACCGTCATTCCAAGCCCGCCATCTCCAGTGAAGCAGACGACTCGCCTGTCCGGATGTACGACCGCAGCAGCGATCGCCGCGGGTAGCGCGTATCCCATTGTTGCGTTTCCGCTAGATATCAGCGCCTCGCCGACATCATCCACTGTCCAATCTGGCATCGCCACCAACATGTGTGCGCCGGAGTCGACAGTCGCACAAGTGTTTGACGGTGCCAACTCTCGCGCGATCAGCGTCAATGCGTGCGGAGCTATGCCCTCTACATCGATATGCACTGAAAGTCTCGCGCGCTCTCGAAAACGCTGACCATCACTAGCCCCCACGACAGGCACGTGTTCGCCGATACGTGAGAGGAGGTTCTCGAGCTCGCCCACGAGCTCTACGGTAGGTGCATAGTACGAAGCGTCGCGCTCCCATGGCATGAGCGAAAGAATGTTCGTCGGATAACTCCACGGCCCACCTATTAGCTCAACGGGATCGACGCCTACGAGAACGAGCAGATCTGCGTCAGCTAGGGCGCTTGATTCAATTGTCCCCCCCGTGAACAGGCCTCCATGCGATGGAGAGTTCTCCGAGAAGACGCCCTTTGCACGATAAGTCGTCATGACTCGGCAACCGCTACGCGACGCTAGAGCCCGTAGAGTGTGCTTCACTCTTACGGAACCAAGCCCTGCAATGATCACCGGATTGGAGCTCTTGCTTAGCAACGCTATGGCAGCCTCGTAGTCAGGAAGCGGCGCACCGGAAGGCTCCCGATAGGGTGCTACATCTGCGGACCCCGAAACCGTATCCAGATGGACTGGCCCAGGACGCCCCTCGCACGCAATCTCCACCGCTCGAACGGCGGTTTCCTCCGCGCGCTCAACGCTGATCGCCGTACTCCACTTCGTAATCGGAGCGAAGAGTGCTTGGTGATCAATCCGCTGTCGCGATACGCGCATTGCGGTGGCGGGTGCGATTGCGTCCGTCACCGCAATGATCGCTGACCGATCTAAGTACGCTTGGGTGACTCCATTTGCAAGGCTTGCTGCTCCTGGACCGCGAGTGGCGACACAAGCTCCAGGCTTACCAGTCAGATCGGCATACGTTGCGGCCATGATGGCGGCCGGCGTTTCCATGTGGGTGAGGACGAACCTGATTCCGACTCGCGTAAGCGCTCCAACAAGATCGAGATTCGCACCCCCTCCGGGCACGCCAAAGACAACTTCGGTACCCGCCCTTGCGAGAGAGCGCGCAAGGGCATCAGCGACTGCCGTCTCGACCCCGACTTCACGTTGAGAAGCTTCCGTCATGTTCTGATTATACGGGTCAGTCGATAACGCGATCAAAGAGAGCGCGCAGGCCGGAGACGAGAGCAGGACAAGCGAGCGGTGGCACTTGTGTCAGCAGACAACTCGAGTTGAAGGCTTGATTCCGCCCCAGGGACCCAGGAACTCCACGCCCACTTAGAGAGGAGCCGAGAAGCCCCTCTATGACTCCACGCGAACTCGAGCGGTTGGTGATTGAATTCGCCGACTCATCATCACCAATGCGCTGCTTGGCTATGTCTCAATCATGCTACCTAGAGCATCGACATCTGCCAACAGACGCTCTTCAGACTGACGAGTTGGATTCGGTAGCCAAGGAGTTGCCTCTCCCGCTGCAGAATCCTTTAAGAAGCGCAAAGTGATGGTCGTGTGAAGATGGGGAATCGTATTGCCAAAGACCGACAAATTCAGCTTTAGTGGAGAAAAGTACTTGGTCAATGCCTTAGTGACGGTCATGACATCGTGCCAGTAGCGCAACGCATCAGCTTCAGTCAGGTCCGTGAGTTCAACCGCGTGCGATCCCCTCCAAACGACGATTGATGAGCCGTACCACGATTCCCTGTTCAGTAGGTACGCGTCTGCACAGCCAGAGGAGTAAAATCGGTGTCCGAAGCGACCGGTAGTGGGCCGACCCTCTTCGCAGAGGGGACACGACGCACCCGTTTTCCAACCCAACCACTCTGTAGTCCAATCGCTATCCATCGCTAGCCGGCCACCTCTCCGTTCCGTTGCTCGTCGCCCCAGTCGCTGACTAGTTCTCGCCACGCGACATGGGGGTGATTCGCACCTCCTGGTCGTCCAGCGCTGTTCTCGTATTCAATAACAAAGTCTGTGCCGCGAATCAGATAACAATGCCCATCATTCGGATCGTCGCCGCCGGACCACCCGAAACTCAGCCGATCCAGACCACTATCCTCGATCCGAGCCCAGCGCTGATCGGCAATTTCATCTGGCCACCTAGATAGGTGATAAAGGACCAATGCGGTCATCGCAGCCTTTTGGTCGCTTGACATCTCTGAAAACGCTAAGCCTTTGGGCAAGGAGCTGCTGTCGGCGTGCCGACCCTCCCCCGTTCGAAAGCGCACATTTGGCTCGCGCGAAACGACAGCTGACTCCCTCTGGGATTCGCTCAAGGTCGCCAGCAGAGCCCGACCGAGTGCCGCCTCTCGCTCTAGGGTACGCAGACCCTGTTCTGGTCCACCTGGCACAGTCGCCGGCATCGCTCCCAGGAACAGTGGTGCGGGTGACAAGAGGTGTTTGTCTCTCACGGTGAAGTGGAGGCTCAGGTGATGGCCTTCCACTCGCCACGTCCATGCCTGTTCACTTCCAGGTTGACCGAAAATCGCCAACTTATACATTTCCGGATCCCGGACGTAGTCGTTTCCCAACTTCTGACTACGGTCGAGCTCTCGCAATATCGAATCCAAATGGATGATCTGGCGCGCTTCCTCGAATCCACGCTCACTCAAGCCGGAGCGAACCAGCTCAAACGCGAGTTCCTGCTGCTCGATGGTCATGTTCACGAGTCGCAAACCCGCTCGCTGGCGAACACTCAGCGGCACTAGTGACCAGTTGTAGCGCTCCTCCTCCGAGAACGACATGTGGCCCACACTGGCTTGTTGGGAGCTAAGGCTTTCCAATAACGCTTCAGCGGCGACTCGCATCGCCGCTGTCGTCTTGGGAGCGGAGTGGAGACTGCTCACGCGTGCGTGCCTTCTGTGAAGGAGCCGAGAACCTTACCCACCCATCCTACCTTGCCGATATTCAACCGCAAATATCTCTTGCCTCTCGTCGCCTGCGCTACGGCCGAAGCGCGTGGGAATGAACGTTCCAGGGACCGCAGGCATCACCGCCCACACCACCTCGGCTCAGGGCGTGAGTCCCCCAAATACGCTCACCCCTCTCGATACATTTCCAGCAGACGCCGGGCGATTATGAGGTGTTGGATTTCATTTGTTCCTTCGCCGATTACGAGCAACGGAGCGTCCCGGTAGATTCGCTCAACTGGATATTCCTGCGAGTAGCCATACCCGCCATGGATTCGCATCGCCTCAAGTGCTACTTCTTGCGCCATCTCTGTCGCGAAAAGCTTGGCCATTCCCGTCTCCAGATCGGCACGCTCGCCATCTTCCTTCCTTTCTGCAGCTTGGATTAGCAACAGCCGTGCCGCCTCGATTTTCGTTGCCATGCCAGCAAGCTTCATCTGTATCGCTTGGTGCTCGGCAATAGGAACTCCGAACGCTTCACGATGCTGAGCGTATGAGATTGCGGCTTCGAACGCGGCCTGCGCGAGGCCAACGCCGCGCGCGGCGACATTCACACGTCCAACTTCAATTCCCGCCATGAACTGTTTAAAGCCTTGGCCGATCTCCGACTCTCCCCCAAGGACAGAATCGACCGGAGTTCGGAAATCCTCGAAGACAAGTTCGGTCGTCTCGACTCCTTTGTATCCAAGCTTCCGAAGCTGGGGCGGGACGGTCAAACCCGGTTGATGCGATACTCCCGGCTCCTTTTCGATGACGAACGCGGTCATGCCACGATGGCGAGGCACTGCATCCATGTCGGTCTTGGCGAGCAGAAGAATCCCACTCGACCGCAATCCATTCGTCGACCACATCTTTTGGCCTGTAATCACGAACTCTCGATTTTCGCGTTCCGCATGCGTCCTGATCGCTTGAACGTCTGATCCCGCGCTTGGCTCTGTCATTGAATAGGCAAAGCGAAACTCACCCGTCGACATCTTTGGGAGATACCGATCCCTTTGGCCAGCAGTCCCAAAGCGGTTGATCATCCATGAGGCAATACAGTGCGTATTTAGAATTCCCGAAAGCGACATCCAACCGCGACTTAGCTCGACCTGAATCAACGCGTACATGAGTATGCCTAGTCCGAGGCCTCCATACTCCTCCGGAACTAGTACGCCGAAGAGTCCAATCTCGCGCATTGTTTTAACGAGATCCTCAGGGAACTCATCTGCGTGTTCCAAATCGGGCGCAGCCGGCTTAACGTCGTTCTCTACAAACTTCCGCACGACGGCAAGAATCTCGCGCTCCTCGGTGCTGAGCTCCATAGGTGTTACCTCATTAATCCTCTTCAATCGTCCAATTCATTCGGAGTCTGGAGTCGGAAAGTTATCTTGTACTGCCGCGGCCCCACGCTTATAGACCATGAAGGATCGCGTAAACTCAATTACGACTTCACGGCGCTGATTGATTCCCCGCGTATGCACGGCAACGATCCCCACTTCTGCTCGCGACTTCGATTCGCGACACGACAGAACCTCGCTTTCAGCCCACAAGGTATCCTCGGCAAAGACGGGACGAGGCAGCTTGATGTCCTCCCAACCGAGATTGGCTGCGGCGTTTTCGCTCGTGTCGGAAACTGATAATCCGAGGACAATCGCAAGGGTCAGGGACGACACGACCAAGGGCTGGCCAAACTCAGTTCGCTCCGCGAACACCCGGTTGAAATGAAGCTGATTGGTGTTCATCGTTAAGGTGGTAAACCAGATGTTTTCGGTTTCCGTAATCGTTCGCCCAAGTCTGCTCTTGAAGACATCACCGACGTCAAAATCCTCGTAGAAGCGACCGCGCCAACGCTTGGGCGCAGCAGGAATCGTAGCGGGCTGTTCGTCCATAACAATCCTTTCGCACAGTCTGGAAGCGCGGACGAGCTATCAAAGTACCAACTCAGCTAGCGCCTAACAATTACTAGCTCCGACGACTTGCGCCCAGACTTACTCGGAGTCATCGCAATGACATCCCCACCCCAAGCTGGATCCGGTGCGGCTCTAAGTTACGAAGGACTCCACTACGAGCTGCGGTGCCCACATGCGCAAGAACCTTGTCCGCGGCACCAACCCAGCTAGGCGCGATTATGAACGACTCCAGACATCAATCGCCTTGCGGTACGAACGACGCCAACGGATCTAACCTCGGGACCGTTGGATCCTACGAAAACGTCGCTTGTCACCACGACGGTTCCCTTGGGATGCCGGATAGATAGTCGACCGTCGGAAGTCCCTTGCACGACTTTGTTCGCAGTGGTGCCAGTGATCTGAACTGCGGCTCCGAGGCAGAGAGCGCTCGTCATCGGGAGAGCGTGATGTATTCTCCCCATCGAGACCCCGAGTGCCAGAACGTCCACGTCGGGGTCGCGCTTCCGCGTGTCCTCGTTGGGTTCTGCTACGAAAACAAGGCGCGGAACCGCGGGGGAATCGATGTTCGTCGCTTTCGAACTACGAAGGTATGCGGCACATGCTGCACGTAGCCGCTCGACCTCGGCTAACAGCTCACTATCGCCGTTTAACACCTGGGGTTGCGAGTCCGCTACGTCGATACCGAAGTCAGCGCCGTTGACGATCGCTATCGGGTGCGTCACGTCGACAATCGACACATCGAAGTCTCCATTAGGTGTCGATATGACATCTAGCGTACGGCCAGTAGGCAGCACTGCTCCAAGAATTGCTCCACCGGGCGACAGAAATTCGGTCACGATTGGCGCGCCGCTATTAGGGACACCGGAAACCACGAGGTCACCGTGTTCCTTGACTCGGCCATCCTCCACCTGGACCTTTGCGACTATCTCAACGCCGGTGTTCTCGTTCAATAGGTGAATCTCGGTGATTGGCGCTACGGGCGCGACGAGTCCTTCGTCGATTGCGAACGGACCGACAGCCATTGTCAGATTGCCACAATTGCCAGACCAATCCACAGACGGCTCTTCGATACCAACTTGAGCGAACCAGTAGCGAACATCGATACCGAGCTGATCCGATGGTGCGACGATAATTACCTTGCTTGTACTTGAATGGGTGCCGCCGAGACCATCTATCTGCATGGGATCGGGAGATCCCATGATTTTTAGCAATAGCTCATCGAGCACATGACCGAACGGTGGTAGGTCATCTAGATGAAGAAATACGCCTTTACTGGTTCCGCCACGCATTAGCACCGCCCGAATCGTGCCCGGGCCTGAACCGCTCCTACGGCGCCCAGCGACCTCGGCTTCATTGAAAGTCCGTGAGGGATGCTCGAACATTTGCGCTCTGCCTCGTCGTTCTCAGTGGTTTTGGGAACTTAACTGCGCGCTAGCGCCGTGACCGGCGAGCTGACCAAATACCGATCCGGCAGTAAGGCCTGAGCCGCCCGGGTAATTGAAGTAGAAGATCCCTGCGGCCATCTCCCCACAACAGAACAATCCCTTTATTGGTTTGCCAGCAACGTTGATCACTCGCGCCGCCGTGTCAATACGCAGGCCCCCAAAAGTGAAGGTAATCCCACACGTGACCGCGTACGCCTCAAAAGGTGGAACTTCTATCGCATTAGCCCAATTGCTCTTCGGAACATCCAGACCTTTGGTTCGGCGACCGTCCAACACGTTGGGATTGAAGGGGATGTCTCGCCGGACCGCGTCGTTGTAGGCCAATATCGTGCTCATGGCACCAGCAGAATCGACGCCGTCAAGGTTATGTGTCAGATCTTCGAGCGTGTTGGCGCTGACCTTGGTCACCTGGCGTATGCGATACTCGTCCCGGAGTAAGTGCGTGACTTGAGCATCAAATATCTGCCAAGCCACTTGATGAGGTTGATCGAGTACGGCCCGCCCGTACTTCGCATAGGTGAAGTTGCGAAAGTCTGCGCCTTCGTCAACAAACCGCTGACCTTCGGAATTAACCATTATTCCGAACGGGTAACTGTGCTTTTGGTAACCATCGCCAACTGACAAATCACCGAACTCAGGAGCATTGAGATCCCATGCGACCGCATGGCATCCCGACCAATTCCCGGCGGACGACGCCCCAAGTTCGAGCGCCATACGTATACCATCGCCTGTGTTGAATCGAGATCCTCGCACCTTTGCTAGATCCCAGCCCGGCCCTAGGTACCGGGTGCGCCATTCGCGATTTGCCTGAAAGCCTCCGGTTGCGAGCACAACGGCATCAGCGCCGAATTCTGTAGTCTCATCTTTTACACGCGCTCTCACGCCTTGCACGGCACCGTCATCAGATGGGATTAGATCTCGTGCCGTAGCCTCGTAGAGGATCTTGACGCCGAGCCGTTCGGCTTCGGTCGTGAGAGACGAAACGAGTCCCGGACCTCCTCCCACGACTTCGACGACAACTCCGCCCCAAAAGACGAACTTTCCTTCAATCCTGAACGCCTGTCGCCCATACGCAGGCGCGAAGCGCACTCCGTGTCCTCGCATCCAAGTAAGTGTTTCGTGACTCTTGTCGACAAGGGTCACTGCCAGATCAGGGTCACACCGATACTCGGTCATCCTTGCGAGGTCACCCAAAAACTGCTCCCTTGGGTAGGACCCGAAGTCTGTTGTAACGATCTGCTCTTGTGTGAGTTCAGGCGCAAGAACGCGAATATCGTCTAGCCCTTTGAAGACGGTCCTCATAAGGCCGGCGGTGAAGGAGCTGTTTCCTCCAGCCAGTTCTCTCGGAGCACACTCGAGGACTGTCACTTCGGCACCGTTCTCGCGAGCAGCGATCGCCGCACACAGTCCCGCATTGCCGCCCCCGACGACGACAACGCGCGGCCCGGCTTCACTCATGAGCTTCGGTCTCCCCAGTCACCTTAGTGTGGGCACTTGACTGCGACGGAGCGTCCCCGTTTTCCACTATCGATACTTTCTTCATCGTCGCTAATCTGGTTCTTTCGCAGTGGCTACCTCTTCGAGCAGTTCGAAAGATGGCAAGCCCTTTCGAACGCGAACGAGATCTTGTCGCCTTAAGCGCTTGCCTTACCAAGCGATGCCGCATTTGCGCCTGCGATGCGTCCGAACACAGCACCTCGCATGAGCCCGGTTCCTGCTGCGTAGTTAAAATAAAAAAACTCTCCGGCGATCTCACCTGTTGCGTAGAGACCAGGCATCCACCGATTTTCAGTATCAATGACGCGCGCGTCGCTATCGACCTTCAACCCTCCGAATGTGAACGTCGTCCCGCACGCGCACCCATACGCAACGTACGGTGGCTTATCTACGCGCAACGCCCAGTTCGACTTCGGGGGTTGGTCGTCGAGACTCACACACACTCCATCGTTCGCGACCGGGTTGAATCGGACTTCGGCATCCTCGGATACCGCGGCATTGAAAGTCTCTATGGTCTCCTGGAGAGAGGCAAGCGGAACACCGAGCTTCTCCGCAAGTTCGCGCAAATCTGCTGCGACAATCGGTGGATGCCTGGTCTCTACGCAACAGGTGAGATCGCCGGAGAGTTTTTTTATTTTAACTACGCAGCAGGAACCGGGCTCA
>Ga0207062_1273_pt1 | contig 10808 bp, 6 predicted proteins | sample Alteio_BWMinCont_28_FD_153266 | JGI IMG/M metagenome (GOLD analysis project Ga0207062, IMG submission 153266) | Enriched cells from forest soil in Barre Woods Harvard Forest LTER site, Petersham, Massachusetts, United States -... | ecosystem: Environmental > Terrestrial > Soil > Temperate forest >... | reverse complement strand
CGCCAGACGGAAGAGAACCTCCGAGCCGGGATGACACCAGCCGAAGCACGCCGCCAGGCTGTATTGAAATTCGGTGCGGTTGAAGCGATTCGCGAACAATACCATGCCGAGAAGAGCCTCCCCTTCGTCGAAAGCGTCGTCCAGGACGTGCGCTATTCCTTGCGCATCCTGGGCAAGAGTTGGGGATTCACATCGATTGCCACCGTCTCGCTCGCGCTGGCAATAGGCGCCAACACAACCATTTTTTCCGTCATGAAGCGCCTGCTTCTCGACCGATTGGAGGTGCCGCATGCCGAGCAACTCCGGCTGCTCCATTGGCATGGAGACAGGCGCACGGCGGTCACAAACATGTGGGGGATCTCTGACAACGTGCCGGAAGGAATGGGCGCGACATCGTTTTCCTATCCAGCATTTGAACAGCTTCGACGCGATAACCGCGTGCTCGAAGACCTCTTCGCGTTCAAGGACGTGGGGAGGATGAATGCAACGATTGATGGCAATGCGCAGATCCTGCAGGGCGAGTTGGTGAGCGGAAACTTTTTTTATCAGCTTCAGGTGCAGCCGCAACTCGGTCGCCCCATTGTCGCTGACGACGACAGGATCGGCGCGCCGATCGTCGCTCTGATCAGTGCAGAACTGTGGCAACGAGCGTTCGGATCTTCCCCGGCGGTCGTGGGCAGCACGATCAAAGTCAACATGATGCCGGTCACGATCGTTGGCGTCGCGCGTTCGGGGTTCACGGGCGCTAATAGCGTGCAGTCAAGCCCGGACCTCTTTCTTCCCTTGAGCTCGCAGCCGCTGGTCGAGCCGCGCGGCAAGAATGAGTCGCTCCTTGGTGCATCGAGCCCTCAGGTGTGGTGGCTGAATATCATGGGACGCACCAAGGCCGGAGTTGCGGATAATACTGCCCAGGCTGCTCTGGATGCATCACTGTCAGCGGTCGTGCGCTCAACCTTGCGCCCGGACGCGAACACGACTATTCCTCGACTGGACCTACTGGATGGCAGCCGAGGATTGTTCCTCTCGAAACAGATGTTCGCGAAGCCGCTCGGAGTGCTTATGGCAGTCGTGGGCCTCGTGCTTCTGCTGGCCTGCTCCAACATCGCCAGCCTGCTGTTTGCGCGCTCTATGGCGAGGCAGCGGGAAGTCGGCGTGCGGCTCGCCCTCGGAGCCGGACGTGCTCGCGTATTGCGTGGCGTGCTTACAGAAAGCTTCTTGCTCTCCGCCCTCGGGGGAGCGCTCGGTGTGGCTCTGGCCTTTGCCGGCTGCCGCACGTTGCCTACGCTGCTGGCCAATCCTTGGGAGACGTCGCAATTCAGAATGCCGCTCGACTGGACCGTGCTGGCATTTACCGCGAGCGTCACACTGCTGAGCGGGTTGCTCTTTGGCACTGTGCCAGCATGGATCGCAACTCGGAGTGATGGCGGAGCTTGCCTGAAGACTACAGGGCCAGGCAGCACGCGACGGCGCAAGGGCGTTTCCGGCAAGATGATCGTCAGCTTCCAGGTAATGTTGTCGACATTGCTAGTGGCGGGGGCTCTCCTCTTTGTGGGAACGCTCTTCCAACTCGCCCACGTTAATCCCGGATTCCGGACAGATCAACTCGTGTTGTTTGCAATTCAGCAACCCGAGTCGCGTTATCCGGCTCCGAAAGATCTGCAACTGCATCATCAGATCGAAGAGCGGCTGCGCGCCTTGCCCGGCGTGCAGAACGTGACCCTCTCGGAGGTGGCCTACATTTCCGACAGCATGGAGAATGCTAACTTTCTGCCTGAGGGAGAAACCCCGAACCCCGACAATAATCAGTCCGCGTGGAATAATGCCGTTGGCTTCGGTTTCTTTCATACGATGGGTATTCCGATCCTGGCGGGTCGCGATTTCAATGAGAACGACACGGCGAGTGCGCCAAAGGTTGGCATCCTGAGCGAGAGCTTGGCGCGTAAGGCCTTCCCGGGTCAGAATCCGATCGGCAAGCGTTTCCTTGCTCACTTTCATCCGAGCGAAGGCACGCCCGGCGACTTGATTGAAGTGGTGGGCATATGCGGCGATACGCGGTACTGGTCGCTCAAGCAGGCCCCCCTCGGCATGTTCTATCAGCCGTACCAGCAGACGCCGAACCTCGACTTCGGAGCAACCTACGAGGTGCGAACAAGCCTCAGTCCGGCGTCAATCGCTCCCTCGCTGCGCAAGGCGGTCGAATCGATCGATCCCGATTTGCCGCTGCAGGATATCCGCACCCAACGAGAGCAGATTGACGCTTCGATGCAACAGGAGCGGATCATCGCGGCGCTGACCGCGTCTTTCGGAGTGCTTGCGCTGGTGCTTGCCTCCGTGGGCGTCTATGGCGTCATGGCATATTCCGTTGCGCAACGCACGAGCGAGATCGGTATTCGGATGGCCCTCGGCGCCCTGCCGCGGGAGGTGCTCACGATGGTCTTGCGTGAGGCAACATGGATTGCGCTAGCAGGGATCACTTGTGGTATCGGTGCGACTCTTCTATTGACACGCCTCGTGACCTCGCTCCTTTACGGTTTGCATCCGAATGATCCGGTTATATTGGCAACATCCGCTTTGCTGCTGGCGGTCGTCGGACTGGTGGCAAGTTGGGCTCCTGCTTCCCGCGCCGCAGCGGTAGAGCCTATGCAGGCTTTGAGACACGAGTGATAAAGAAACAGAGTCGCTCGCGAAGAAGCTTGGGGTACTGATAGCTACGTTGCGTGACTTGTGTGCCACCAGTGTGCCGTATATAGCCGTATATCTGCTAACACGTCGTAAGCGGGACGAGCCATCTTTCGACTGACTGTCGGACACCGAGGACTCGTAATTTCGGCTACTTACGCGGAAGGCATGTGTGTCGAGTGTGCGCAGCTCAGGGTGGACCCGTGTGGTTCTGGGGAGGGAATCGAACCCTGACAAGCCTTTTGAGCTTTTGAGCCCTGCGGATTTTCTTATCGACAACCGCTTTCGCCGCCCTGAGGTTGGACGATCCCTTCACCCTCCCCCGGATGATCCAGGGCTTAGGGGCTGCCCCTCTAGGTCACTCCACCTTCCCGGCTGACTTCTGGCTGACTTCTCGCAAGGCTTGGCTCGGGGCTCGGGATTGCTACATAATTGAGGTTCCCCCGACTTTGAGCGGCTGAGCAGCTCTGCATCGCCGGTCTCCCGGCAAACACTCAAGTTATTCTCAAGTCCGCTGCGTCTGCCATTCCGCTACGCCCGAGTGCGGCTGCCTTAGGCAATGATCTTGCTGTCGGCCCGCGCGTTTCGGGAAGGTACGGTGGTGAACCAGTTTCCGGATGGGATTTTGGGAAAACTATCGGGTCAGCGAGTTGGACAACCTCTTGCGGATTTGGCGTTCATGGACCAACGAAAACCCGCGCTGGCTTCTCATGCTGGCGCGGGTTGTTCCAAAATCAGTCCATAGGCCGAAAATGCCGGGCGGCTGGATCTTGGTAAAAGGCGATGGCGCGATCACTCCGACTCTCATGAGGTTCCTGGCAGAACTGTGACGTCACTGTCGATTGAAGAGCCGACTCAAGTCAGAGATATGGCGCACGAGTGGGATCAACGTGAATCTCCGGGCGAATCGGACGTGGGAAGGCGAATTCCCGAGTCGAGCGGGCGGTTAATCTCTCAGTTCGTATTCCTGCGGGCCGAGGGCCCCTTGCAAATTGGTGCGTGTGATGCCGCTAACGAATTCCAACCGCAAGCGCGTCCCCTGTTTGCCAGACTAGAGCGAATTCTTCAAGCGAATTTTGAGTTGCTGGACCTGTTGACCGCGCTGGATGATGAGAGTTGAGAGGATTGGCATTCCTCTTTGCGTTAAGATTCGTTCCTCTGCACCGTTGAATGGGGACTCCGGAATCTGCTTCATTGTTGTCCTTTGTCGGCTTACGCTAGATTTACGCTCAAATTACCGGCACCAGGCGTCCGTACGCAACTTTCCAGCCCCGGTCTCGTCTCATTTTGTTTCTTTCATTGTCTGGCAAACCAGTTTGACGTGCCGCGTTTTTGAATCGATCACGGTGGTCGCGGGCAGACAACTGCAGGTCACCGTGTTGGCATTTTCCTGCTTGACTACGACACAGTGTTCGATGAGTTCGGCAGTGGGTGGTGGCAGTTGGCTGCGTACGGGAGGCGGAGTCGCCGCAACCGGCTGCTTCTTCGCCGCGCAACCGGCCAGAAGCAGGTAAAACACCAGCCAAGCTTTCCTCATGCTCTTTGTTCTCCTTCACTCGTGCCCGCTTGTCGATGACAATCTTGGTTACTGGCGACAAAATATACTCGAGCCAGTAGGGATCTCGGACTTCGGGGCCAGGAGCTCCAAGTTATTTTGCCTGCTACCAACGTTTGAGGACACGTTTAGCTCTAGCCACGAAGTCAGAATAAAGCGAATCTGCGCTGCGACAAGTGCAATACAATCAGTTAAATCCCGAAGGTATGGTGGAATTTCGGTGCAAGACCTAGACGGATAGATCCGGCACTCATGCAAGCAGTCATTTTCTCCAGCGGCGACTTTTCCTCAGCCTCACCGCTTACCATGAGCATAGACTCCCCATGGCTGATCGAAAGAATCTCCCCCCTGAAATACTCACCCGCATCGCCAAGGAACTGAACGTTCCGATGCGCGGGTTGGTGGCCGTCATTGAGCTGCTCGGCGAGGGTGGAACCGTCCCTTTCATCGCGCGCTATCGTAAGGAGGCGACCGGGAACCTCGACGAAGTTCAAATCCGCGCCATCGAGGAAAAGCTGACCTATTCTTGCGAACTAGTCGCGCGCCGCGAGACGATTCTGGCTTCCATCGCGGAGCAGGGCAAGCTTACTGACGAACTCAAGCAGCGCATCGAAGCCACGGTCGACAAAAGCGACCTCGAAGACTTGTATCTGCCTTACCGACCCAAACGCCGCACCAAAGCCACCATCGCCCGCGAGAAGGGGTTGGAGCGGCTCGCGATGTATTTATGGGAGCAGCAGAAGCAGGCCCACACGCTCGAAACATTCGCGGCCGGGTTTGTGGATGCGGGAAAGGGCGTCGCCAACGTGGGGGAGGCGCTCGAAGGCGCGCGCCACATCGTTGCCGAAATGATCAGCGAGAACGCCGCCGTGCGCAAGGCTCTGCGTCAGTTGATGTTCGATAAAGGCGTGGTCGTCAGCCGCAGGACCGTCGACGCGCCAGACGAGCAAGAGAGGTTCAAGATGTATTTCGACTATCGCGAGCCGGTAAAGACGATCCCGTCGCACCGTATGCTGGCGATCCGCCGTGGCGAGACGGAAAACGTCCTTCATTTCCTGATCGACCTCGATTTACCGCGCGCGCTTTCCGTGTTGCGTTCGCTTGTTTTGCGAGTCCCCGGTGACTGGACGCCGCATTTGGAACTCGCCATCGAGGATTGCTGGCAGCGCTTGCTGAACTCGTCCATTCAGGGCGAGGTCAGGCTTGAATTGAAACAGCGTTCCGACACCGAGGCGATCCGCGTTTTCGGCGAGAATCTGCACCATTTGCTGCTCGCGCCGCCCGCCGGACAACTCTCCGTTTTGGGCATTGACCCCGGCCTGCGCACCGGTTGCAAGGTCGCGGTGGTAGATGAGACCGGAAAGTATCTCGCGCACGATGTCCTCTACCTGCATCGTTCGCAATCTGAAAGCGCGAATGCGGCAACAACGCTGGAGGGTTTGTTGCGGAAGTACAGCGTCCGCGCGATCGCCATAGGCAACGGCACAGCGTCGCGTGAAACCGATGCCTTCGTCCGGGGTTTTCTGCACGACAAAGGGCTGGATGGCGTTTTCTCCGTCACCGTAAGCGAGTCCGGCGCCAGCGTGTATTCGGCCTCTGAGGTCGCGCGTCAGGAATTCCCCGATCTCGATCTGACAGTGCGTGGCGCGATCTCGATTGCGCGGCGCTTGCAAGACCCTCTCTCCGAACTGGTCAAAGTCGATCCCAAGTCGATGGGCGTCGGCCAGTATCAGCATGATGTTGACCAGCGCCAACTTCAGCAGTCTCTGGAAAGCACCATTCAGAGCTGCGTGAACAGCGTTGGCGTCGATCTCAACACGTCCTCGTGGACCTTGCTGCGCTACATCGCCGGGATCACGGAACGGACGGCCCTCAACATCGTCACCTTCCGGAATGAAAACGGGCGTTTCCGTTGCCGCGCCCAACTCAAAGAAGTGTCGGGCATTGGGCCGAAGACGTTTGAGCAGGCAGCTGGATTTCTGCGCATTCGCAGCGGCGACAATCCGCTCGACATGACTGCCGTCCACCCCGAGTCATATCAGATTGTGGAACAGATCGCGCAGTCGTTGAGTGTTCCCATCGAGGAGTTGATCAAGAACCCGCGATTGCTCGAGAAGGTAGATCGCAACCGGCTCTCGGCGGGGACCTACACGCTGAACGACATTCTGGAAGAACTGCGCAAGCCGGGGCGCGATCCGCGCGATCGATTTGTCGCGCCCAGCTTCAACGAGCAAGTCCGGGAAATCTCCGACGTGCAGCCCGGAATGGTGCTGGAAGGCGTGGTCACCAACGTGACCAAATTCGGGGCCTTTGTCGATGTCGGCGTTCATCAGGACGGACTGATCCACATCAGCGAGCTGTCCAGCCGCTACGTTAAAGATCCCTCCGAGGCCGTGAAGGCCGGTCAAATTGTGAAGGTCAAGGTGCTGACTGCCGACGCGAAGACGAAACGCATCGCGCTGTCCATCAAGGCCCTGCAAGGCGGACCGCCGCAGCGTGCCCAGAAGCCGACCCCGACGCAGCCGGCTACGCTCGACAGCAAACTCGCTTTGCTGTCTTCGAAGTGGAAGGTCCGCTGAAGTGTGACGGTGAAGGGTCCAGGGTCGTACCGGACGAGGAAGTGCAGACATTCGTCAACCACCTATTGCGACCGTTGGCACCTATCTCTACGGTCGCCGGATGGAATCTGGCGGAGAGGGAGGAGTTCTATCGAGCACTTTTCTGGATTGCTGTGTGATTCCTCGATAAATCACATAAACGCCAATGTTAATGCGGCTATTAGGATGCTCAGTGCTTGGCGTAATTTCCGCAGAAGTAACCTTCTATTACGTTAATTTCTCATGGAATAGTATCTTTAGTATCACGGGGAAGAGGCGGTCTCATTGCTGAGCCGATCTCCCGAGAGCTTAATGATTCTCCGAATCCGAAGGAGGTTAACCGTGCCCACTCTATACCTCAGCGCGCCGAAAATCCGCACCCAGAGCGGGCCGTTCTACAGAGATTTTCTACGACTCTTCACGACCGCATTGGTCCTGATTACGCAATCTATACCAGCATCGCATCGCGAATTCATCCCGGAACTCACGTAGTGGGCGGATGATTCAATAGAACCCAGGTCGACGTTGCTCAGAAACTCGAGGGGTCCTTAGTCGTTTGTCTCGAAGGTTAGCCTGGACCTATGAGTTTTTGACGATGAAGACTCGCCAGGGCAAAACCGTGAACGTCTCCCTTCCCACCGAACGTCCACGGCCCCCCCAAGGTCAGTCGATCGGCACGCTGACCCTCAGCACTTGTCCCATTCCCACCGGGGGCGGCCCAAATCCCCAGTTCGACACATAAAGGTTCCCATCCGGACCAAATGTCATTGCAGTCGGCAACATCAGTCCGGTCGCAATCTCTGTGTAATTGTTCTTGCCGTCGACGCGCAGGACTTTTCCTGTCCCGGGCGTCGGGAACGGATTCCCTGTCGTGTTCTCGAGCACATAGAGTCTGCCCTCAGAGTCAAACGCCAGTCCCAAAATATCGCTGAACCCGATGTACACCGTCGTGATGCTTCCCCCCGGGGTGATCTTCATGATTTTCGACGAGCCGTCTTTGATGGGAAATGTATCGAGGTTTCCGATATAAAAATCATGTCCATCGTAGGCCAAGGCTGTGGGGACAATGTGCCCCTGCACGTTGGAGATATCCGCGATCCTGCGGACGTGCCCGCCCATCGAGATGGCATCCAGTTCGCCGTGATTCGGCTCGACCGCGTAAAACGTCCCCCGCACCGCAATCAGGCTGTACCAGGTGCCATCGGGTTCGAAATCGCCGGGATTCGGATTGGCGACCGGGTTCCCCTTCTGAAACACCGAAAGGTCAGCCACCATGCTCGTGGTGCCATTCGGGTTCACGCGCAGCACGCCATTGTCGGTTCCCGCGAGTCCGTGCGAGCAGCCCGCTCCAGCCATGATCGCGTACAGCGTGTTGCCCTTGAACGCTACATCGGCCACTCCGCTCACCAAGCTGCCCTGGGCGGCGTTGGTTTGGCTTGACGGCAAATGGTCTGCCACCGTCGTGACGACTCCATCCGGACTGACTCTCGAAATCCTCGCGGTAAAGCCCCCGGTGTACGGGCCGACATCGGGCACTTGCGTACAAAGTCCCACCGTCGATGTCGTTCCGCCCGCGCCTCCCTCCGCCACATAAAGAATGCCGTCGGGCCCGAACGTTAACCCGCGAGGGTTATTTAAGCCCGTTGCATAAATCGACACGTTGGATGATTGCGCCATCCCCGCCCCCACGAGCGCCAACGCAACCACGCCTGGCAACAAAAAGTATGTTGCAAACTTCAAAGCACTTCTCATTGAACTGCTCCTCGGATCCGGTTGATCCCCGGTCGAGCCTTATCGCATTGCCTTGGTTTCCCGGGCAATACAAAGCGCATCACAGTCCGATCATTTCGACATCACAGCGCAAGATATTGAAGCCGCTGCGGGTTAAGCTTGACAGCCCCGCACCGAAGGCTCAGAATTCCGCCTAACTTCCCCCGGTCGATCCCCGTCTTTAAGTATTGGACTCGCCAATATGACGTCATCAACGTCAACTCCGGCCACCGCGCGATTCGGTCCCTACGAGCTCAACGTGCGCTCCGGCGAAGTGCATAAGTTCGGCGTCCGGCTAAAGCTGGGGGAACAACCGCTGCGCATCCTGATTCTCTTGATCGAACGTCCCGGTGAACTGGTGACGCGGGAGGAACTCCGCGCCCGCCTCTGGTCGCACGACACTTTTGTCGATTTCGACCACAGTCTCAACTCCGCAGTGCAACGACTGCGCGAAACTCTCTCCGACACCGCCGACAAGGCGCGCTGGATCGAAACCGTGCCTCGCCGCGGCTATCGCTTCGTAGGCGCCGTGGAATGGTCCCAGGCCAACGGCTCATCACCGGCCACAGAGTCAATCAGCACGAACCAGCTCGCCGAGTATCCGCTGCCTGAGCCTCCCGCCCAACCCATGGCGCCTTCGCGGTTTCCAGGTTGGCGCTCCGTCGGAGCCGTGCTTGTCCTGTTGCTCGCGGCTGCCGCGATTGTGAAGATCGTCCAGGGCGAAGGCATTCGCTCCGCCGCCGCTCCCATCCGATCCCTGGCCGTGCTCCCTCTCGAAAATCTTTCCGGCGATCCCTCGCAGGAGTATTTAGCCGAAGGCATGACCGACGAACTCATCACCGCCTTGGCGAAGAATCATGCTCTCCGCATCGTCTCCCGCACCTCCGCCATGCAGTACAAAGGAGTTCGTCGCCCGGTCCGCGATATTGCCCGCGAACTCGGCGTCGACGGCATTCTCGAAGGTTCCATCACCCGCTCCACCTCCCGTGTGCACCTGACCGTGCAACTCATCAACGCTCGGAGCGACACTCACATCTGGGCCGAGAGCTATGACCGCGATCTAAGCGCCGCCTTCTCGTTGCCCTCCGAGCTGTCCCAAACCATCGCCAAGGAAGTGCGCCTCGCCGTCTCTAGCGCCGCCCCGCCCCCGCACATCAATCCGGAAGCTCACGATGCCTACCTACACGGGCGCTACTACTGGCTCAGCGACCACAGCGCGCCCAGTCTGGGATACTTCGAAAAGGCCATCCAGCTTCAACCCGACTACGCCGCCGCCTGGAGTGGTCTTGCCGATTACTATGGAGGCAGCTCTGTTGCTGGACAACTCGATCCCCAAAAAGTACGATCCAAATGGGAAGCCGCCGCCCACAAGGCGGTCGAACTCGACGATTCCCTTGCAGAGGCCCACAACTCTCTGGCCGCCGTTTATTTCTTCGGAGACTGGGATTGCGCCCACGCTGATGCCGAATCCCAACGCGCCATCACGCTTGATCCCAACTACGCCGAGGCGCACCACCTCCGCTCCTACATCCTCATGGCGATGAATCGTCCCGATGAGGCAGTGAAGGAACAGAAGCGCGGAACCGAAGCCGATCCCTTCCAGCGGACGTGGGCCTTGGGCTTTACCTACTATCGGCTCCGCCAATTCGATGCCGCCATTAGCGAGTTGCGACTTCGTACCGATGCCAGTCCCCGCGATGGCGGCACTCGCTTCATTCTCTCCGACGCCTATTGGTCAAAAGGCATGTTCAAAGAAGCAGCCCAGGAAATGGAGCAAGGATTTCTCACCGATGGCGACCGAGCCTCGGCCGACGCAGTAGCCAATGCCTTTCAGCGCGGAGGGAGTCGGGCCGTCGCGGAGTGGCGCTGGCAAAACACCAAGGCACACCAAGGCTACGCCTCTCCCTGGTGGTTGGCCATGGATTGCGCACGCGCCCGCCACAAAGAAGAAACTCTCAAACTCCTCGAAGCCGCCTACCGCGAACACTCCCCTCGCCTTATCTTTCTTCAAAACGAACCCCTCTTCGACTTCCTCCACTCCGACGCCCGCTACCAATCCCTGGCCCAAAAACTCCCGCTCGTCCGCTGATTGCGCACTTTGCGGTATCCAACCAAAAAGGCTAGGGGCGAAGAAGGCCGAGATGAAAATTGTAGGCTGCAACGCGCGGTTTCTGTTATGGCGAGGCACAGGCTTCACCGTAAATCCA
>Ga0207062_1271_pt1 | contig 10895 bp, 7 predicted proteins | sample Alteio_BWMinCont_28_FD_153266 | JGI IMG/M metagenome (GOLD analysis project Ga0207062, IMG submission 153266) | Enriched cells from forest soil in Barre Woods Harvard Forest LTER site, Petersham, Massachusetts, United States -... | ecosystem: Environmental > Terrestrial > Soil > Temperate forest >... | reverse complement strand
CAGAAGCGCCGCTGCCGATGTCGTGGCGCAACGTTTCAGCCGCGGCGAGCAGGTGCTCGCCCTCGATCTGATGTTCACTGGGTCCGCGTGGAAAGGCAAGGATACGTTTGAGTTTGCGCAAATGCTGGGTGGGCTAGGCGAGCGTCCCATGGGCCTGCAAGCGGCGCAACTCGTCGGCATCGCACGCTGGGCCGTACAGAAATCCGGGACAGCAAAGGTTCGAATGGAAGTGAGCGGTATCAGGAATCAGGCAGCGGCGCTCGTGGCAGCCGCGCTCGAGCCCGATTTATTTTCAGAAATTACCGTGCGTGACGGGATTCGCAGTTTCAGTTACGTATTGGAGAAGCCGGTCACCTATGCTCAGGCTCCGGAGCTTTTTTGCCTGGATCTTTATAAGGAATTCGATATCGATCGGCTGGAAGCTTTGGCCGCACGCGTAACAGTTCAGTCCCGCCAATCACGGGAACTGCCTGGAAGCAAACCATAATTCGGAACGAAGATTCCCACATTCGCGTTCCGGCGTGGAGTACACGCGATCATGTGTGACCGGTTGAGAACGCTGGAGCCACGGTGTCACGGAGAGGACAGTTGAGGCGAGAGGCATCGCGGCCCCTTGTGCCCCTTGTCCCCCTTGTTCGGACAGTTGGCAAACGACGAGAGGTAGCGTATTATTCCTGACGGACCGCTAGTGAGGCTAGGCTGCTAAGCGGTTAGATCGGCCCATGCCTTGTGAATTTCGGCCTTCGCCTACCACAGGTTCCTCCTGGATGCACAGGGAGCACCTAATTTCCTTTGAGGTTCGTCTATGAATGACGTCGTGTCGCGTTTTCATTTTGCATGTGCGCCCGATAGCTGGGGCGTGCTGGACAATCCGGGGCCATCTTGGAATCAATCGTACGAGAAGATGCTGGACGAGATGGTAGACGCTGGATACACAGGAACAGAACTGGGGCCGTACGGATTTTTTCCGACAGATCCCGCGGTGCTCAAGCCGCAGTTGGAACGCCGAAAATTGACGCTCCTGGGGTCGTTCGTTCCCGTCGTGCTCAGCGATCCCGCTTCGGCGGGAATCGCCGTCGCACAAATCCGTAAAGTCGGCGATTTGCTGGCTACGCTAAAAGCTCCGTTCCTGGTTCTGGCCGACGCCCAGTCGGATGAGCGCAACCGATTGTCGGGGCGAGTGCCGCGTGATGGAAGCGCCGGGCTCGATGCAGCCCAATGGAAGAACGTCGTGCGGGTTGTGGAGGAAGCGGCCAAGGTCTCCGGAGAGTTCGGACTGGACCTCGTGTTTCATCCTCACATTGCCACCTTCGTCGAGACGCCGGAAGAGTGCGAACGCTTCTTCGATGCGACGGCGCATACGGGCATCGGACTGTGTCTGGATACGGGACACTGCGAGTACGGCGGTGGCGACGCCGTTACCGAGGCAGCGAAGTTCGCCAGCGTGCTGAGGTTTCTTCACATTAAGGATGTCGACCGAAAGGTCCTCGAAGAAGCGCGCCGCAGAAAATTAACCTTCGAGGAGGCAATCGAAGAGAAAGTGTTCACGATCATCGGTCAAGGTTCGGTGGATTTTCCAGGTCTGTTCCGGTTCATGGAGAAAAATAACTACTCGGGTTGGTCGGTGGTTGAGCAGGATGTGAAATTCGGCGCGACCGTAATTCCGCCGGCCGAAAGTGTGGCCGCCAGTCTACGCTATCTCCGCGGAGTCGTAGCAGACATGGCGGGCGTGCCAACACCCTAACGGCGAGTGAACTGGTTCACCCGCCGGTGGCTCAGGAAAAAGTCGATTCAACGCGGTCAGACCGAAAAGGATCAACTACAGTGGCAAAACTTGGAGTGGGCGTTGTGGGTGTGGGGGAAATGGGGAGGCGCCACGCGGAGAACCTTCGCCGCCTGGTTCCGGAGGCGAACCTCGCTGCCATCGCGGATGTTGCGCCTGAACGAGCGCGGCAGACTGCTGAGGAATTAGAGATCGAGAGGTACTTTTCCAACATTGAGGAGATGCTCGCATGTCAGGAGATCGATGCGGTCCTGATCGCGGTTCCTGACAAATTTCACGCGAGAGTGATTGAAGCCGCCGCCGCTGCCGGCAAAGACATCCTTTGCGAGAAGCCTCTTGCGACCGATCGTGCTGATGCTCAAAAGGCCCTGAAAGCCGTGGCCAACGCGGGGGTCCGCCTGCAGGTCGGCTTCATGCGCCACTATGATCCTGCATATGCGGCCGCGATGAAGCGAATCGAGGCGGGTGAGATCGGAGACCCCGTACTCTTTAAGTCACTCGGGCGCGACCGAGATGTCCCTCCACTTTCCGCCTACCAATCCAACATCAATGGAATGTTGTTCTACACCAATACGATTCACGACTTCGACCTGGCCCGCTGGCTCATGCGAGATGAAGTCATTGAAGTCCAAGCTTACACAACAGTCGCGATTCGACCCGAACTGGCGCAATACAAAGATGTGGTCGCGAGCGTCGTGAATCTGAAATTCGCTCACGGAGCGATCGGCAACGTCGACTCTTACGCGCAAGCCATCTACGGCTATGACGTACGCACCGAAGTTGTGGGGTCGAAAGGCTCAATTTTTGTGGGCAGCATCGATAAGACACCGGTGACGTTCCTGAGCGCCGCAGGTGGTACCAGTGTCCTCGAGGATCATTTCTTGAGCCGTTTTTCGGATGCTTATCTGGCTGAAGTGCGGGATTTCGTTCATAACATGCTGCATGACCGACCCCCACGCGTCACGGGAGCAGACGGTATGCGGGCGCTGGAGATCGCGATTGCGGCGGAGGAGTCCCACATCCATGGTGGGCCGCGTGCCGTCGATTCAGGGTCGTGAATTTGTTTCGCTAGGCGGGAATCCATCCCGGCTCTTGATCGACCTTGCGCACGTATCGGTGCCGCCGGCGCTCGAATGCGTGGCTGATATCATTAGGGAGGAACTCATGAATCTGACCAGCGCTGTGGCCTACAAGAGTCCCCTGCATGAGATGACTCAGTCGACGCCGACTCGACTTTGGAACGATTCGGCCGCGATCCCAGAACTCACATATTCGATCGAGCACGGGGCAGTGGGCGCCACCTGCAATCCCGTCATCGCGTTGGGAGTGCTGAAGAAGGATGCAAGGTTGAAAGAAAAAATTCGGGCGGTGATGCAGGAACGACCAGCGGCAACGGAGGGTGAAATCGCGTGGCAGTTAGTGCGGGACATTTCGATTCAGGGCGCGGCCTTGTTGAAACCGATCTTCGACCGAGAGGGCGGGAGAAACGGAAGGCTTTCGATCCAGACCGATCCGCGATTTTTCCGCGACCCCAAGGCAATTGTGGAGCAGGCGATACGTTTCAGCGAACTAGCTCCCAATATGATTGTAAAGATTCCGGCCACTCGGGCGGGGATTCCGGCGATGGAGGAAGCGACGTATCGCGGAATCAGCATCAATGCAACCGTGTGCTTCACTTTGCCGCAGTGCGTTGCCGTGGCGGAGGCCGTGGAGCGCGGATTCGCACGGCGCGAACGAGAGGGCGCAGATATCGCCAGGATGGGCCCCGTTTGTACGATTATGGTAGGCCGGCTCGACGATTGGTTGAAGGTGTTGATCGAGAAAGAAAATATCGCAGTCGATCCTGGCTATACGGAATGGGCAGGAGTGGCGGTTTTCAAAAAGACTTATCAGCTATTCCGAGACCGCGGGTATCGCATTCGGTTGCTGTCGGCGGCTTTCCGCAATCACATGCACTGGAGTGAATTTATCGGAGGTGACGTTGTCATCTCGCCTCCCTATTCCTGGCAGGTTCGGTTTAATGCTAGCGACGTGCCGGTACGGAATCGAATCGGGGTGCCGGTCGATGCGAAGATCGTCGAGGGACTTTCCAGCAAATTCGCGGATTTTCGTCGAGCCATGGGTGAGGATGTTCTGGCGGTCGACGAGTTCGATGCGTTCGGCCCGACGCGCCGCACGCTTCGCCAATTTATCGCCGCCTGTCATGAGTTGGAGACGCTGGTGCGAGACGTTGTCGTGCCGAATCCAGATATCGCTTGAATCGGCATTGGGTTGGATTTCGAATCGGCCGTCCGAAGGCGATTCGGTCAGCCGCCGAGCCCCGCGCACCGGGAAAGTTAGCAACCGACTTGCAAACTTGTGTAAGTCTTAATTTATGCCTTTGGCTAAATCAAAGGATCGATCGAAGGGGACCAAGGCAGCGAGCATCTATGATGTCGCGCGCGAATCGAAGGTGTCGGTTTTTACCGTTTCGGCCGTCATCAACAATAAGAGCCACGTAGGAAAAAAACTGCGCGAACGGGTCGAAGAAGCCATCCAAAGGCTGAACTATCGGCCGAACCTCGTCGCGCGCAGTCTGGCCAAACAGCGTACACATACGATTGGAATGATCGTGTCCGACATCGCGAACCCATTCTTTCCAATGGTAGTACGAGGCGCGGAAGATGCAGCCCAGCGCCAAGGGTACAACCTGTTGCTTTGCAACAGCGACGATACGCTGGAGAAAGAAGAAACTCAGATCGAGCTATTGCTGTCCAAGCGAGTGGATGGGATTCTGCTGACGAAAGCTGCTGGTGACTTCAGCCCGGCTCTTCGGCAGATGATCAAGCAGGTGAACATTCCTTTTGTGCTGGTGATGCGAACTTATCCAAAACTGACCAAGGATGCCGTCGTCTCGGATGATTATCAGGGCGCTTATGACGCAGTCTCACATCTAGCTCGGACCGGCTGCCGGCGCATCGGCTTGATTAGCGGCCCGCTAAAAATCAGTAATGCGATTGCGCGGATGCAGGGTTTTCGAGACGCATTGCAGTCGCAGCGGTTGCCCATTGAGAAGAATCTGATGGTGGAAGGTGATTACCGGATTGAGTCAGGCTTTCGTGCCGGACACGCGTTACTTTCGCATCAGCCTGATGGAATCTATGTTGCCAATCACCTGATGACGATTGGCCTGTTACAAGCAGCGGAGGAGATGGGATTGAAGTGTCCTAACGATTTCAGGTTAGTAAGTTTCGACGACTATCCCTGGCTCGGAGTGTTTCATCCGAAGTTGACTACAGTAGAGCTTCCGAAACACCAGTTAGGCAGCGAAGCCGTGGAGTTATTAGTCCGAAGGATCGGCGGAAGTACTGAGAAAGCCGTCGTGCGAAAGTTGCAACCGGAGTTGCGCATTCGCGAATCCTGCGGATTTGCGCTGCATGTGGCGAAAAGTGCCTCTACCGTGGCCAAGTGAGTTCGCACCTGACTATTTCTCCGGCATTCCCTTAGAAGAGGCGCTCTTTTCTGACTGCCTCCTCATACTTAGAGCGAGCCGCCCGCACGGTCTCGACTTCCGAAACCTCGGCAATGGGTACATCCCACCAGGATTCGTATCCGGGAACGCGCTGATCATATGCCGTCTCAATGACGACGACGGATGTCTTTTGGGACTTACTGGCGGCGAGGAGAGCCTGTTTGAATTCGTCGCGGGTGGTGGCTCGAACCGCTTCCGCTCCAAGACTTCTCGCATTCGTGACGTAATCCACGGGGATTAGATCCCCTTCGAGTTTGCCGTTCCTGCGATAACGATATTCGGTTCCCATCCCTCGATTTCCGCAGGCACGACTCAGGCCGCCGATGCTGGAAAATCCGTGGTTGTCTAACACCACGATCGTGAGTTTGTATCCCTCTTGCAGCGCTGTGGCGATTTCCTGGGCCATCATCAGGTAGGAACCGTCGCCGACCATCACGTAGACCTCGCGGTCTGGGGCAGCCATTTTTACTCCCAGGCCTCCACTGATCTCGTATCCCATGCAGGAGTAGCCGTACTCGAGGTGATAGCCCTTGGGATCGCGAGTACGCCACATTTTATGCAGGTCGCCCGGAAGGCTACCCGCTGCGCAAACCAGAACATCGCGCGGTCCAGAAATTTCGTTCACAACTCCGATGACTTCTCCCTGGCTGATCGGATGGGCCGGGCTCAGATTGTGGAGCCTGTCGATCTCTTTTTCCCAGGCCTCACGAAACTCTGCGACACGAGTTGCATAAGAAGTGCTGACGGTTGTGCCCTGCAGGGCGCAAGCTAATTCTTTGAGCGTGACCTGGGCATCGCCTACGAGCGGCAAGGCGGACTGCTTACCGGCGTCGAACTCTCCAACATTGAGGTTGATGAACCGCACCGCCGGGTTTTGGAATGCGGTTTGGGATGCGGTGGTGAAGTCGGAGTAGCGGGTTCCGACACCGATGATCAGGTCGGATTCGCGAGCGAGAATATTTGCGCCCGGTGTTCCCGTGACGCCGATGGCGCCGAGCGCTTGCGCATGGTTGAAGGGCAGCGAGCCTTTCCCCGCTTGCGTTTCCCCGACCGGAATGCCGGTTTGTCCAGCGAATGCGGAGAGCGCGTCGGTTGCTTCGGAATAGATCGCGCCGCCGCCAGCAATGATCAAAGGTTGCTTGGCCAAGCGTATCCATTGCGCGGCTTTCTGCAGGAGTTGGGAGTCGCATCGCGGCCGCGGGACTTGCCAGACTCTTTTTTCGAAGAAGACTGTTGGATAGTCGAAGGCCTCGGCCTGCACATCCTGAGGCAGAGAAAGAACCACGGCGCCAGTCTCGGCCGGAGATGTCAACACGCGCATGGCAGCGGGAAGCGCGGTCAGGATCTGCTCCGGGCGCTCGATGCGATCCCAATAACGGGCAACGGGCTTGAAGCAATCGTTGACGGAGACGTCCTGGGTGGCGGAGGATTCCAGTTGTTGCAGAACCGGAGCAACGTTGCGGCGAGCAAAGATGTCACCGGGCAAGAGAAGTACCGGCAGTCGGTTTATGGTAGCGACCGCGGCGCCCGTGACCATGTTGGTTGCGCCCGGACCAATCGAGGTCGTGCAGGCAAGAGTGCGCAGGCGATTGGCCATTTTGGCGAAAGCGGTGGCCGTGTGCACCATGGCCTGCTCGTTGCGGAACAGGTAGTAGGGAAGTCCGGGGTCCTGCTCAAGCGCTTGTCCGATGCCGGCAATATTGCCGTGGCCGAAGATTCCCAGACATCCTTCAAAGAGCCGGTTCTGCTCGCCGTCGCGCTCGCTGAACTGATGCTTGAGAAACCTGATGATAGCCTGGGCCGCGGTGAGGCGAGTTTTCATGGAGCCATGTTCCTTACCCTAATCATTTTCCGAAGCGTGAGCCGCGAAGAAGACGATCATGCACGATTCGAGGACGGCGGAAAGCTGGATGAGTCTCCACTTACTCGTCTAGCCTTTTACCAGCGGTAAGCGGGGGTCCGTCTCTTTCCAGGTATCACGAATCCAGACGTGCTGCGAATCCTCCGTAACAGCCAGGGCGCGCGCCGATCCCGCCAGAAAGTTCAGATAATAGACATCGTATCCGGGCCCAGCCACAACGGGGTGGAATCCGCTGCGCACCAGGACTGCGTCGCCATCACGAGCTTGCACGGTGCGTCCGGTTGGGTTCTCGGCAGAATAAAGATGCTGGAGCGCGAATCCTTCGGGCTGGCGAATGCGATAGTAATAGATTTCGTCGAGGTCTACTTCGCCAGGCGGACGGTGAACATCGTGTTTATGCGGCGGATAACTCGACCAGTTCCCGCCGGGAGTGTAGACCTCGATGACCATGAGCTTATCCGCAGGAAAAGAAGGAGTGATGATGTCGACGATCTGCCGCGAAGCGTTGCCTCCCCCCCGAAGACTGCTTACGACGTCCTCGGGCGAAATCAAGCGAGGTTCATGCCTGGCGTCGGAGGGAACGCGGCACTCCGCGATTTCGCAGTAGGTTTGCGCAGTGAATGTGACTCGGTGACCGGCCGGAAGGTACAGCGTATAAGGCAGCCCTTCGAAAACGTTCTCTCGACGCCCGATGGTCTTTGCCCCGTATCCCCAATCCGCGCGACACGTCCCGCCGAGCAGCACGAAAGCCGCCTCCTCCTGTTCGGTAGAAGCGGAATAAGAAGCTCCGGGTTGCAAGCGCCGGACAAAGAAACTCATCCACTCCCATTTCGCCTCGGCACGCGGGAGGGATAAGAGTTCGTCTGAGCTGTCTTCGGATGGGCGCGTGGAGTGAACCAGATTTTCGCTTGGGTCCATAGGATTGGCGCAGAACCGTTAAAAAGCGGCCTTTCTTGACAATCTAACCGCTTTGACACTATGGCAAATGCACGGTACCTTGTCAATCGCGATCCCTTGGACGAAACAATCGCTCCGTTGGCAACGGACGCGGTAAGGGTGACGAATGATCCCAGAGTTCTCCTATGGACAAGAACAAGAGCAAGTCTGCCGCTACAGCGAGCCGCATTCGGTTCAGATTTCCTGACGAGGCACCGCTCGGCGCGGCCATAGGGAAATTTCGCTGGGCCATCTGCACGCTTCTGTTTCTTGGAATCAGCAAGAATTCCATGGACCGGCAGGTGCTGGGCGTGTTGAAGACCACCTGGCAGCACAATCTGGGGGGAAATGAAATCGACAACAGCAACCTGGTGTTCGCGTTCCAGGCGGCCTATACGGCAGGCATGGTGGTGGTTGGGCGTTTCCTCGACAGGGTAGGGACTCGGGTTGGATACGCGGCCTCGATCGTTTTCTGGAGTGTTGCAGCCATGGCTCAGGCTGCTTGCAGGTCGATCCTGGGCCTCACATTCGCGCGGGCTGCCCTCGGACTCGGCGAATCGGCTGCGTTTCCCGCAAGCATTAAAACCCTGACCAAATGGTTCCCACAAAAAGAGCGCGCGCTCGCCACCGGAATCTTCCATGCAGGCAGCAACGTGGGTGCGATTCTGACACCTTTGATCGTCCTCGGGATCACGATCCACTGGGGCTGGAGATGGGCGTTCTTGGTCTCGGGAGCCGCGGGGCCTCCTCTGGTTCCTTCTTTGGATAACCGTTTACAAAGCGCCGGAGGAGCATCCGCGCTGTTCGCCGCAGGAGTTGGCATATATTCGGAGCGACAACGAGCAGTCCGCTGCGAAACTGCGCTGGGCTACCCTCCTGGGATTCCGACAGATGTGGGCCTTTCTGATTGCCAAGTTTCTCACCGATCCCGTCTGGTGGTTCTATCTTTTCTGGCTGCCCGGATTCCTTCAGAAAGAGCATGGCTTGAACCTGGTGCAGTTAGGCTTCTCTCTGGTTGCAATTTAGGCGATCTCCGATGCTGGCAGCGTCTCCGGCGGGTGGCTTTCGTCTCGGCTGATCCGGGCTGGGTTTTCTGTGAATGCCGGAAGGAAAATAGCGATGCTGGTTTGCGCAGTCTGGGCGATGCCGATCGTATCGGTGTACCGTGCCCGAGTACTTTGGCCGTCCGTTCTATTGATTGGTCTGGCGGCAGCCGCGCACCAGGGGTTCTCCGCCAATTTGTTTACCACCACTTCTGATATGTTTCCGCGCTAGGCCGTGGCTTCTGTGGCCGGGATAGGGGGAGGGCCGGAGGAATCGGGGGAATGCGGATCGCCAAGGTCGTCGGATATGTCTTGCAGGCGACGGGCAGCGATCTGATTCCGTTCCTCATTTCCGGCTCCGCATAGGCTGTCGCCGTGCTGGCGATTCAGGTGCTGGCTCCGCGACTGGATGGGACTGAGAACCTCCAGAAATAGTCGAGATAGTCAGCAGTCATAGTTAGCAGTCATAGTCAGCAGTCCAGGAGCATAAGGATGAGTCATAACGAAAATACAAGGCGAGGGTTTCTCCAGGCAGCCGGAGTCGCGGTGGCAGGTCTATCGGGTTCATCGAAAGTCGGGGCCAGATTGGCAGAGACCGCCGCACCGGCCCAGCCGCAGCCGGTTTTCGATGTCCGCGAATATGGAGCCAAGGGTGATGGGAGATCAATGGATAGCCCGGCAATTAATCACGCCATAGAGGCGGCCGCTAACGCGGGAGGAGGTACGGTCGTCTTCCCGGCGGGAACCTATTTGTGCTACTCCATTCGTTTGAAAAGCAAAGTTGCCCTCGCACTCGGCATGGGTTGCATAATATTGGCGGCGGACCCGCCATCGCAGAGCAAAGCAGAAGGCTTTGACTTGGCCGAATCCAATCAGCCCTGGGAGGCCTATCAGGACTTTGGCCATAACCATTGGCACAACAGTCTGATTTGGGGCGAGAACCTGGAAGACCTGGTAATTGAAGGGCCGGGATTAATCTGGGGAAAAGGCTTAAGCCGTGGGGAAGGTCCCGGTCCGGTAGCGGAAGCTGAAGGCGTCGCCAACAAGGCCATTGCCCTGAAGAACTGCCGCAATGTCATCCTGCGAGATTTTTCAATTTTGCACGGCGGACATTTCGGTGTCCTGGCGACCGGCGTCTCCAATCTCACCATCGACAACCTGAAGATCGACACCCAGCGCGACGGCATCGATGTGGATTGCTGCCGCAACGTGCGCATTTCAAACTGCACCATCAATTCGCCCTGGGACGACGCGATTTGTCTGAAGAGTTCGTTCGCGCTGGGGTATGCGTGCGACACCGAGATGGTAACGATCAGTGACTGCATGGTGAGTGGGAGTTACCTGGAGGGAGCTGTGCTCGACGCTTCGTTCAAGCGATTCCCGTCTACTTCCGACGTCGACCGTAACGGGCGAATTAAATTTGGGACAGAATCGAACGGGGGGTTCAAGAACATCACCATCTCGAACTGCGTGTTCGACGGTTGCTTCGGAGTCGCGATTCTCAGTGTGGATGGGGCGCAGATCGAAGATGTCACCATCTCGAACATCACGATGCGGGGAACCGTGGCGTCTCCAATCTTTCTCCGCCTGGGATCTCGAATGCGAGGACCCGCAGGCGTGCCGGTGGGAAGCATCCGGCGGGTGAATATTTCCAACATCATTTCATCGAGCGGATCCTCGCAGGTCTGTTCCATGATTGCGGGAATTCCCGGTCATCCCGTCGAAGACGTGAAAATCAGCAACATCCTGATCCAGCATCCC
>Ga0207062_1270_pt1 | contig 10895 bp, 9 predicted proteins | sample Alteio_BWMinCont_28_FD_153266 | JGI IMG/M metagenome (GOLD analysis project Ga0207062, IMG submission 153266) | Enriched cells from forest soil in Barre Woods Harvard Forest LTER site, Petersham, Massachusetts, United States -... | ecosystem: Environmental > Terrestrial > Soil > Temperate forest >... | reverse complement strand
ATGAACAAACGATCATGAAAAAGAACGTTTTTTTTCTTGTGTGCTTGTTTTCCGTTGCTTCATCCCTCCGGGGCGCCCAGGCCCCGGCGGTGACTCTTGTGTGGCCGCCCGAAGGCCACCATTACCCCGCGCAGAGTTCAAGCTTCATCTTTGGTTCCGTGCAGCCGTCTTCCTCCACTTTTACCGTCAACGGCCAGGTCATTTCTGTATACCGAACCGGAGCTTTTTTGGCGATGGTTCCATTCTCGCAGGGAGCGATTCCCCTTCAATTGCAGGCGGTTTTGGGTGATGGGAAAACCACGATGGTGCGCAATGTCGTGGCGGATCCGCCCGCGGAGGCTTCACCGTTGAATGCCGCCGAACTCGACGCGGATTATTATTCTCCCCGCGAAGACGTTGTTTTAAAACCCGGGGATTGGCTCCGGGTTGTCTGCAAGGGACCACCCGGCGCCAAAGCCGCCTTCAAAATCAGCTCAGGGCGTTATCGGCCCATGGTAGAGATGGATCCCCAGCCCCCGACGGTTCCCGCCGGTATCTACAAGGCCGATTACTGGATTCCTTTGAACGCCAGTCTTGACCATGCGTCCATTCATTTTCGCCTGACGCTCAAGCGACGCAAGACTCTCTTCGGAAAAGCCCCCGGTTTTCTGAGCGTGCAGGATGACGGGCAGAGACCCGTTTGTCAGATTAAGGATGATCTGGTGACGGTCTTGACGGGTCCCGATAAGGGTTTGGGCTATGGGGCTTTTCTGCCGAAAGGTGTTCTCTCCGGGATCACGGGATCATGGGGAAAATACTTGAGACTGGGTTTTGGCAATCGTGTGATCGGCTGGGTGGATGGTCAGCAGGTAGCGCTCCTTCCCCCGGGGACGCCCGCTCCGCACAGTATCCTAGGATCCCTGACCGTCAAAACCGCGGAGGGGGGGACCCAGATTTCAATTCCCCTCGAGGCGCAGCAGCCATTTCGTGTGGAACAAACCATCGGCCCTGTTAAATACAAGGTGTCCCTTTACGGCGTGACGGCGCAGGTGAACAATGTCCATTACGAGTCCGACGATACCTGCGTCAAAGAGCTTCGTTGGAGGCAGGTGGACGAGAGCTTGTGCGAGCTTGAGATCACGACGAATCAGCAGTTCGCCTGGGGCTATGACGTCCGGTATGAAGGAAATAAGATGATTTTTGAAATTCGCCACGCGCCGGTCCTTCATCCCACCAAGAAATCCCCCTTGTCCGGCCTGATTGTGGCATTGGACGCCGGCCATTCGTCGGCCAACCAGGGCGCCACGGGGCCCCTGGGAACCCGTGAGGACGCGATCAATTTGCTGGTGGCCCGACAGCTCGAGGAAAAGTTGAGATCTCTGGGCGCCGGGATTATCCAGGTGCGCCAGAATGACGAGAACCTGGACCTGTTGCGGAGGACGCGCATCGCCTGGACGTCCCGGGCCCATCTGTTTATCAGCATCCATCAGAATTCCATCGCCGATTCCGGGAATCCGTTGGAAGACAACGGTTTTGGCATCTACTATTGGACTCCTCAGAGTCGTTCTCTCGCGGAGGCCGTTCATGCGGCATACCGGTCGAATATTCCGCTCAAAGACCGGGGACTGTGGTGCGACAATCTGGCTGTTTGCCGCATGACGCAGATGCCCTCTATTCTGACGGAATCGGCCTTTATCATTGTTCCCGAGCAGGAAGAGATGTTGTTGGACCCTGTTTTCCGCAACAAGATCGCGACCGCTATTACTGAGGGCATCCAGCAATTTATCAAGCAAGCCATCCCTTGAACCGCGCCACTTTCTGCAGAGGAGTGGGGTTGACCGCATCCCTCGCGTTGAGTTTGACCCTTCCCGGTTTCTGTTCCTCCGTTGTTCCCCAGCGTTTCCTGGTCCAGGTCCCCGTGGCGGACCTGCGCTCCAGTCCCCGTCCTTACGAGAAGACCGGAGAGCAGGATCCCGAGGAGGAGACCCAGGTTCTTTACGGCGAGCCTTTGTGGGCGGATGGGGAGACCGGAGATTGGTGGCATGTGGAAGTGCCGTGGCAGCCCTGTTTTCACTGTACGCAATCCTGGGGAGGTTATCCGGGATGGATTCGGAAGGAATGGGTCGCGGCCGCCCCGCCGAGCTGGTCGGAGACGCCGCGGCACCCTGAAACTCGCCAATGCGTGGTCCGCGAAGCCGGCCGTTTTCTGGGGACTCCCTACTTGTGGGGCGGTTTGAGCGGTCCGGACGTGAAAGGAGCCTCCACGCGGACCGGCGTGGATTGCTCGGGGTTGGTGCATCTCGCGTACCGTTTCTGTGGCTATGAGGTCCCCCGCGACGCGCGGGACCAGAAGAAAAAGGCGCGGTCTGTTTCCGCCGCAAACTTGGTTCCGGGAGACCTCGTTTTTGTGGCGGACGCGGAGAATCCCGAAGTGGCCCATCACGTTTCTATTTACGCGGGAGGAGAAGATATGATTGAGGCTCCTTCCACCGGTCTCCGTGTTCGTCGGATCGATTTCAAGAGTAAATTCGGCAAGAGCTTGCACGCGATTGTCCCGGACGTCCCGGTCGATGGAAAGGTCATTAGTTTTGGACATTTTCCATGATGAATGCTCCGGGCGGATTACAACGTCGCATCCGGTTATTTTCGTGCATGATGCTGGTGAGCGGCAATATGATCGGGGTGGGTATTTTCACGACGCCGGGGGTCGTGGCCAAAGCCTTCAACGAGCCGTGGAAAATTCTTTGGGCCTGGGGCCTGGGTGGAATACTGGCTTTGACCGGGGCTCTGTCGTTCGGGGAGTTGGGAGCGATGTATCCCGAGGCGGGGGGGACCTATGTTTTTATCCGGGAAGCATTCGGTAAGCCATGGGCTTTTATTTCAGGCTGGATTTTCGCTGCGATCATAACGCCCGGAGTGATTGCCGTACTGGCCATCGGTTTTTCGGCGTATCTGGGTTTTCCGGAAGGATGGTCCTGTAAGGCGGTGGCGATGACGGCTGTTGCGGTACTGGCCTGGATTAATTGCCGGGGTGTCCGCGCCGGGGTTCTTGTTCAGAACACTACGACCTTCGGAAAGATTATCGCGATGCTGGGCTTGGCATTATTCGTCTTTGTTTCCGGCGCTCATGTCCCCTCATTTTCCACTTCCGGGTTGGGGGCGATGTCTTTCAAATCAACGGCCCTCGCGTTGGTTCCTATTATGTATACCTACAGCGGCTGGAACGCCGCCGTGTTGGTCGGGGGGGAGGTTGAGAATCCTGGCCGAACAATTCCGCTCGGTCTGCTTTGGGGAACGCTTTTGGTGACGGTTGTCTATCTGGCCATGAACGCGTTGTACCTGATCGCGATTCCGTTGACGGAGATGAGGGGAAACCTCGTTGTCGCAGAGACGGCGGTCAGTCATTTATTGGGTCCTGTCTGGGCCAGAATCTTGGCTATTCTGATTGCCGTTTCAAGTCTGGGCTGTCTCAATGCCACCATTCTGACCGGGCCCCGTATCCCCTTCGTGATGGCGCAGGACCGGTTGTTCTTTGAGCAGTTCGGGTCCGTTGATCCGCGGTTTTCATCGCCGGTGAGGGCTATTTTATTTCAGTCGGCGTGGGCGATCATTCTGATCGCCACGGGGACGTTTGATCGGTTGTTGGATTGGGTGACGGTGCCGAGTCTTCTTGTTTCATTGTCCTGCGTGGCGGGTCTGATCCGTCTGCGGTTTTTGCGGCCGGAGGTTCACCGTCCCTACCGGGTGTGGGCCTATCCCTGGGTTCCCCTTCTTTTTATCCTCACGGTGGTGTGGATCCTCGCGGTGAATTTTATGGAGGATCCCCGGGATTCTTTGATGGGTGGGGCGCTGATCGCTCTGGGCATACCGCTCTATTTTTTATTGGACACGAGGACGGCATGGCGCTTGTTCTTCATAAACCTTATCCGCCCGCGGCGGAATACCGTCTGGTCGAACTCTTGTTCGTTCGCGCCGGAAAACCCCGGGCCCGCGCCCTGCCGGATGCAGCGCAGGCTTTCACGTTGATGCGGGAGGCGGGCCGCCGCGACGGAGTCTCTCTTCTTATTGTTTCGGGTCACAGGTCGTTGCAGGAGCAAAGGATTTGTTTCCAGGAGGCCCAGCGTCGTCACGGGCGGGACCGGGCGGTTCTGTGGGTGGCTCCGCCGGGCTATTCCGAGCATCACACGGGTTACGTCTTTGATATCGGGGATGAAAAAGTACCCCAGGCTGACGATGAACCGGAGTTTGAAGAGACATCCGCCTTTCGCTGGCTCATGAGTTCCGCGGCAAGTTTCGGTTTCGAGCTTTCTTTTCCGCGGGGAAACAAAGGCGGCGTTTCGTATGAGCCCTGGCACTGGAGGTATGTGGGAACCCCGACCGCCCGAGATCTTTTCCATCCGTCCGGTCTCAGGAATTGGCTGGGTTGGTTATCGGCTTTGGGTCGGGCCGTCGTTTAGGTGCAGGGTTCTTCGGTGACAGGGCCGGAGGGTTAAATTCCCGATTCCTTCCGTGAAGGGAGCGACGGCGTTAATATTGGGGAAGATTTGAGTCGGTAGGAAGCTGGATTTCGCTCAGTTCAATGTCGTCAAACCAGGCGCCCCCCGTGGCGACGCTGTTGGTAAACCCAAGACGGCAGGTGATCGGAACGCTGGTTCGGTTCGGGGTAATTCTGAAATAGCACTCCACCTCGGTCCAGGGTTGCGTGCCTTTCAGGGAGGCCGTCCGGATGAAGCTTCTCGCGATGCACAGGTTGGCCCCAATTTTTCCTTGCAGGGATTGGACGTTCTCCGTTTTTACCCACCCCGATAGCTTGTACGCATGCCCTCCTTCCACCGGTACGTCCTGAGTCAGCATGAAGTCATTCTCCTGAAAGCTGAAAATTTTGAGAGAGTTATGACCCGAATGGGAATCCCCGTCGATACTATAAGCGGAGTGGCCCGAGTCATTAATATAGGCCGAAGCTTTCCAGCCATCGATGCTTTGCCCAGAACCTGATTCGAAACCGGGATTCACCAAAAGGTTGTTGGAATGGGAGTAGCTTCCGGCCAAGGCCGGGAGAATGAGTAATAATTTCAGGAATCGTTGGACCAGGGACAAGCTCAGGAATCGTTCGACGAGGGGCAATTGCAGGAATCGTTGAATCATAGATTGAATCTTCACAGTCTATTGTCTCCCTAAGAGTCTGTCAAGCGACCTGGACCGTAACGCCGCCCGCCGAAAACCTATCGCCGGGCCGGTTCCCTGCAGATAGGTGACACTTATGAGTCATTTTTGAGACACCGATTTAACCATTATTTAGCTTTTTGTTAAGGCGATCTTAATCCCCGTTCCCGCATTCTATTTATGTATTCCCTTGAAATTTTGTCATTCACGTCGCAAGCTTCAGGTATATCAAATGTGCCACGAAATTTTCACAGATCATGAAATTCATTAACGTCAGAGAACTTCATACGGAAACCGCCAGAGTCCTTGATGTCATTATGCGGGGGGGCCGCATCATTGTGACGTATCGCGGACGGCCTTGCGCGGCGATTATTCCATTGATTGAAGATGACGTGGAGTCGTTTATCCTTTCCAATTGTTCCACCAAGAGGCGGAGAAAGAGGACTTATGGCCGGTAATCACATCCTGGTGATCGACGATTCAACGGTTATCTCCAGCCTCTTGGATGATTTCTTGTCCGAGAAGGGTTTTCAGATTTCCCTGGCGGGGACAGCGGAGGAGGCGTACGCGAGAATCCGGGAAAGAATTCCCGATTTGATTGTTTTGGATCTGGTTTTGCCGGATGTTCACGGTCTCCAGTTTTGCCGTGTCCTCAAAGCGGATCCTCGAACGCATCACATTCCTGTGATTATGGCGACCGCCAAAGCGATCGAAGTGAAGGATAAGGTCGAGGGTTTGAAGGCCGGAGCGGACGATTACGTGACCAAGCCATTTGAGCTTGCCGAGCTTTACGAAAGAATGAATGCCATTCTTCGGCGCGTGGAGCTGGAGCGTGGCCGGGCTCGTGAGGTAGCGGCGGCCCCCCAGAATTTGCGTTCAGCCCCTGTTGAGGAGATTTCAATCCCTGTTCGAAAGGTTGAAAAGGATGGGTGGGGGAGGGTGTTGGGCGTGCTCGTCGATCCCGCATGGACGTTTGCCTCGTTGTTGGAGAGTTCCATTTCAAAACGTGAATTTCGTTTTAATGTCTGGATCGTGATATCCGTCCCGATTCTTTTCATGGTGGGTCGTTTATTCCGGGCGGGTCCGCGATCCGGGGTCGAGGCCCTGCGCGGCGTTGCCGTGACGATCGGCGTCTTGTTGGTGTGGTTGGCCTTGAGCGGCGTGTTGTCCATGTTATTTTCTTTGCTGGGCCGCAAAACAGAATTCAAATCGATCGCCGTCGTGATCGGGTTGGCTATGCTGCCTTTTGCTATCGGGAAGTTTCTGGATTTGATTTATATCGCTGCGGGAGGGCATCCTGGAGAATTCTCGAGCGATCCGTCTTTGTTATTTTCGACGTTACCCCTGAAGAGCGTTCTGAAGTCCTTGATGGCCGGAATGGACGTTTTTGGGTTATGGAGTGCCTGGCTCGTCGGTACCGGATTTTCCGTCATGCTGGATCTGAGCCGCAAGAAATCTTTAATTCTCACGTTAGGTATTTGTTTGCTGATGTTTAGTCTGGGTGCGGCGTGGGCGCATTTCGCGGAGGTTATGCACTAATTTTATGCGTTTCCCAGCAAGCCTTTTAACTTTGATGCTTTTGACGGGATTCTCGATTCGGGCTTGGAGCGAGGAAAACGTCTATGAATCGGAGGCAACCAAGGAAATCACCGAATTGTCTATCGATGAATTTACCCGTCTTGCTCTGCAGGAGGCTCTGACGGCCAGAATCTCCCGTCACAATTTGAGCGCTAATACCTACGGGTATCGCGCTGCGTACCTGGGTTCAAGGTTTCCGACGTTGGCGGCCTCGGTGACTCTTTCCCGATCGGAAACGCAGGGTGAGGAAACAATGATTGACAGTCAAACAAATCTTTATGACACGTCCCTGACTTACACGCAGCCGATTTATTCCTTGGGCGGCAGTTTGCAGGCGGTGTTGGATCAGACGGAGACGACCAACGTCAGCGAGGGCGAAGACCCGTTCGTCTCGGGAAGAAAACCGCAGATGGATGTGACGTACACCCAACCCCTCTTTCTGTTCGTGCAGGATCCGAATAAGAGAGCCTGGCGCCGGACAGAGCTTGGCTACGAGAATCAGCTGGATAGTTACGAGACGGACCGTCTGGGTGTCGTTTTTGATGCCCGGGGACTTTATGATCAGGTGTTGTTGAATTTGGCCCAACTGGGCGTTCAGAAAAAGAAGCTAAGGTCTTCGGAGGAAGTACGGAAGATCACCGAGGTGATGGTCAAAGTGGGTCGGGTAGCCCCCATTGAATTAAACCGGTCCGAGATACGTTTTCATGACGATGAGCGGGCTCTTCAGAATGCCCGCGTTGCTTATTGGCAGATTCTCAATCAGGCGAAAGACAAAGTGGGAATTTCCAGGGACACCGTGGTGGTTTTCACATCCACCTTGACCTATGTTCCTTTCGACGTGGGTTTGCAGCAGTTGATCGAGTACGCCTATATTCATCAACCATCGATCCGGTCGGCCCGCAGGAATATGGAGTTAACTGAAATTGCCCTACGGGAGACGGAGGAGACAACGCGCCCTCATTTTACATTGACGGGGACGGGCGGCATGGCCGAGGCCACAGGCACACCCGCCATCGTGCAGCCGACCGCTACCGTTTTGGGATTGCCCACCACAACCGGAGGGACGATCGCCGACTACGAAAAAAGTTGGAGCGCTCAGATCGGTATTTCCTGGCCGTTTTTTGATTCCAACAGGACGAAATACTCAATCCTCGCCGCCAAAGAGGCCTTGGAAATCGCCCGGTTGTCGCTTCAGTCGCAGGAAAGAGGTACGCAGATCTCGGTGTCAAACGCCTATGTCGATATTAAGAGAACCGAGGAGCAAATCATCGGTTACGACGTGAGCCGTGCTCAGGCGCTGGAAAACGTGAAGATCGTTAAGGCCCGCTATCGCCAGGGACTGGACCGATTGATCGATATTTTTGATGCCGAAGATCAGGCTCGGACCATTGATTTGGAGTATTTAAATTTACTTTTCACCTTTACAAAATCCATCGACGCGATCTCCCAGTTGATCGGGGGAGACGCGAGAAAGGTGCGATAGGGTGATGGGGGCCGATAATGAAAGTCATGAATAGGAGATCGCGCCGGGCGCGGTTCCTTTCATTGGCATTGATTATTTTATCCTCCGGAGTCTTGTTGGCGATGAACGTTCACCTGAGCCCTCAGCGCCGGTTTCTGCAGAGTGCTGTTGAGATCGCACGGGTCGAGGATTTCAGGATTGGTATTTCCGCGGCCGGAACCGTTGAACCCGAGCTCCTGGTTTCTGTCAAAAACGAAGCCGGCGGCAATGTGGCTTCCAAGCTCGTGAGAGAGGGGGACACGGTCGAGGTAGGTCAGAAGCTGATGGAATTTTCCATGGTGGATGCACGGATGGAACTTGATCGCCGTCGAGCGCAAATGTCCGATACCCAGAAAGAGTTTCAAAAGGCCCAGTCAAATTATCGGATGAATAAGGAACTTTACCGGCAGCATGCTATCCCACGAAAAGATTTAGCGGATGCGCAGCTGGCTCTCGACAAAGCCCAGGGGCAGGTCAGCGCGGCCATGCGGGATTACGAAGGCCAGGAAAAGAAGGTCAATCAGTCGGAAGTCATTTCTCCCATTTCCGGCGTGGTGCTTTCCGATAAAGTCGGGAGCAGCGGCTGGGTGGGTTCCGGCCAAGAGCTGTTTGTGATCGGTCAGCTCGACCGTTTTCGGGTACGGACAAAAGTGGATGAATTGGATATCAGCAAAATTCAGGCCGGTCAAACAGCCGAGATTCAATTGGAAGCTTTTCCGGGTGTCCTTTTCCCCGGCGTGGTGGAGAGTCTTGGTGCCGAGGCTCAGCAGGGAGCGTTTGCGGAAATTGATGTCATGGTGGGGATCACGGATTTAAAGGGAATGGCTGTTAAGCCCAATCTCTCAGCCAAGGTGAGTTTCCAAGCCAAGGTGATTCAGGGCGCGATCACCATCCCTACCAATTGTGTTCAGTATGAAGGCAATACAAATTTTGTGAATGTCCTTTCACCGGCCGGGATTGTCGCGAAGCGAAGCGTCGAAGTCGGCGGATCCGGCGATGGGCGGATTGTGATTTTTGATGGACTGGGGGCCGGAGAGGCGGTGCTTGTACCGGAGACCAACCCCGCGACGTGATCGATGATTGAAATTGATCGAGTTGTTAAGACCTACCAGATCGGCGAGACGCCTCTCCAGGTCTTATCCGGCGTATCGCTCAAGATTGACCAGGGAGAATTTGTCTCTATTATGGGTCCGTCCGGTTCCGGGAAGTCGACCCTTCTCTGTTTGATGGGTTGTCTCGATAGCCCCAGCTCGGGGCGAGTGATCTTGGCGGGTCAGGATGTTTCTTCCATGCGCGATGCGGACTTGGCCCACGTACGGAACCAGATTATCGGCTTCGTTTTTCAAACGTACAATCTGCTGCCCTACTACAACGCTCTTCATAACGTGATGCTTCCGATGATTTATCGGAACGGCAATAGGATCACGGGAGGGGAGCGGCAGCGCCGCGCCGAAGAGCTTTTGGAACAGGTCGGACTCGCGCACCGCACCCACCATCGTCCCAGCCAGTTATCGGGCGGCGAGCGCCAGCGCGTAGCCATCGCGCGGGCGCTTGTCAATACGCCGAAGATTATTCTTGCGGACGAACCCACGGGAAACCTGGATTCCAAGACGGGTGAAGAAATCATGATCATCCTGAAGAATTTAAACCTCCACGGGGTCACCTTGGTCATTGTGACGCATGATCCCAAAGTGGCCTCCCAGGCGAAGCGCACCATTCATATCACGGATGGGATGATCCGGCAGAAGCAAACCCTGTTCTCGGGGTCCGACTGATGGAATTCAGTGAAAGTATCGGGATCGCCGTTGCCAACACTTTGTTGACCAAGGTTCGTTCCGGCCTGTCGATTTTGGGTTTGGTGATCGGTACGGCCGCCATCATTATTGTGGTGGCCATTACCAACGGAAGTCGCAAGATGATTATCGAGAGTCTCTCCATTGGCAATGCCGATGTTCTCTATGTGTGGCCTTGGTACGATGAAGTTTCGCACCGTGCCGGAGCCTTGAAGTTGAACGATGTGGACGCTTTGTCCGCTTTGCCGGATGTCCAAAGCGCTACTCCTGAAATTTTAGAAACGAAGGAAGTTCGAGGTCCCAGCGGACATCACCCGCTGAAAGGGTTGGGGATTGATCCGGGTTATCTGGAAGCTTATCGCTATCAAATTCTCGCGGGTCGTGATATTTGCGCACTCGACACCAAGGAAAGGGCCCTGGTCGTCATATTTACCAAAGAGGCGGCAGACCGCTTGTTTCAGGGGCCGAACCCCGTCGGGCAGAACATCCGGATTAACGGAATCATTTTTGAGATTATCGGCGTGGCGCTCAAGCCGGAGGGAAGCCGGGGCAATGCCGCCATCACAAAGAACGCCGATTATTTCGTTCCTGTTTCGACCCTGCTGTATCTGGAGCAGAATATTTCTATCCCTTCGATTCGCATTCGTGTGGTCAAGGGGCAGACGGAGCCTGTCCTCAAGAAGATCAAGCAATATTTTGATTCCGATCCCAATCGAAGAAGCCTTATCAAGATCAGTGATCCCAACGTGGCCATTGAAGAAATCAAAAAGGAGGACCGCGAACTAATGCTGCAATTGGTCTCGATCGCCGCGGTGTCTCTTTTGGTGGGGGGGATCGGTATCATGAATGTGATGCTCACGAGCGTCGCCGAAAGAACGCGC
>Ga0207062_1269_pt1 | contig 10936 bp, 11 predicted proteins | sample Alteio_BWMinCont_28_FD_153266 | JGI IMG/M metagenome (GOLD analysis project Ga0207062, IMG submission 153266) | Enriched cells from forest soil in Barre Woods Harvard Forest LTER site, Petersham, Massachusetts, United States -... | ecosystem: Environmental > Terrestrial > Soil > Temperate forest >... | reverse complement strand
AGGCAGGAGCATCGCGACTGCGATGAGAACCGGAATGCAAATACTCGATGGACGGCGGTTCATCTGGGCTCGAGACGCCTCTCCAGCCATCCCACACCGAAATCGGCCAGCAGCGCCAGAAGTGCAGCCGGAATGGCTCCCGCCAGAATCACTCGGTCGTCGACCATGGCCAAACCTCGAAAAATAAACTCTCCCAGTCCTCCCGCCCCAATCGCGGCCGCGATGGTCGCCAAGCCCACGGAAATTACGATGGCCACTCGCACGCCTGAAAGAATCACACTCACGGCCAGCGGCAGTTCCACTTGAAACAGAAGCTGCGATTCTGTGAGTCCCATACCGCGACCTGCTTCGACCACAGCCCTATCGACGCCGCGGATTCCTGTATAAGTGTTGCGGATGATCGGCAACAGGGCATAAAGAGTGAGCGCCAGAATCGCGAGCCGGTCGGCGCGTTGGCCCAGCCAGGGAACGGGTAATAGAAATCCGAAGAGCGCCAGGCTGGGAATCGTTTGAATAATGTTTGCGCTGGCCAACACCGGCTTGTTGAACCGCGGCCGATGGGCAATCACAATGCCGAGCGGTATGCCGATCAGCATGGCCAAGAGCGTGGCCAAGCCAACCAGACGGAGATGCTCCAGCGTGAGTTCCAGCACCTGAATGTGATTCTGCCAGATGAAGCGAACGACGTTCATGACGTGCCTCGATTGGCAGCCGACTCCAAACCGTCGCCGAAGGCCCGGACGTAGGCGGAGGCCAATGAATCGGTGGACCGCAGGAAGTCCTTGGGCGCAAGGGCGGTCACCAGCCGCCCGGCTTCCGTCAATGCAATCCGCGATCCGAGCCGCAGGGCCTCGCGCAGATCGTGGGTAACAAACAGGACTGTTTTGTGGAGTCTTTGTTGCAGCAAAAGGAATTCACGTTGCACCTCGTCGCGCGTAAGGGGGTCGAGCGCCCCAAAGGGTTCGTCCATCAGCAGGACTTCCGGATCTGCGGCCAGAGCGCGAGCCACGCCAACTCGTTGCCGCTGACCTCCTGATAGCTGATGCGGATAGCGCAAGGCCGTCTCGGGTGCAAGCCCCACCGTCTGCAGCAACTCCTGCGTGCGCGCGCGAATCCGTTCCTGGGGCCAGCCTTCAATCTTCGGAACAAGCCCGATGTTCCGCTCAATGGTGAAATGGGGGAACAAGCCAACATCCTGGATCACGTAGCCCATGCTACGACGCAGGCGAATCACATCGGCGTCTTGGTTGGGCACACCCTTCACGCGGATTTCTCCGGACGTGGGCGACAGCAGGCGATTGACCAGCTTCAGCGATGTAGTCTTACCCGAGCCGCTGCGTCCCAGCAGCACCAGCGTCTCCCCCTTCCGGACTTGCAGATTGAATCCGGAAAGCACCTGCGTACCCGCGATTCGGTATGAAACGTCACAGAATTCAATCACCGGACTTGAGGCTGCTGGTTGCATGTCCGCCAAGCATACCGGAGTTTCCGCCAGAAGGGAGAGGTCAGTAATTTCTTGCCAGATACTGGCGCAGACGATCAAGCCTGAAGCGAGCATCGCCGGTCTCGATTTGCAGAAGCAATTGCGCGGCTGTCAGTTGATTGTGGAAGTCGAAGGCGGCTGAAGTATCCGGACTGGCAACCAGCTGAAGATTCTTATCAATCTGTCCGCCCTCTTCCTGCAGAGACTTCAGCTTGGATTCTTGTACGGAGACGTTATCCATCAATTGCTGCCGAAGCACGTCCGCACTGCGCACAATATCACCCTCCTGCACCTTTTTCCATTCGCTGTAAGCTTCCACCGACTGGTCAAGGTGTTTGTTGATGGCTCGGCTCGCGAGGTTGTAGTTGACCGAGACCGCGCCATAGGGTTGTGGATTCTGGGCAATCGGATTGACCTGCTGATGTATGCCGACCGAGAGCGCCACGTCCCAATTATTTTGCCGGCTCAGCTTGTCCAGCGCTTTTTGTTCGTTCGCTTCGCTGCTAAGTTTTTCTGCGACCAGTTGTTTCAAGGTTTTATCAGTCAGCGGAGGAATATAGAGCGCGGTAATTTTCGACTCGGTTTCGGCCCGGTCGGCATCAAGTCTGATCCGGGTCGTTTGCAGAGTGAAGAGCATCAGACGCGTCGCATTTTGGGCCTCGACCATCTTCGAAGTCCTTTCCATCAGTGCGTCTAGAGACTTCGAGGCCTGGTCGATCAACGCCAGGCGGTTCGTCAGCGCTTCTTTCTCCAGGCTGGGCAGACCATACTGGATGTCTTGCTGGGCTCCCGTCGTCGCTTTGTATAGCTCGCAGTTTTTGCGTGCCGCCTCGATGGTCAGACCAGATTTTCTTATGCTGGAGAGGCCCACCGACGCGCCGGCTATGAGTTGCGTCGGCAGGCCGGTCTCGGGCTGAGTCAGGCCGGCCAAGGCAATCGGCGTACGCAATAAATCTCGCTGCGCCTGCGCCTGCTCCATTACGTAGGAGCAGTAGGCCAGCTGATCGCTCAGGTCCGCCGCCAAGGTTGGGGTTGCAACTGACAGGGCGCAGACCAACCACAACTTGCGGCTATCGAAAGGCATCCTCGTTCTCCTCAAAACAGTACCGGCTTGCCGCCCAGGAACACCGTCTTCGATTTGGCCGACTCAGGACGGTTCAGATTCATTTGCATCAGGAAACCGCGAATCTGAGTCTTGAAGATGGGATGCAGGGCTTCCGCTTCGCCCGTGAATATCTGCTTCACTGTGCCCACTTTTCGGCAAACGATCATGTTCAAGTAACAGTCGTAGATGGGAGCGCCGGCTAGCGCATTGGCTTGGTTGTCGTACGGAACGAATGCGAAGTACAAAACCTTGTCACCAGACGCATTCAGGTAATACGGACTCTGCTTCGCCGTACCGATGGCCTGTCGTAGTCGGTCGATCTGTCGTGTTTCCTCCTGCAGCTGCTTTTCCGCAACGTTGATGGCGACATCCAGCTGCGCCACCTCGGAACGCAGCTCCGCTTGCTTTTCGAGCACATCGAGCGAGTTGGTCCCAATCGTCGTCTTGTCCAAAACACTGTCTGTGAGCAAGATCTCGGCAATTCTGCTGTCTGTATAGGCACCCTCAGCAGTGTTCAGCGCGGCGATCTGTGTGGCCGCGTCGCCCTTGGTAATCAACCCGGCGGACAAATCCTTGTTGATGTTGACCTCCACTTCCTTGAGCTGGGCCAGGACTTTTTGGGTTTTCACATTGTCGGCTTGCTTCTGCTGATCGAGCGTCGCGAGTTCCGGGCCGGCGGTGCGATTGTGCGTCTGCTCCCGCATAATCGCATCCCGGAGTTCCGGCTCCAGCGCCAGCAGCGCGGCACGGTGCTTCTTCATTTCGGCTACACCGCTTTCCAGTTTGTTCGTATCCACTTTCAAATCTTCGATGGTCTGCTGGCTGATCACTAGCTTGTCCCGGAAGTCGAGGCTCTTCTCGTCCGCCGCAGAGAGAATGACCGGGGCAGCCCAGGAACTATTCACCGCATAAAAGCCCATCACCCACGCGTATGCAAAAATCCCGGCCAGCACCAGATACAGCACGGCGATGGCAAAAACGCGGTAGAGCGTGATCACTACACGGTAGTGCAGAGATTGCTTGACCGGCGCTCGCTTGGGTTCAGACCCAGGAGTATTTTGTTTTGCTTCGGGCGACGACGGATTAATTGTGATGGTTTCCAACGGGCACCTCCGATGGTTCGACGGTTCGAGTCCCCCAGTCTGCGGAATCCATCGTACACAGCGCAAGAGGCGTAAGGAACAAGCTGCTCACCAGCGACCAGCCTACATAGGCGGCAAAGGCCAACGGATGGGCGACAGCTTCTTTCGCGCTATATCTCTTGATCACCCAGGTAAGAACAGCGCCAATTCCCAGCGCTGCAATCAGCGGCATGGGTCCCGCCCAAGCCAGGGGGTCCGACAGGAGCATTGTGACCACCACCAAAAGTCCTACCAGCGCTCCCAGCGGAACCAGTACGAGCGTCAGCACCGTGTTGGGGTGCAGTTTCCATACGTGTTGCGGCAGCGTTCTGAGAGTAAAGAAAAAATCGCGCACAATGCTGCGCCGCCAGCGCAGTTGCTGTTTGAAGAGCACCGGCAAAGTGTTCGGCACCGTTGTCCAGCACAGCGCATCATTATTTATGTAAGTGCCGTACCCCCGCAGCAGCGTCTGATGAGTCAGGAAGCGGTCTTCTCCCTGATTTACCGGAATTCCGAACCAGTTGCGGCCCCGGATCGCCGGTTCGATCTTCAGCAGGAGTTCGCGCCGGATCGCAAACAAACAGCCGCTGATGCAACACACACTGCGGGTCCAGTTCTCGGGAATTTTATACAGTTGGAAGGCAGAGTAGTAAATGATGGTCTGAATGGCGGTGATCACACTGTCGTTCGGGTTTCTGACGCCCACCCTGCCGCCCACCGATCCCATGCGCGGCTCCGCGAAGCAGGCAGTCAGCTCGCGAATCGCGTCGGGATGAAAGATGCAATCGGAATCGATGGAGATGATAATCTCCGCCGCGGAGTGCTGGAGCGCGTTGCAGACGGAGCGCGCCTTTCCGCTGTTGACTTCATTCCGGCCCGTCCGGATTCGTATGTTAGTAAAATCGCGCTGGGCTTTCAGCATCCACTCATAACTGTCGTCGGCGGAACAGTCGTCTTGCGCAATCACTTCAAATTTCTCGTTCGGATAATTGCTCTGGGTGATGCTCTCGATCGTTTCGTAGACGGTTTTGCCCTCGTTATAGCAGGGCATCAGTACGCTCACGGTTGGCTCGTAGGTGTAGTCCTTTCGGACCCTGGAGCGGGGGAAAGAAAACCTCAGAAGGATCCCCATCAAATACTTGACCACAGAGATCAGCAGGCAGAGAACCAGGATGAGCCAAAGCAGAATCGGTGCCATTACCGCCGCGCCTCCTGTCGCGCACAGCCGATGCCGGCGACACGGATGTCTATGCGAGATGGCTCTTCCATAGGACAGCCCGCCTGGGAATGATAGACCGAACAATCGCTCCCGAAGCCGCACGATATCACATTCGGGCTGGCAGTTCCTGGCCAGTTGTGCCGCCACACGCGGACCTGGAGTTCGGACGGATTTGCAATGGGCGCTTCGCCCGGCGACAATCTTAAGATGGAAAAGCATTCCGCAAGCGCAGGTTCCGCCGCGCCAGCCGGGACGCGCGGGCCCTTTGTAACCGGATCGCTGGTGATTGCAACCCTGTGCAACCCGCGGGAAAAGTTCTGGGGCATGATTCTTGCGCTGGCGCCGGAGGGACTGAGCTTGAGTGGAGCCGAACTCGCCTCTTTCGAGGATCTCGCCGTGATGGTCAGGGACGGCGAGCCATTCACTCCAGCCGTCGTTTTCTTTCCCATGCACCGCATCGAACGCGTGGAACGGGACTTGCCCGACGGGAGCCTGCCATCTCTGTCCCAGCGCTTTTTCGCCAAGACCGGCCTGCAGCCAGCCGCCGCGCTCGCCCTCTCCAACCGAGATCGAGAACCGGTGGACACGGACTGTCACGACTCCGGACGGCACGCGGCAAAGGAGCGTGCGTGAAGTTCTCCGAAATCTTCACCGCCCCCAATCAACTCACGCTCCTGCGGATGATCTTTGTTCCCTTCATCGTGATTCACCTGGTGGAGGGCCGCTATCTATGGGCGCTGGTGGTTTTCGTAATCGCCGGATTCAGCGATGGGCTGGACGGTTTACTAGCCCGGACGCTTCATCAACAGACTCTACTGGGGCAATACCTGGACCCGATTGCCGACAAGCTTCTGTTGAGCACGATATTTCTTGTGCTCTCGATCCTGCGCAAGATCCCGTGGAAGTTCACCGTAGTGGTCTTCAGCCGGGACATTTCGATTCTCGCCGCCAGTGCGGTTTTGTTCGCCATTGCCGGGTTGCGGAATTTTCGTCCCAGTATTTTTGGCAAGGCCAACACCTTCTCTCAGATCGCTGCAGTATTTTTCGTCCTTCTGTTCGAGATTCGGCCGTTGCGCGGAATCTGGATCGCACGCACTGAGTTTCTTCGAGCCACTTTTTTCTTCACCATCATTTCAGCGCTGCATTATGTCATTCTGGTACAGCAGCGCCTGCGCGAACACACTCATGCCCTGCCCGCCTCTCGGAATCCAGCCGTTTGAAGGCGATTTGACCCACTCTCTGGCCGACCCTAGAATCTTTAGTTCGTTGCATCTTAAGTTCGTTGCATCTTAGTTTCGTTTCCCGATATTCGAACCTCCTATGGCACTTCGTCTTTTTAATACTCTGTCGTCGCGGATCGAGGACTTTCGTCCCCTTCACGACCGCGAAGTCCGCATGTACGCCTGCGGCCCAACCGTCTACGACTACGGACACATTGGCAATTTCAGAACCTTCGTAGCCGTCGATATTCTGCGCAGGTTCCTCCGGCAGAGCGGATACACGGTGCGCCATGTCATGAACATCACCGACGTAGACGACAAGATTATCCGTTTCGCGGCGCGTGACGGTGTCAGCGTGCAGCAATATACGGCCAAGTATGAGAAGGCTTTCCTCGAAGATGCCGCCATGATCGGTATCGAGGAACCGCTTCTGGTACGAGCCACCGAGCACATCCCCGAGATGGCGGATTTCGTCGCAAAACTGACAGAGAAAGGCCTCGCCTATCGCACCGACGACGGCTCTTATTATTTTCGCATCGCCAAGTTTCCGCAGTATGGCAAGCTTTCGAAAAGAGATTTCAGCGGCATGCTGGACGGTGCCCGCGTCGATGTCGACGAATACGACAAGGACAGCGCGCGCGATTTCGCTTTATGGAAGGCGCCTAAGCCGGAAGAATCGTCGTGGGATACGACGATTGGCCCCGGCCGTCCAGGCTGGCACCTGGAGTGCTCCGTCATGTCCATGCACGAACTGGGGCAGACCTTCGACTTGCACGCGGGCGGAGAAGATCTCATTTTCCCTCACCATGAAAATGAAATTGCGCAGTCAGAATCCTTTACGGGCAAGCCTTTCGCGCATTTCTGGTTCCATGCACGCTTCCTGTTGGTCGAAGGCGAGAAGATGTCGAAGAGCCTAGGGAATTTCTTCACCCTCCGCGATCTGGTTCTAAAAGGACACAAGCCGTCGTCGATCCGTTATCTGCTGGCATCGGTTCCCTACCGGAATCAGCTGAACTTCACTTTCGATGGCCTGAAGTCGGCTGCCGTGTCCGTAGAACGCCTGCGGAATTTTCGGCTGCGGCTGAGCGCCGGAAATCTTCCGTCTGGATCCAGTCCTGCTATGACGGCTCTGGCTGCCGACACGGTCGAGCGCATGACGGCCGCGCTGGACGATGACCTCAACACCGCACAGGCGCAGGCCGCAATTTTCGAGATGGTGCGACACGCGAATGCGGCATTGGACGCGGGCATAGTCCGGGGAGAAGATGTACCGCCGCTGCTCGCCGCCTTAGCAAAGTTCGACGAAATCTTTGCCGTGCTCGACGACGACGATGGTCCAAAGATAAAACGCGTCTTTGAGTGGGCCGCGACCGACGGCCGCCACCAAGACATCAGCGACCAGCTGCGAGAGGCGGTTCAGTCGGGACAACTCGCGGACGCTGACATCGAAAACAAGATTGCCGCGATGAAGGCTGCCCGCGCCGCCCGCGACTTCAAGACCTCCGACCGCCTTCGCGCCGAACTTGCCGATGCGGGCATCCTGATCGAAATCACCAAAGATGGCGTCCGCTGGCGCCGTAAATGAGCCGGTGACCGACCCATGAGAAGCCACGGACGTGAGATGTTAGCGCAGAGGGGATGGTCTCATAGGCATACAACATGGGAGCGATGATTTGCGGGGTCAAATCGACGGCGGTGCGCCGCTGCGAGACTTTCGCTTTAGCCCGGGTGCCCGCATTTCGAGTAAGCATCAAGGTCCTGAATCCTTAGCTCCTTGAAGTTAACGACGCCGGCGCGCTCTTTGCACCAGTACAGAAAATGTCGGGCCTCCCACATCAGGTCATCGACGGATGCGACCGCCAGTCCGCGCCGCACACTCAGCTATTTCTGGTATTCGCTGCATACGGCTCGGCAGAGAATCTCGCCTGGGATCGGATGCCATAGGCTCAGGAGGCCACCGTCTCTGCACGCGCCGCAACAACGCATGGATTGCTGCTCTCGGAACGGAATGCCATGGGGGCGTGGGAGAATAGCCGTGACGTTTTCGAAAGCATCGAACCGCGGCGAGCACTTAATTTGACACCTCCGCTGGCATCGCCGCCTCGACGGCAATCTCCCGCTGCACAATCATGAAGACATGTCTCTTCTTTCTCGCAAGCGGCAGCTGAGTTCGACGCTCATCATACTGGTCTCCATTATTGCAGCAACCGGAGCGGTCACCGCCGTGTCTGGCCAACAGACCTCGGCTTCCAGTCCGAGCTGGGCGAACTTGCTCGCGCAGCTCCGTTCGAACGATTCAGAGGTGAGGAGAGGTGCGTTCGACCAGTTGCGATTGGATCCGGCTTCACTTCGCGATCCCAAGATCAAGGCTGCACTCGTCAACCTCTTGGATCGGCAGAACAAAGAGCCAATCCACGGCGAAGAGGAGGACTTTGCGGACGATACGAGTTGGCTTTCCGACACTGTTGCCAGGATTGTTGATTGGAACGACCCGCGCCAGGTGTGCGTTCTCGCGAATAGCGTGGATCTTCCAGACCAACTTGGCGACCATGCGAAAGTCGCAGTTCCTTGCCTCCTGCGACGGTTTAAGAACGGCCTGAACAGGTACGCTCCAGGCCCAGACATGTCGCGAGGGTCGGTTGTGGCCATACTGGTGCAAGCGTCGGTACGAGGAAAGGGCCACCTCGATGCTGCCACAATGCAGGCGGTGCGACAGATCATTCTGAGCGCACTTCGCGATCCCGATGCTGGCATGAAGATCGACACTGTGAAGGCATTGGGAAGTTTTGGCGGAGAAGATATGATTCAGGCGCTGAAGGTTGTGGCTGCCACAGACCCCGACCCTGGGGAAGGATATGCAATAAGGAGATGGGCAGCCGAAGCCATCGCCGCAATTCAAAAACGAGCACAAGCGTCCAACTGATGTTATATCCCCAAAATATCCCATTACACTCATCATTGCCTTGCGGTGGGCACTTGAGTGTAATCGCCTTTACAACAATTGACAGTCAGCTTCCGGTTTGCCCGTTATTGATCCTCGGTATTAAGCTGCGGTATTATGCTGCCCCTCAGCTGTCCAAGTTGAAACTCTGAACGAATCAAGGAGAAATCATGCTCAAAATCAGTGCGCTTGCTTTCGCAGTTCTCGTACCTGGCCTTTTATGCTCTGCACCTGTGGCGCAAGCCCAGGTTGCCGTTGGCGTAAACATTGGACCGGTTCCCGCGTGTCCTTACGGATACTTCGACTATGCTCCATATGACTGTGCTCCTTACGGCTACTACGGGCCTGATTGGTTTGTTGGCGGGGTGTTTATTGGAGCAGGCCCATGGTTTCACGGCCCTCGCGGCTTTTACGGACATGTCGATAACCGGTTTGATCCTCATCACGGTTACGCTGGACCGTTGCCGGATCGCGGGGCGCAGCGCTTCAACCACTTCCAGGGAAACGAGGCGCGAGATGGGCGAGGCAACGTAGGCGAAGCTGGCCATGAAGGGAAGGCTGAGCACGCGCTCCCCGGATATCGGGGTGGTGGCCATGCTGGTGGACATGGCGGCGGGCGCCACTAGAGCGCAATCCGGGTTACGCGATTCGATTTAAACGATCCGGTCTAAGCCAGAGACGAGATAAGGCGCGGGTAGCGTCTTATCTCGTTTGCGCTCCGCAGCTGTTGGGAGTGACCCTCTCTAGTGCCGAACGGCCTCAGTATCCCACACTGGTCATGGGACGGACTCCAGGGGTAGACTCCACGGCCGACCTGCACCACGCCAGTACTGGTCCCAACTTCGAAGCTATTCGACGACTTGATATTGAACCTTGTGGCGAAAACCACTCTGCCGGCCGAAGAATTGGCGATACGTCGCCATAAGCGGCCAATGTCTGCCCATTTTGAGGGTGTTTAAAATGCTGTGCTTTGCAGGGCCGATCGCAGTCTATCTTCACCAACCTGGCGATCCACAGTTGAACGAGAATGCAAGGTCTCGTTGGCGCCTTCTGCAATGCACGATGGATTCCAAGTATCCAAAGGCTGCCGGGAACTCATCGACTACATGACCCTTCGCGTGGCAGCGGTTGCCAATCTGCGCTCAAGTCAGGACTCGATTATACTCCCGTCTGAAGAAAAGGAATCCAGCTGAAGAATAATATTGCGTCTCTCTCGCGCGCGCTACGTCAAGCTATGCCAATACCACGCGGTTAAGAAAGTTTGGCCGGTTATCTCCGCCATATCGCTCATTGCCAGACCGCGAGCGAACGCCCGTTTGCAACAATCCGGACGATCCCCGTTCCGTTGGAAATAACGCCAATTCCTGCAGACGGGTTGTTCGAGTCCATGAAGCAGGCTTCCGTATAATCCAATGATGTCTGATTGTCGACTCTAGGACGCACGAAAGGTAAAAGCAGCACAGCATCCGTGTTATGGCGACGCCAGTAGAACCCAGCATTGACGAGTACTTTCGCAAGAGATTGATGCCCGTCGAGGGTGTGATCCCCCAACTGGCCGGCATCGATATGTATGGCAATTCCATTCCTGCCGGAAGCGTAGGGGGCGATCTTTTTGAGTACATCAACTTTCGGCAGCGCTACAACATTGACGCTCGCATCGCAGCTGCCCTCAACCGATCGAAGCAGTACCTGGAAACTCTTCCCAAAGGCCAGTCTCCGCGAAACTCAGTGGATGAGCATGTGCAGTGGTTGAAGTCTAAGCCGGGCTACAACGCTGGCTCCGCTGCCGAGTACAGAAGGGCTAAAAGCTCAGAGCAACTGAGAATCGCCGAAAATCTGCAAGAACT
>Ga0207062_1267_pt1 | contig 10971 bp, 20 predicted proteins | sample Alteio_BWMinCont_28_FD_153266 | JGI IMG/M metagenome (GOLD analysis project Ga0207062, IMG submission 153266) | Enriched cells from forest soil in Barre Woods Harvard Forest LTER site, Petersham, Massachusetts, United States -... | ecosystem: Environmental > Terrestrial > Soil > Temperate forest >... | reverse complement strand
TCTTTTGAGGCTGGCCTTGCTTGCCATAGCAAGCGAGCAGTAGGAGAGCACGGGCCAACCGTTTCTCAATGGAGTTAAAAAGTTGATCGATTAAGTCTTCCTCAACTCGATTATTCCTTGAAAGCATGTAGGAGATAAAGCGGTCGGAAAACGCATGTCCCGCACGGAGTGCTCGAATCATTTCGCTTTTTTCAATTGCGAGTACCTTCGTCTCCACAATCGCTGTCGCCGTTGACATCCGAAAAGGCAGCCCCGACATGCAATTCTCGCCGAAAAAGTCACCCGGCCCTAAAATTCCAATATTGGCTTCTTTCCTGCCTGCATTTACGATTGAAAGTCTTACACCGCCCTGCTGAATGTACAAGACATGCTTGGAGACATCACCTTGAGTGAAGATCCTTGCGTCCCTTTTATACTCGACAAGATTTCGTTTCACGACAGATGCACTGGGAAATTTCGGATGGCGAAGAACGGGCGTTTTGTTTTGTTCTGTTGGGCTCATGTCACAACGCATATCCAGTTTCACGGCGTTATCGTACAAAAGCGTAGAGAGTCAATACTGTGCCGGAAGGGGCAGTTTCCATATCAGCAAATAGAGCGATTCCGTGTGAGGACACCGTGGGTCAATCCGCTTGGCGAACATCTTGCGGACTCGGTCGGTCAGAGCACCCCCCCGCCACGGGGCGTTCTGGGGCATGGCTGCCGGATTTCTTTCCGTGTTTCGTCAATGATTAGAACATTCCCGAAACGTTCGTCCCCACGCTCTTTGCCTTGGGCGGCAGCCATTACATTCGTTTCGTTTTCAGCGGCGATCATGGCTTCATTCTCTTCATTGAAGCTAGGTACCTTCATAGTCTCTTGAGACAGGTTAACGTACCACCTGTCCAACTCGCTGAATCGCACAAATCTCCCAACGAAGGCTACGTCAAATCCCTCAGCGATGCTGAGTATCGTATTGACGGTCAGATTTCCATAGTCCTGATCCTCAGCACGAGAAATCACACCCTGGGTTAGCTTGGATTGCCGTGCAAGGTCTTCTTGCGACAAACCTCTTTGCTTACGTAAGGTCTGAATTTGCAGGGGCACCAAGTGTTTGAATTGTTTTCTCGCAAAGGCCGCACGGTAGTTTTTATTTGATAGTTTTCGCCAAACTTCAGTAAAAGTATTCACGGGTCACTCCTCTACCAGTATCAAATTGCCTCTTATGATCTGCGGCTAAATCAAAGGCTCCCTCGGGTTCGGTTGCCCCCTGGCCAACTTTCTCGCAGCCACCCAAAAATATGAATTCCTTAGCGTCCATCCGTAAGATCCCCAGTGGCCTAAAACTTCGCCCACCCACGTTCAAAATAAGCTCGCACCACCCTGAGCACCTTTTCCCGTTTTTCTACTTCTTGTTCGGTCATCATTGCTCCTTCTTTTTACAGTGATGCAAATATCACTATCGGCTCTGTGGAATATAGCACCCACATAGGTCCGGTGCTGCCGTCGAGCCCTTGCACCGTTCAAGCCCCCAGTGCTTTAATACCTGCCGGAGGTTTCATGGATATTATTGGAGCATTGAAACAGGAAGAATCTAGCTTACAGCGTCAGTTGACCGCAGTTAAGACAGCCATCTCAGCTTTGAACGGTGGTACCACCAAGGTTGTGTCGCCAGGTCACACGAGCAGTCCGAACGGAAAGAGTGGCAAGCGAACGATGTCTCTTGCGGTTCGGACCAAGATAGCTCGGTCGGCGAAGGCACGATGGGCGAGGATCCGTGCCGAGAAAGCAAACGGTAAGAAGACGAAGTAAACTGGGGGAGAAAGTGGCCGCTTTTTGCTCAGCATGTGGTCAACCCCTGACACCAGAAGGGAAATTCTGTGGAAGATGCGGAGCACCCACGACCGGCCACGCTGAGCCTCTTCCGGCTATATCCCCAGCAGTTTCTTACTCTCCGGGTAATTGGACAACAAAGACGCTTGGCCGAATATGACCGACTCCGCCTGGGGTAACCAAATCTTCAAACACTACGGCTATAAACCCTACTGGGAGGAGCGTAGCACAGCCGCTCGATCCCGCTAATAAACCGCCTTCAAGAGCCGCCAACCCCAGCCTGGCGTCCCGATTAAATTGACAAAAACGAGAATGGAGAACTCTTATGAGAATGAATCTCAGGCAATGTGTTTTGGCTCTGGCCATCGTGCTGGGCATTGGCATCACGGGAGGTTCGGTACGGGCAATGGGGGCTAGGGTGCCACAGGATGGGGATCACGTATCCCAGGACCAGGCTCACGATCAGGATTATTCGAAAAACAAGAATTATCGGCAGGGTCTACGGGATGGCCAGGATGACCAGAAGAATAACCGGGACCACTCGAAGAAAAGGAAGTTCAAAAAGGACGAAGATCAGAAAGCTTACGAGGCTGGGTACCAGCACGGTCACCAAGGTGACCAACCCGACCATCACTGATCCTTAAAAAGAACATTTGGCAAAGATTCCTATTGCGAGTAAAACGCAACCGTCTGTCTTTTGTTATCCGATCAGGTGCAAGCGGAAAAGGAAAGACAAACAGACATCGTTACGTTTACCATTTGAGGAAACGACACATTTCCTTGGGAACGTGCTGGCCGATCCATCAGTCAAAGTTACTGAGTAGCGGTGGTGGACTTTCGCATATCAACGCCGCCGCTCATCACAGGGAACGGGGCAATCTTTCCCCAAAATTCACCTGAATCCAATCACAGGAGACATCGGCCCTTGCGTCTAAACAAGAAAACATCTCTCGTTGCTTTCGCATTTTCACTGGCTGCACTACCCGTTTTGGCTGCCCACACCTATTCGACGGGCTGGAGTCCAACTAAGCCCATGAGCATCGGAACCACGCAAATCCAACCCGGTCAGTACGACTTGAAAGCGGAAGAAGGAAAGTCCGAGCTGCAGGTTGTACACAATGGCAAAGTGATCGCCACAGTTCCTTTCCACTGGACAACGCTCCCGACCAAACAGCACGATTCGCAAGTCGGCACGGATGGCGACAAGGTTACTGATGTGGAGTTCGCTGGAACGACTGCGGCAATCCAAATCAACTAAGCAATTCTCACTTGATCGGAAAGGGCGGGCTTCGGCTCGCCCTTTTTCTTCAAATGGACGAACCCGTCATTCATATCATCTTGCAATCAGGGAGCGTTGGTTGCAGTCAACGTTGACGTTTTCTCGCATACGACTGCTCGCCCGACTTACTCCCTAACATCCGACGTAGGCATCGTTTTGCAAAACCGCCTTTGCCTCGGAAAACCCGACGTTTCTACCTTGAGGTACATCCGCTTGCACGACCGTCTTGAAGTGCATCGAGGGAGCGATTTTAGTTCGAGTGCCCATACGTTCTGCCTTTCCGAGACGATATGCTAACGACATGCTGAGCGACTAATACTCGCCACGCTAACGTTACGCAAACCTATCACGCCGTAGCGATGGCGTCAAGCGTGTATCTAACAAAACCGACCTAACGTCCTTGTTAAGCGACCGCTTCGGCCCAGCCTAAGTGAGGGATCGGATTCCAAAAGATTTGACCCGTATGACTTGCAGTCTGTTACGGTTCGATCATGACAAAGGAGGTTGAAAAGTGCTCAAACCCCAAACGCATTTCGAGCAGGTTCCACTAGCAGTCGTGAAGAAACTTATCGACGACCAAGTAAAGCAGGGAGAAGTGAGCGAACCCGAGCCAAAACCAATAAACAAAAAACACAGCAACGACCATGGATCAGCCATGAAAGAAAGACGGAATCCTTAAAGTGAATTGAGGTAACAGAATGAAAGAACCAATCTTCGATATTTTCGCTGGAGAATTCGAAAGTGGATCGTGGGTTGATGCGGTTGAGGGCTTGTCAAATGCACGAGGACGTATGGAGCAGATTGCGGCGGAGAAACCCGGCAAGTACTTTCTTTTCTCCTGTACTAGCCAAGCGGTTGTCGCCCGCATTGAGACGTTCCATAATCCTGCGGCTGCACGAAAAGCTACTGCCAGCTAGGGAATGACAGCAGATTCGCATGCAAGGGAAAATCACATGCAAGGTGAAACAAAAGCTCGTTGGTTGCGGTTGTGCGAACAGGCTGCCGTTGAGCAGGACCCAGCCAAACTTCTAGAACGGGTCAAACAGATAAACGACCTGTTGTCCGAAAAGCAGCAGACGATACAGCAACGAAAGTCTACGAATGAGACCGACCCTGTTGTCGCTTCCACGGCATTCCCCAACAGGATCCTATTAGCGGATGACAGTCGGGCGGTGCGTACGGCCTTCAAGGAAGTACTCTTACAACAGAATAGTGCGTGGGAAATCTCTGAGGCAGAAAACGGTCCCGAAACGGTAGAGAAGGCCGCCGCATTGCAACCTGCATTGGTGCTGTTAGATTTGAATCTTCCAGACATGCCAGGTTCTCACGCTGCCCAGCAAATTCGTAAACTTTCAACAGCGACGAAGATCATTATTTGCTCGTTCAACGATTCCGCTCATCTGGCCGCAATGGCTGAACATCTAGGTGCGGATGGGTATTTCCCTAAAGGAGCCGACCCCGACGATTTGCTCAAAACGGTCGCTGTGGTCCTCAATTCAACACTGGCGGGATCGGATGGTAACTCTTCTGTACAATAGCGTACTCATAGTTGCTACACGTTTAACCTGATTCAAGCCCGCTCTCCGCTGCCATAGACTCTTGGTATGACCATACGAATATTGATTGCCGACGATCACGAGATCATTCGTAGCGGCATTCGTCACACGCTGGAGGATGATAAAGAGGTTGAAATCGTGGCGGAGGCTTGCGACGGCGAAGACGCCATTCGCAAAACCCAGGAACTAAGACCCGACCTCATAATTATGGATCTAAGTATGCCTCTGCTCGACGGTTTGTCGGCCGCCGGATGGATCAAACGGAACTTTCCCTGTACGCTAATTATTATGTTCAGTATGCACAGATTCCAGCCTTTGATCGATGCCGCCAAAGGTTTGGGGTTGAACGGATTTGTTACAAAGGGAGAGGACGGACCAGCCTTACTCAAAGCAGTGGATGCAGTTACGCACCATCAATCCTATTTCCCCGATATCCCTAGCCCGTCGCCTTGTTGACAAACCGGAGATCCCGTTCGCTGCGGTCTTCGATTTGGTCTGGTTGAAATGGTCGTTCGCAGAGTCGAGAACTACATACGAATAGCTCACTAACTTTTGTCGGAGGGGCTAATGACCACGGAAACAGTCAAAGAATGCTATCTGGACGTGCTTTGCAGTCGATGCGGCGAGCCCATACCTATTCCTCCTAGAGTTGTCAGCCTACAGAATGAAATAGCAAATGGAGAGACAAATGTGCAGTTTGGGTTCACCCTCCGGTGCAGGTTGTGTGAAGAGGAAGGAGTGTACCTGATGAGCGAAATTGACAAGTTTCAGGGAGAGCCACGGAAGCGGAACGTAAAGACATGGGCGGCGGGTGTCTAAAAGCGACCCGTCGAAGAACTAAGGTGCTTTACCGATCCACCAGAGAACCTTTGCGATAAGTTTCCACTTGTCGTTCTTGTGACCGAGCGTAATTGATTCGTATTGTGGGTTTTCCGGTTGTAACGTTTCGGTATGATCGTAACGCCTGAAATACGAGACGGTGAGTCCTTTGTCTTTCTTCCAAGCGATCACGATTTTGCCGTCCAGCTTGCTTCGGTCGGTTTGGGAAGAATCCACGGCGACGATGTAGCCATCGCCGATAGTGGGAGCCATCGACTGACCCCGAACTCGCAGACAGCTTGTGGAAGAGGGATTGGGGCACCATTCTCTGGGAGCGGCAATCATGCTATCGACGGGAGCGTCGTGAAGAAACGGTACGTCGTCGCCTCTTTCTCCAGGAGATGCTGCAACGATCTCAAGCAGAGGAATCGCTATCAATTGCTGCTTTTTAGCTAATTTCCTGGCACCGCTCCCAGCGGTCACGATCTCAAAGTCCTGCGTATGCGATTGCCGAAGCCGTTTCTGCATTTTCGGCATTACCTTCATCACATCTTCGCTGCGGAGCCCAGCCCTCCCCCACAAATACCAGCACAGTGGATCGCCTGCGAGATTGCCAAGCTCTATATAGCTATGAGAGGGAGGTTCCTGAGCCCCACGCTCCCATCGGGAAACGGCCATCGCAGAGGAGTTTAGTTTGTGGCCGAAATCGGTCTGATTTAGCTTTAATTGCTCCCGCAATCCCGAGATTTTCTTTGCCCACTCAGGCTTGGCAGGAAGTCGTTCCAGCTTACCTGGCACCTTAGACATAAGCTTTCTCTTTAACGCTTTCGGTAGAACGTTCGCACTCTGAAGATAACCCCTGAGATTAAGGCTTGAAAAGGTGGCGTTGACAGTATCCTTGGAATGGATTCGCCATATGTTTCTTTTTCGTGATCGTCCACAGCAGAGCGGTTCATGACCTGAAATCTCCCAGGGGATGGGATTGGCCGGGTATCCACAAAAAGGCTAGCACATTTATTACACCGATTGCGATACTCAAAGGTGCGAAGTCAGTGGGTTGACGAAGCGGCTAGTACGGTCCTGGACTAAATTAACGAACATGGAAGTGAACGACGACCGCCAACACAGTCAAGATCAGAAGTATAACGATCAATGCTGGCTCAGATAGATCATCACGACGAGATAGGCGTCTCATTTGAAAACCTTTAGAGGTTTGCTCTATGAAGAGCGGCCTTCCGGGACTCAACACTAGCAAGAGCCCCTTTACATGCATCTCGTCTTGCCAAAATGACCATCCATTCCACGTCAGCAGGACGACATGGGGTGGCGATGATGTCAAGAACTCCGAAACTTTTCGCCTGCTGATATTCGTGGGGCTCGGTGAGACTGTAGGTCAAAACAACCCGAGCTTTACCTTTTGCGAATTTGCAGGCCGTCATGACCAAAACGTCCCGGTAGTCGCCATCTTCAAGGTCTCGATCACAGAAGACCAATCCGACATCTTTCCTAACCAGAATCTCCCGGCATTTGCCCAGGGTGGGTGCAGTAATCGATTCTTGACCAAGCCGCTCAAGAATTCTTGTAAGATCAACACGAGACTTCAGATCAGAGGAAAGGATCAGGATTTGCGGGAGGATGCTCACTACTAACCTCGAACCGAGGTTTATCTCAACGACATTAGCGTTATAACACCACCGTTAAGGATGTCTATAGGCGAGCGAAAGTAATTCACAGAATATCCACACATTATCCACAGACCCCTGATGTTGCAGTCCCTCGGATAAAAGGAGGCTTTCCGTCCCGCTGCCGTGAAAGAAGAAGTGCCAAACGTGTTGCCCCGAATCGAAAGTCTTCACTTCATTCAAGTCCCCTTCTTGCTCGGGAAAACGCTTTGCAGTCGTGCTCGTTGAATTCCGCTTGAATCTCGTCAAAATGACGGTCTGGATGTACGTTAACGATCCAAACACAGGAATCGCACTCATAAACGTGTTCCCGCTCACTCGAAAGTGCTTCAACTCTTCTCAATTGACGACACGCCATCTGGATCCCTCTTTCCCTCACCGAATTCATTATACTGTCGTTTGCCCACCCTACCTTCAGGAGCCAAATGACTCAGGAAATAAATGGCCGTGGAACTCTTGAACCGACCGGAACGCCGGGAAAGTCGTTCCCAGTTGACTGCGATATTCTGTTCGCCCGTGCATTTGTCACACATGCCAGCGGTTTGTCCCCCTCGACTGACATTGTATGTTCGCTCTGTGTCGTTCGCCGCCCTGATCGGCAACCGATCTCTGATGGTCATTACACTTTGCGGATCGAGACCGGTGGGATTAGGGAGATTCTTAAACTGAATTGCACAGATGGCCGATTCAAGCCGATTGGGTTCTAGACATACGATGCTCAACATCGAATTCGACGGCGGCGGTGCCGATCCAGCGGTTGCTTCGCAAATCGAGGGGCACGTCATGAAAGCAATTGAGGCATTGTGCTGTGTCCACCACTTCCCCGGTTGGGTATCGCTCCGAGTTGATGGAGCGTGCGTCCGAGTTGTCTATGCCTGCTGTCCGACGTTTCTGCTAGCGGTGAGAGATGCTGTTGGAAATACCCTTGCTTAGTGCCTCTATAGAGTGGGAGTGATTTAGACTGCTGCGTTTTCGGACGAGACTTCCCGAGGTCATTTCGGGTTGGCGGGGTTGTGTCTCACGAAATCAGCAACACCATATTTTGAAGACTTCCCGCAGTGCGTGCAGGAAATACTCGTGGCGGAATTTATCCGCCCGAAGTAGTCAAAGAACCTCTTGCACTTCACATTCTTGCACTGAAGCCTCCAAACACTGCCATTAGCGTCATTCATTTGGGCTCCAGCGTTCCGGGCAAGTGCGTTAGGAAGGTTCGGGCTGCTACCTCAGGCTGAGAAGTGGATTCGAAGCGGTGGGTTAGGAGACTGGGGCGAAAATCCAATTGAAAGGCAAGATACGGAGAAGTCTCGCTTTCAACGCCTTTCCATGCCATCCACACTTTACTTCTTGGCAGGAGACTTCCTCATTACCGAATATCTCCATAACATCGGTCTCGGAAAGGGACTTTTTCGTGCATCGCCGCTGAAAGTTGATGCTATGGCCGTTCGGACATTCCAGAACGAATCGATAGGCGTTGTTCATGCTTCATCGTAGCACCCAAGGCCCACGCAATCTGTTTCTTTACGAACACACCGTCCCGATGAATGAGTAGCGGGTCGCCAGTCTCTCAATCACTTCTGTCCGATAACGCACAGTATTCACGCTCGCCGAAGACGCACACTTATTTTGTACTCAGAACTTCTTTCACGATCAGATTAAAGGCAACTCGCCAAATCGCTCTTGAGAGACGGAATAGTGTTGGTGTGGAGATCGAAAATGCAAAATAGTGTTTATCAGTGTTCGCTATGCAGCGGCAATGTACTTTCTACAGTGATGGAGCCCCTTCACGTAACCGAATCGTCGAGGATCCCGCCAGGGGAGAAACTTTATTGCCCGTCTTGCGAAATGCTTGTCGAGCCTATCCTAGGCTCTGCCTCCCTGAGTCTTGTTCACGACTACCTGGGGAGGTCTCGTATTGGAGGATCGAGTGCGGGAGGCAGCCAGAGAGGTGACCTGTCGGATCAAGGTGCCACACAATGGCGTCAGGACCCAACAGAAGGGGAACGTAACACTTGGCGGGACAAACACTCGGTAGCATGAACATCGAAAGATCAGATGAGAATACCGTTGCGGTTTGTTGCAATTGCGGTACTGATCTGGCTTGAGCGGAGACGTGGCCAAGAGAGACGCTTAGGGAAGCACACTTACATAGCACCCCTGTTTTGCTTTCGCATTAGTCTCACGGCTTTCTCGCCGAAAAAACAGCTTTACGGACGAAAAAGCCCGGCCCTGAGAAATGGCCGAGCTTCCCCGCCAACAGGAACCGATTCCGGAACGAAAAGGTTGTCGCTCTCAGTTAATGGGTTTGGGAGGTTTACTTGAAATCGAGAGCGGCGGTCTTTCCGCCGAACTCCACGCCAGTGACTTTGTTGCTATCGACCTCTACTTCGGAGGCTGCCGCTTTCGAGGGGAGTTGAATCCAATGGCACGGAACCTGAGCAACCATTTTGCCGTGGCTCACAACTTCGAGTTGGCTTTGACCCTCTTCCACCCGTAGCTCGTAATCTCCCGGCTTGATTTCCATGGTTCCGATTGTCGTTGGCTGAGAAACAGTCCACGTGATTGTGTACATGTGGGCCGCCAAGACTGGAAATGCTGCGAGCAGAACTGCACAACTGACTAGGGATTTCCTGTTCAAACGCATGTGTATCTTGGTCTCCTTGGTATTTTTATGGTCGGGGCAGGCCCAATTTGGGTGGGATGAAAGAGCCTGCTCACACTCGTAAGGTAAACAGATTGTGCCGCCGCTTCATTACGTTAAGATTAAAATCATCAGAAGCGTTCGCATCAGTTGAATTCTATCTGAACTGTGACAGCGAGCCGATCCCATTCAGTGATAGATTGGATCGGTAAAGCCGATCCGCATTTTTGCCACAGGTTTTGCACCTTACACATTCCCCATCCATTTGCTGGTCAGCCTGTTCCATATCGACTTCCTAGGTTGGAGTCTAGGGGGTATGTAGCGACGGCTCTGTCGATTCGAACTTCGCAAACGCCTATTTTTCGCAGATGCTTCTCTTGCCATTTCTGGCCTCCTTCAACACGATGAATTCTTCTCAGCCTGGAGGTTTTCTATGATTGGCACCAAGTCGTTTGTTAGAACAGACTTCGTAATATAGGCCGTAGCTCCGGCTTGAGCCGCAATTCTCGCCATGTCGAGAGACGGATACAAGGTCAAGACTATGACCGCCGCAGTAGGTACCCTCTCTCGAATTAGGGGCAACGCCGTCAGGCCGTCGAGTTTGGGCATCGACATATCGAGCAAAATCAAGTCTGGTTCTAAGGCTACAGCTTGTTCTACCGCTTCGATTCCATCTCCAGCCTCACCACATATCGTCCAGTCTTGATGCTGCTCCAATAGCATTCGTAGGCCCGTTCTGACCAGCGGTTTGTCATCGGCAATCAATATCCGCAAGGACATCATTTGCTGACTCCAGAAGCAAACCCTGGGGCAATTGTGAGCCTGAAATAATGATCGCCAATACAGCAATCGCCCTAGTCCTTAACTCTATGGACACAGGATCGATGGGGAGAAGCATATCCCCCTGTCGAAAGCACTCAAAAAGCACTGAAAGTGTTCCGAACGGAACAGTTGTGTGGCAGTTGTTTTGGGAATCTCATTGAGATGAAAATCGCAAAACTGACTAAAAAACAGGTGACCTCGATCCCTTGCCCAATCTGCGGTGTTCCCGCCGAGCATCGTTGTCTATACCAAGCTGGTGGGCTACGCTTTGAACCGCACATGGGCCGGAAGATCGCTGTGGCAGAGGGGATTGAACGGGAAAGCATTCCCCGTCGTAGAGCCCGATAAATCCTTTTCCGATTA
>Ga0207062_1265_pt1 | contig 11027 bp, 7 predicted proteins | sample Alteio_BWMinCont_28_FD_153266 | JGI IMG/M metagenome (GOLD analysis project Ga0207062, IMG submission 153266) | Enriched cells from forest soil in Barre Woods Harvard Forest LTER site, Petersham, Massachusetts, United States -... | ecosystem: Environmental > Terrestrial > Soil > Temperate forest >... | reverse complement strand
TGCCGACGGGGCGCGAATTGCAGTGGTCAACGCGCGCATTTCGGACCGCTCATGGCCGAACTATCGCCGCTTCCGCTGGCTCCTCGGTAAGATGCTGGCACACATCGACCTGTTTCTGGCACAGACAGAACCGGACTGCATCAGGCTGCAGTCGATCGGTGCCGAAGCGGGCCGCGTGCAGGTTACCGGGAATCTAAAGTTCGACGTGAGTATGCCACCGCTCCCGCCCATTGTGGAGAGCCTCCGCAGGTCGCTGGCGGCAGATGGCGCCGGCCCAGTGCTGGTCTGCGGCAGCACGGTCGAGGGCGAGGAACCGCCGCTGCTCAAGGCCTTCGAGAATTTGCGCGTCGGTCTTCCGCGGGCGGTGATGATACTCGCGCCGCGGCATCCCGAGCGCTTCGACCAAGTTGCCATCCTGCTGCGGCAGTTGGGCATCTCGTTTTATCGGCGCTCACAATGGCAGGAAAGAGGTGAAACTCTGGCGGGCGCCGTGTTGCTCGTGGATTCCATCGGAGAACTCGCCGCGCTCTATGCCCTGGCCGATGTTGCTTTCGTCGGCGGCAGCCTGGTGCCCCGCGGCGGGCACAATATTATCGAGCCCGCCCAGAGCGGCGTCGCCATTGTCACCGGGAACCACACGGAAAACTTTCGGGACATTGTGGCGCTATTTCAAAGCCGGGACGCGCTGCGCATCGCGGGATTGGCGGAGTTGCCCTTGACCTTGATGCAACTTCTCGGCGACGAGGTCGAGCGGCGGGCGCTTGGCCGGCGCGCGAAAGAGACCATCCAATCGCAAATGGGTGCGACCTTGCGCACGCTGGAATCGCTCACCAAGTTGATGGCGGAGCGCGATCCTCTGCCGCTATCGGCCCACGCTGCGCACCCAGATTGAATTTCTTTTCGGCCATTTACGGCGGTGTGGCGCGGGCGCGCAATGCGCTCTATGACCGGGAACTTCTGCGATCGCGGCGCCTTCAGGGCCCGGTGATCAGCGTGGGCAATCTTTCCGCGGGTGGCTCGGGGAAGACTCCCTTCGTCCTGCTTTTAGGCGACTTGCTCAAGGCGCGGGGAATCAAGTTCGACGTGCTGTCGCGCGGTTATGGACGCAAGTCGAAGGGCGTGCGCCTGGTCGATCCCGCGGGTCTGCCGCGGGAGTTCGGCGACGAACCGCTTCTGCTGGCACGGAAACTACAGGTGCCGGTAATTGTCGGCGAGGATCGCTACCAAGCCGGCGGCTTTGCCGAAGCGAAATTCGGTCCGCAACTTCACCTGCTGGACGATGGTTTTCAACATCGGGCGCTGGCTCGCGACTTCGATGTTGTTCTGGTGACGCCGCAGGATGCGGAGGACCGTTTGCTCCCTGCTGGACGCCTGCGGGAGCCGTTGAGTTCCTTGCGGCGTGCGGATGCGGTTGCGCTTACCAGCGGTGCTTCGGCGGAGTCATTTCCGCTCGCGGGAAAATTCGTCTGGCGCGTGCGGCGTGGCCTTGCCCCGCAAGATGTTCCGCTCCGCCCCATCGCCTTCTGCGGGATAGCGCGGCCACAGAATTTCGTCTTGCAACTGAGAGCCGCAAATATCGAACCCGTCGCCGAGGCCTTCTATCGCGACCATCACGCTTACCGCGAGAAGGACATCCGGGAGTTGCTCGAACTCAAACGACGCAGCCAAGCCGGCGGCTTCGTGACCACCGAGAAAGACGCGGTGAATTTGGGAGGCTATCTTTCCGCTCTAGCCCCGCTCGCCGTCCTAGCCGTGAGAATGGAGCTGTCGGATGCGGCTAACGCAGTCGATACCATATTGCACAAGATCGCCGAGCGAAAGCGCCAGGCGTGAGAGAATCGGTCTTCGTGGCGCGGTCCTGTGGCGCCGCCGCCCCGGCAGCCGTCGCGGGGCGTCTGGCCATGCGCTTAGGCGAGAGTCCGCGGCGAGTTCGACTCATTTCGACATGACGAAACATCTCAAACAAGCCGAGCGCCTGAAAAAGATCGTCGAAGCTTTCCCCAACCTCACGGTGACGGTTTTGGGAGATCTGGTGGCGGACGAGTTTGTGTTCGGCGAAATTTCGCGCGTTTCGCGGGAGGCTCCGGTCCTCATCCTGAAGCACCGCGAGCGCGCGGTTCTGCCCGGCGGCGCAGCCAACGCCGCGAATAACCTGGCGGACCTGGGAGTGAATGTTCTCCCCGTGGGGATTGTGGGGGACGATGAGCCAGGGCGAATGTTGCGGAAATATTTTCGCCACAAGCGCATTCCCGTCAGTGGAGTACTCCAGGACCGGAGTTATACCACGGTTACGAAAACCCGCATTCTGGCCAGCATGGCGCACACCGCGCGCCAGCAGGTGGTGCGCGTCGACCGCGAGCCGCAGCAAGCGCCGAACCCACACTGGACGCGGGAGTTGTACCTGGCGGCGAGGAATTATGCGCATGCATCGGACGCGTTGCTGGTTTCCGACTACGGATACGGAGCGGCCACTCCGGCGATCGTGAATGCGCTGCGGGAAAAAGGCAAGCTGGGATCGACGCCAATCATCCTGGATTCGCGCTACCGCTTGTTGCAGTATTCGGGCATAACCGCCGCGACTCCGAACGAGCCCGAAGTGGAAGAGGCGCTCGGAGTTCGCATCGGGCCGGAGTGGAGCCAGTTGGTCGCAGCGGGGCAGCAGATCATGACGCGATTGAAGCTGCAGTCCCTGGTGATCACGCGAGGGCGTGACGGAATGGTCGCTTTCGATTGCATGCACCAGCCGGTGGACATTCCGATTTCCGGTTCCGACCAGGTAACGGACGTGACCGGTGCGGGCGACACCGTGATCGCGGCCTTTACGGCCGCGCTGGCCGCCGATGCGACCACGGAGGAAGCCGCGCAACTGGCCAACTACGCTGGCGGAGTGGTGGTCATGAAGCGCGGCACGGCAACCGTTTCCCGCGAAGAGTTGCTGCACGCCATTGAGCGAACGCCGCCGGCGACACGACCTCATTGAATCTACATTATTGACATAAACGAAGTCACACAATTGAACGCACAGCACAAAATCTTGAGCCGAGAGCAACTCCGCGAGCGCGTGGATGAATGGCGGCGGGCCGGGGAACGGATTACATTGGCCAACGGCGGCTTCGATCTGCTGCACGTGGGCCACGTTCGTTACTTGACCGGAGCCAAGGCTCTGGGCGGCAGGTTGGTGGTGGCCATCAATTCCGATGAATCGGTGCGCGCGCTCAAAGGCGAAGGCCGTCCCATCATGCCAGCCGACGAACGTGCCGAAATCGTGGCCGCGCTGGCCGACGTGGATGTGGTCGTGATTTTTTCCGAACTTAACGTGCGCCAGATCATTCGCGAGATCCGCCCCGACATCCAGGCTAAGGGCACCGATTACACGGCAGACACCGTTCCTGAGCGCGACGCGGTGGCGGAGTATGGCGGGCGCGTCGAGATTGTCGGCGATCCGAAAGATCACTCCAGCAGCGAGATCATTCGTTCGCGGCACTCGCCGAGGATATCTTGATTGCTCAGCCGGAAGGCAGAACGAACGCCGATGACCCGGGGGTCAATCGCCTGCTCATCGTGCGCCTGAGTGCGATGGGCGACGTGATCCACACTTTGCCCGCAGCCCAGGCTCTGCGCGAAGCCTTTCCCCAGGCGAGGATTGGCTGGCTGATTGAAGAGCGCTGGGCTGAACTGCTGTGTGCTCCCGGAGCGCCGCGTCGCGGACCGCGCTCGGCGCAGCGGCCCTTGGCGGATTGGGTGCACACCGTGAATTTGACGGCCTGGCGGAAGTCTCTGTTCACCATTTCAACTGTGCAGCAGATTGCGAAAACTTGGAACGATGTTCTCGCGGGGCGCTATGACGTTGCCGTCGATCTGCAGGGAGCGATTCGCTCCGCGGTGCTGGCGCGCTGGTCGGCCGCGCGGGTAGTGTATGGCGCGGCGCAGCCCCGTGAATCTCCGGCCAGCCTTTGGTACACACGCCAGAAGATTGCGCGCGGGGCACATATGATTGAGCAGAATCTTTCCGTCGCCGAGGCCGTCGCGCTTTATTCTCCGGGTCAACATTCCCTAGGTCAGCGACAGCTGAAAGTTCCGCGGGTGGAGTTCCCGCATGACGGCGAGGCGGAGAGCCGAATGGACCGACGTTTGACGGAGGCCGGCGTTCGCGAATTCGCGATTCTCAATCCGGGCGCGGGTTGGGGAGCGAAGCGCTGGCCTGCGGAACGCTACGGGCGAGTGGCTCGCGCTTTGGCGGAGGATGGCGTGCGGTCGATTTTGAACTACGGTCCGGGCGAAGACGATCTGGCCTGCCAGGCCGAGGCAGCAAGTGAAGGTGCGGCCCAGGCGATGAAGTGTTCGATCACCGAGTTGATCGCACTCACGCGTCGCGCGAAGCTGTTCATCGGAGGAGATACAGGGCCGCTGCACTTGGCGGCGGCCCTGCAAGTTCCGGTCGTGGCGATCTTCGGACCGACAGATCCCGCGCGCACCGGGCCTTATGGAACGCGAAGCGTCGTATTGCGCAATCCGGTGAGCCCCACCTCGCACGCGCGACGGTCGGCACCGGACGAAGGAATGTTGGAGATTAGCGCCGAAGCGGTCGTGGGCGCGGCGAAAACCGTGCTTGCACATGCTGCGGCGGAAGGCGCTCATGTCTGAATGGTCGCGCATCGCGCGCCGCGTCCGGGTGCCGCTGGGATTTGGGTTTGCGGTGCTGTATTTCTGGCTGGCGCGGCCCACCTTTCGCCTCCTCGCGGTGGGTGCCATCGCGATCGTGCCGGGGCTTTTGATTCGGGCGCTCGCCTCCGGACATGTGCGCAAGAACGAGGCGCTCGCGACCACGGGTCCGTACGCCTACACGCGGAACCCGCTGTATCTCGGATCGTTGCTGATCGGCATTGGCTTTGCCGTGGCATCGCGAAGTTGGTGGATTGGCGTGGCGTTGGTCGCGATGTTCTTTGCGGTCTATGTTCCCGTCATTCGTGACGAAGAGGCGTTCCTGCGGCAGAAGTTTCCCGAGTTCGAGCAGTACACGCAGCGCGTTCCGCGAATGTTTCCGGCGATTGCGCCCGCCTCCGGGAGCCAAGTCGGAGCATTCTGTTTTGCTCTGTACATGAAGCATCGTGAATACAACGCGCTGCTGGGGGCAGCAGCGATGATGGCAGGGTTGATTGTAAAAATGCTTTGGCAATGGTGAGGTCGTTACGATTCATCGAGGTTATGGAGGATTTCGCTAGCGAAGCAATTGCGGCGATTTGTTCACGGCTCCAGGTCCTTTTTCTCTCGGCTTCATGATGTCTGTGCCATCAGCTCACTTCTTAGCCAGCAATTCCCTGGCCCGGCTGAGTTCCGGGCGGGTCGAATTGGACCCATTGCAGTCTTTCAGCAGAAGCGCGTAGTATTCGCTGGCCTCGCCCGGCTTGCCGGCCGCTTCGGCGGCGCGTGCCGCGCCGTAGAGGCCGTTGAAGCGGTTGGGATTCAGCTTTAGATCTGTCTGATATTCCGCCAGAGCCTGCTGCGGACGTTTTGCTTCGAGCAATATCTCGGCGATCATCTCGCGCGTCGGGATGCCTTGGGGCTCGTCGCCGAGCGAATCTTCTTTATCGGCCAGGGGACGCAGCGTCTCCACCGCATCGTCATACTTACCTTCGGCGAAGGCCAACCAGCCCTGGGCCTGTTTCACGTCGTTTTCCGTGCCTTCGGCGAAGTCTTTCTTATTCTCGGATACGAATTTTTGATGGATGCTCTCGATCGCTTTCAAATCTTTCCGGACTTCGTCCGGCTGATGTAGATGCGCGGCACCGATCGCTTTGGCCCAGTAGCCCGTCGAATCTTCCGCTGTACCCGGTACAGCGACCGGGGTGAGAGACGCCGCGGTGGCCCAGTCTCGCATCTCGAGTGGATAGAGGGCGGCAAATTGCGCTTCGGTAGCCAGGTGCGGGTCGAATCCTACGCCATACATGTCGTGCATCTCCGGCATGGCCTTGACTTCCTCCATCAGCGCGCGGGCGTCGGCTTCGCGGCCGCTTTGCAGGTAGGCGTAGAACAGAAAATCCATGGCGTGGAACTGATGGCCTTCGCCGCCCATGCCCAGGGCGGCGGTTTTACGGGTGGCGGCAACGGAGGCCAGGTTGGAATTGATGTCGTCCTGCCAGAGGCCGACGCGGGCGAAGATGTGCGAGGGCATGTGCAGGGCGTGCGGCGCGGCGGGGGCGACTTGCGCGTAACGGCGCGCGGCGGGAATACCCAGTAGTGCAAGTTGCGGCTTGTCGTAGGCATGAATTAGATAGTGCGCTACCCCGGGATGCTCGGGTTCGGTGGCAAAAAGCTTTTCCAGGATTGCGGCCGCTGCCTTGCGGTTGGCGAATGTAGGGTCATGGCGCGGTTCAGAGGCGAGCAGCGACAGCGCGTAGAAGGTTGCGGCTTCGTGATCGTTGGGATAGGTGGCGTAGACCTTTTTCATCGCGTCGGAGTAGGCTTTCGCGCGGGCTGCATGATCTGACTTTTCGGAGTCGCCGTAGAAGGCGGCGATCGCGGCGAGGTATGCGTTCTCGCGTGGTGTGGCCTTCTGCGCCTGTCTTTGGGCGGCGTGCGCTTCGGCGAGCCCGCGCGCGATCACCTTTTCGTCAGGCTGGTTCCAGAGCTGATGCCAGAGGCTGATGGCGATGCCCCAGTGAGCCATGGCGCAGTCGGGGTCATCTTTCGCGATCTGTAAAAACTCTTTTTCCGCTTCTTCGTACCAGAACGAGTGCAGCAGCGCGACGCCGCGGGTGAAGTCCTTTTGCACCGAAGCGGCGCAGGAGATGGGGAACTGGACCGTCCCCAACTGAGTCTCGGTGAGATATTCGTGGTGTTGGTGATCCTTGTCCTTGTCCTCGGCGAATGCTGACAAAGAGAATAAGCAGGAAAAAAGCAGCCAGCAGGCAATGCGTTTCATCTGGTCCTCGCTGAAAAAGCGAGTCTAGTTCAGCCACTCAGCAGGGTCAAACGGACGGCCGGTGCCTTTCGCGCGACTGTCGACGCTTAGCTTCGCTGCCGGTGGCCTTACTCCAGAGAGAACCAGTTAAAGTTGCCGATCGTGTTGTAATATCCACCGGTATCCATGACCATCTGCAGTGTGTGGGGGCCCGCGGGCAGGCGGATGCCGGGCACCGTTAGTGTCTGCCACGTCTGCCAGCCGTTGGTCTGTGGCACCGAGATCGGTCCGCTGATATCTTGTCCATCGAGGCCGAGGTGGAAGACACCGCCCGCGACCTGTGTGGCTACGCGCACGTTCAGGGTGTAGGCACCTGCGCGCTCGATGTTGACCGTGTAGTTCAGCCAGTCGGCCGGATTGGTCGAACCCACGTCGTACCCACCGCCTATGTCCGAGCAGGCCTCGATGTATACCGTTTCGCCAGGGCGGTAATTCGCTCCACCATTGTTCTGCGAGTTGCTGTTCCAGTAAGCCGAGGCTTTCCCGCCGCTGTCAAAGTTTTCCATCTGGATCAGGCCAGGGATCGTCGCCGGCCCGGCAGGAAATGCCGTGGAGGCGGTGAACGGCTGCACATCAAACCAGTTGAAGTTGCCCATACCGCCGGTGGGCCCATTGCCGTCGAAGACCACGCGCATGACGTGCTGTCCAGCCTCCAGCCGAAAAGCCGGGCTCGCCATCGTGGTCCAGGTTTGCCAGCCGTCGGTTACTGGCGTGAATAAGTTGCCGGTCGCGTTTCGTCCGTCAAACTCAACATGCCAATAACCTCCGGGGCCGAGGGACGCCACACGAGCCTGCAGAGTGTAAATTCCGCTCTGCGCGACATTGACTCTGTATTTGAGCCACTGCCCTTCAGCCGTGTAGCCCACGTCATAACCACCGCCCACGTCGGAGTTCACCTCCACGCCCACCGTCGTGCCCGGACGATAGTTCGTTCCCGCTGGATTGCTGGTATAGGTGTTGAAGTAGCCGACACCGTTGCCGCCATCGTCGAAGTTTTCTGCCTGGATCAGGCCGGGCACCGGCCACGGCGTACCACCGTAGGGGGTCTCACGACTGCCGACCGTTAGCTGGACGGTGGAGGAGCGCTGCACCTTGCCCTGCGTGCCCGTCACGGTCACTGGATAGGTGCCGGCACTCGCGCCGTCCGAGCTCTTCAACTGCAGCCAAAACTGGTCGGGCGATCCCCGCCATGGCTGCAATTGTCCCCAGACGCCAGAAGGAAGACCTCCCAGCTCCAGACCGACCGGCCCGCGATCCTGTCCATAGCGGTCCACATCGACGACAAATCCCGTCGCGTTCCCTGGAGCGACGATCTCGACGTCCGGGCCCGCCGTTACATCGAATGTCGGGGCCGGATAAGCTTGCCAGGTGAAGGTCGCCACCGCACCGGCCGGCAGCGTGGAGACAACATTCTGACCGCGCCAGTTGATGCTGAAAGTGTTTCCGTTAGAAGCCGAATTCAGCACCACCACGGCGATCGATCCATCGGGATTCTTGAACGCGACATCCTCCACGCTGCCCGACCCGAACGTGTTCGAGTCGATGCGATACGCGCCCGTCTGAGTGTATTTCGACAGATGCCCCAGTACGTAGTACTCGACATTCCTTTCAATCGTTGCCGGGGTTGTGCTGGTGTCAATCGTAACCACGCCGCGGCAGTCGGTGCAGCCGTGCTGCACCGTAGGCCCGCCGTTCTCATCGAGGTCCATGTTCCATAGCGTTACGTTCTTTGCCCAGTTGCGCAGTACATCGATCACGTCGCTCTCGACCATGTTCGGCAGATTGGTGGCGAAATTCGGCGCATAGTACCCGCCGGTGCACTCGTTGAACCATATGGGTGTTCCGGGCTCGAGATTATGAATCGCATTCTGCGCATCGGCCACACTGCCTGCATAACAATGAAAAGATATTCCCGCCAGATAAGGCCGCACTTCGGGATTGCGCAGCAGTAGCTCCGGATAGAGTGGATTGTCCCAGTTGTGCTCGTACCCGAAAATACCGGGCGTCGCATCGGCGGCAGAGGTATTCTGGCGCGCGAAGTTCCATCCTCGATTTTGGAAGCGCTCGGCCGCCAGTGCCGGGCCCAAATAACGGGCGATGAAGGTGCCCTCATCCAGAGGCGTCATGAACATTGTCGGATAACCGCCGGTCTCGTAGAGCGGTTCATTCTGGACAGCGAGGTAGTTGATCGGTATCCCGTTCGCCTCATACGCCTGAATGAACTTGATAAAATATTTCGACAGCGGGGAAAAATATTCTGTATTCAGCGTGCCGCCATTCGTCGCTTCACTTGTCTTCATCCAGGCCGGAGGCGACCAGGGCAACGCGAGCACCTTGATTTGCGGATTCGCAGCCAGGGCCGCTTTGATCGTCGGAATAATGTACGCCTGATCATGCGCAATTGAGAACTGCGTCATGTCCGGGTCCGTGTCTCCTGGCGGAAGGTCGTCATAGGTGTAATTGCTCAGCGCCAGATCGGTCGCGCCCATCGGCTGGCGCAGAAAACTGAGATGAATCCCCTGGGGACTGAACAGATCCTGCATCAGTTGGTTTCGTTGCCCGGGCGTCAGCTTTTCCCATACCAGCCAGGCAGCCGAATCGGTAAAGGAAGCGCCCACTCCCTCCAGCGTCTGGAAACGAATGGTGTCGTCTACATTGATGGCCAGAGTGCTCCCGGGGCCGGGAACGAAAGTAAGAGAAGGCTGCGGGCTCAGCAGCGCCGACTGGTCGGGATTCGTTTGAACTACATTGACCGTCTGCCCCATAACGGAGGACAGCAGCAGGACGGCGCCGGCAAGCGGGTAGAAGATTCGCAGAAAAGGCAGAAAGGTGAATGATCTGAAGCTGGAAAGGGACTTCATAGAACTTCCCGGTAGAACGAGATTTGCGCGATCATGAAAAACGATTCGCCAGCGCGAAAACATTTACCACCCAACAATCACAGCGTCAAGGGACAATCGGCTATCTAAGGTAAATTCGCGAGCAATCTACATGATCGACTGTAGTCGATGTCGCCTTCTGTCGCGCGACGAACCCATTCGACAAATACATTCCGTGTCAGCGGACTCTCCTCAGCTTTCATAGCCCAGCTGGAAGGGATTTCCGCCCCGGGTCGCGATCAGATACCAGCCCGTGGCGCCGATATGTTTTGCGGGGCCGTAGGTGTAGCCGAAGCCGGTGTCCATCACGCTGGTGGACGCTACCAGGCCTTCACCGAGCGGAATGGTTGCGCCATTGACGGTTTGTCCTGCGCCCAGTCCGGCTTGCGCCGTCTCGCAGGTATTCACAAACTTCAGGGCCGTTTGCAAGTCCCGAATACGGTCAGGCAAGCTCTCTCTAGCGACTAAGGTACGCGCGACCAAGGCCGCGATGGTATGCGAGGTTCCCTCCAGCCATACGGCATTCGGATCGTAGGCGAGCGTGTTCAAGCTGGCCGAGTCGAAGACCATACCGGTGAAGGATTCAGTTCCGGTCAGGCTGCTGTTCTGAGAGCCAGCGGTATCGGTGGTCTGCAGGTTGGCGATCGCCCAATCGATGGTCTGCTTGTAACCATTGTCGAGCAGGGCAAGATAGGACCAGGTCTGGCAATCCTCTGGAACCGGATAGTAGTTGATGGTGATCTGATCTCCCTCGGTTCCGGTGTAGAAGTAGCCGTCGGTGGGGTTGTACATCGCGATCACAAAGCTAAGGGCATGCGCGGCGAGTGCCTTCCATGACATGCCATTACTGGCGGCACCATGGTGCGTAAGCTCGCTGAGCATGCTGAAGAATGCATAGGTGTCGATATTGTGTTCCGTTGACTTCCCGTTGGGCGAGGGCACAGACTGGTTGAACTGATTGATGTTGGTACCGAAGCTGTAGCCACCCGGTCCGAGCGTGTTGTACGTGTTGGTGACGATCCAGTTTGCAACCGCCAAAGCCGCCGTCAAATAACTCGCGTTGCCGGTACGGCGATAGAGTTGCGCCAGCGCCATGCCCGCCCAAGCCTGGTCCCCGACGGCGCTGGTGTAGAAGTAGAAGGGAAACGCGGCTGGCATAATGTAAGCGTCGCTGGCCGAAGGTTGGT
>Ga0207062_1264_pt1 | contig 11203 bp, 16 predicted proteins | sample Alteio_BWMinCont_28_FD_153266 | JGI IMG/M metagenome (GOLD analysis project Ga0207062, IMG submission 153266) | Enriched cells from forest soil in Barre Woods Harvard Forest LTER site, Petersham, Massachusetts, United States -... | ecosystem: Environmental > Terrestrial > Soil > Temperate forest >... | reverse complement strand
GCACTATTTGCGCCTTTTTCTTATATCATTTCTCTTATGTACCAACCTTTATCCATGCCAAGTAAAAATTGCTGAAAAGTTATTGAGTCGCAATCCGCAGCAACAATTGCTAAGTTTTGTAAATGTTTTAACCCCATCTATTTCCTCAGCGTTAACTCAACTGGGGCAAAAGGATATAAAGTCCAAGACTATCATAGTTCCATTTGGTCAATCTGGTGAGATTGGTAAAGCCGCTACTTTAGCCCAAAATATTGAAGTTGAGGGCGCTGAAATAGTTGAGAAAGCTATAGCTAATAGTGCTGGGCAAAATGCAGTAGGAAGAATATCTTTGTCTACTTTGCATCATTCTATAGGTAATATTGAAAAGCTTGAAAAAGCTGTGAATATGTTTAAAAATGTCCCAAGTGCAATAACAGAGAATGGTCCATTAACAAAATTATTAGAGTGTGCTAAAGATATGAGTAAGTTGAGTACCGCACGAGGCGCAGCGTTTGAGCTAGAAGTTGCATATGACTTAGCCAATGCAGGTGAGGAAATATTGGAATTTGGAAAAAAAATTAAAAATGACTTTGCTACAAAAGAATTTGACATTATAACAAACAAAAGAATAATCGAATGTAAAAATATAGATTGGGCAACAAAAGTAGGTAAAGCTGCAGAAATACTACAAAATCAAATAAGTCAACAATCAGCAATAGCTAAAGATGTTGGAAGAAAATATGAGTTATTTACTAGAGGTCCTTTGTCTCAATCATGGATTGATTGGTTTGAAAAAAAGGGTATAAAAGTTGTTGAGGTTAAATAATGAGTAAAATATATTCAGTAACAGCACTATTAGATGCTTCATTTACATTTGAAAACATACAATGCCTTCTTAAAAAAGGTTTAGAGAATGAGTTTGTATATTTTGATCAAATAGAATGCGAGCGTTATTTTGATTCCCAGGTTTTGAATTTGCATGACGCAACTAACAAAATTTTTATTTCTACAGATCAAAATCGAGAATACGGAAGAACAATATTAACTAAATATCAAGATACCTCTTTTTCTTTCAGATTTATTAATGATGAAAACAATCGCATGCAGGTTGACTTTTCTGATATATCGTATCGTTGGATAAAAGAGTTTTGGAATAGTGGTAGGGATATTTCCGCAATAGATTTTGCTCGGTATATTCGATTGCTTTTAAAAATATGTGAAGATTTTAATATAAAAGAATTAGCTACTGAAATATTGGATTAATTGAAAATGAGTATCATAATTAACTGTGTATTAGTTGTAGAACAAGATCAATCTTTGTATTATCCGACTAATTTAGAATCAGGGGTCAACTCGATCTTAAGTAATGTCTTAGTAGATCAATTCTTATTATTCGACGAACTGAAAAATGCTATTTCTTTTGAGAATATAAAAGTAGTAACTAAAAAATATTATGAAGCTTTAAATAATGGATTTCCTATTGTTTTATTTATTCAAAAAAATAATATTCATATGAAAGTAAAGATAGAATTTATTCCTAAAAGTCAAATGAATATTTTTATTATACCAGTTGAGCCGTTGTTTCAGAGAAAAGGTTTGGGAAGTGAAAAAGAACAAATCGATTTGGCACCATACATTATGTCTGCAATTCAAATATGTAAGAATTTTGCAATAGAATCGTTAACAACTGGTGAATAGCTTGAAGGGAATTTATGAGCTTAGGATATTCCATCATTAGTTATGCTTGATTTAGTAGAGGATTGCAAAATTTTAGGCATGAGAATTGAAAAAGGTTAACAGCTTTTTATTGAGCGCCCTTATTTACTAAACTTTTTTAAAAACTCTGGCACACTAATATTCTCACCAGGCAAACGTTTATAGTAAGGATCATGTTTCTTTACACTGATCATGTAAGACCAATGAGTTAAACCACTAAAATTATTTTGTCCGCTATTCATTTGCATGACAAACGCACATTGCCCATTCTCGTCCAGAATAATTTTACCAATGCCCTGAACAAGATCTGTATCCCTGATCGCTGATTTTACGGGATAAAACGTAATATATACATCACCAAAAGGAGTTACAGAACCAATTAAATGCCTTTGAGAGAAAGATCCATGATTGATACTGGTGTACGATTCACCAAAAAAATAACCTTGATTAAAATTATTGATGGTCCATACCGTTTGATCAGATACTGGAATATATTTTTTTTCTATATACGTGTAAGCGAGCAATGTTTCAGGCGGGACAACCCATGTTGAATTTTGTATGCATGCTTCATATGCCTTAATGCTATTTTGACAAGATTCTACATTGTGTTTGCTTCCATTATTGACAAAAGAAGATGTTCCTTGAGATCTCATAGTAAGGTGATAAGTAAACAGAGTTGTGCCAATCATCATAATTTTTAATAAATATTGCATCACATTTCCTCGTTTAATACTTTTGCTTTAAGAAAGGCCTTATAGATGTAATACAATTAATAAAATCACTATGTCAATATCTACACATATTTCGAGCCTTCTCGAATCGAACGTCGAGATAAAATGTTAGTATTCATTTCAATGAATTGTTTTACAATTGTTGGATTGGTTTTACTGTATTCCCGTAATGCCCAGCCAATAGCTTTACGAATAAAAAACTCTTTGTTATGGGCGGTGTGGGTAATAAGTTTTGAAAGTAATGCAAAGTCAGTGAACTGTTTATATTTTAATTGAGTGATAATTTTATAACTTTAATACTTCCTTGACGAGACTCTCGATTTAATCCTATAATCTGTGGAGTTATGAATCTTAATATATATTTTTCAAGGAGAGTGTATGCTTTTTAAAAAGAAAATATTTATTGTAATGTCTGTACTATTTACAATACCGATTATTGCAAACAATGAAATAATTCACTCTGCAATGAATTTTCCTATGCAACATGTTGTGAATCGGTATAAAAAGGATTATAAGGTATCTGATGATTTGGCAAAAAAACATGAAATAGAGCTTAAGCGATATCTTATTCTATGCTCTTTATATTCTGATTCTTTACCTATGTTGAGTGGTGAAGTTGATAATCTCTGGCATACTTTTATTTTATTTACCAAAGATTATGAGGCGTTCTGCAAATGTGTAGCTCATAAATATTTGCATCATGTTCCATTTACCGAAGAAGAAAAACTGCAAAATGATGTTGCAAGTGCCTATAACGAATTTGTGCATAAATATTTGGCAGTGTTTCATCAAGTTCCATCTGATAAAATTTGGAATATAAATAAAGATAATAATTCTGCATTGTGTGCTCAGCAAATTTAGTAAATTTTCTTTTTTTTTGCATATTTTTACACATATTTCGATCCCTCTCGAAGCGAAAGTCCGGATAAGAGGGTGACATTTGTTTCAATGAATTGTTTTACCGCGGCTGGATTGGTTTTGCTGTATTCTCGCAATGCCCAGCCAATAGCTTTACGAATAAAAAATTCTTTTTCATGGGCGGTGTATGTAATGAGCTGTGCAAGTAATGCAAAGTCAGTGAGTTGCTTATATTTTAATTGAGTAATGAGAGCAGTTCTGCGTATCCACATATTTTCATGCTTGATCCAGGTGAGCAAATAATCAGAAAGTTGTGGATTTTTAAATAAAGCTTTTCCAATCAAATGATCAGCGACAGTATCCACAATATCCCACCATTGCGATAGCAAGATTATTTCTATGTAGATATCAATATTATCTTCAGTAATATATTTTTTATAATGCCGAGCATAATTTAATGCGGCATACCATTCTTCGCGATGATTTGCATGCTTAAATAAATAAGAAATGGTATCTCGATATTCAGCGTTATCAGCCGGAGGATATTTGCGCAGAATTGATTTTGTAATGATATCGAGATCCGGTTTTGCTATTCCCCAAAATGGCATCGCAGATTTCATATATGCTTGTTGTTGTGCGGCGCGATTTGATTCTGCTTTCAGGGCAAATGCTTGTTGTAATTCTTTAAATAATGCAGATTTCATGATAATTATTCTTGTGGTACAGCTTCATATTCTGTGGTGCCTGTGCTTGGTTGTTCTGGGCAACAAATACAGTCTCCTGTCATACACCAAAAAATTGGGCAGCATATACAATTATACACTGCTTTTTTAATTCTTTTACCGCATGCATTGTTACAGCTTTTATTATTAGTAGAGTCTAATCGGGACATAATTATTTGTGGTAGTTTTGGTTGGTTATTATTATTTTCGGTAAGATTATGCTTTGGGCTTTGAACATTTTGCAGATTGCCAAGAGCTGTCATTGATAATGTAGATGATGCTGGTTGCGGTGTAGTTAAAGTGATTACTGCAATAGGGCTGATTGTGTGAGTGATTTGTTGTTGTTGATCTTCTGATGCATATAAAGATCCAGTTGTACACGCGAAGTAAATGATAGCATTCAATAAAGTTTTTGTGTATTTCATAGTTTTTTCCTTTTAATTTGTCCAAGGACCATTTGTGCAGAGACAGTAAAGAGCTGCGCAAGGTAAGCACCAAGTTATTGTACAACAACATGCCGCATTACAGCATTTATTTTTTTTAACGGCTTTTGCCGAGGGTTTACTTTCAGCAGAGTCAAATTTAATATAATCTTGGGATTCATTAGATCTCACCATTTGCATAAGACTATGTTGGTTTTTTGGGCTTTGAACAGCTTGAAGATTATATAGAGCTGCCAATGTTAATGGTGGTGCGGGGTCTGGTTTAGTAATAGTTAATGCATGAGCATTGTTTTTTAACAGATCTTGTTTTTGATCTTCTGATGCATATAAAGATGTAGTTGCGCATACATATAACATTGAAGCGTTCAACAACGCTTTTATATAATTCAATTTTTTTCCTTTTTGCTGGAAGTAATAAAGCATATTTTGTATGATACCGAGGAAATTAATAATTTGAAACTTTTGAATTTTATTTGAGGTAATTTATGGTACACAATAATACTTTTATAAAAATTACAGCAGTTTTATTGCTCATGCCTTTCATGTGTAAAGGAATCTATGTTCATTACACTGAATTGCATCCGGCCCAACTCTCTTATGCAAGTAAAGATGTTCAGGAAAAGATTGGTGAATCGGTCAGAGATGGCAATGCAGTGAAAGATGAGCGTAATAAATCATGGAAATTTAAGCATCATGATGGTAAAAGTATATTTTCTGAAAAGAAACAATTATCGGTGGTAAAAGCGCGCTGTGGGTATGTCTTACTTGATGGCCATCATAAAGTACTTGCAAGTATTAAATTGGGTGCCCATTTAATTGCTATAAAAGTTATTGCGGATTTAAGTGAGCTTGATGATACACAGTTTTGGCTAGAGGCAGAAAAGCGCGGTTGGGCGCATCCCTATACAATTGACGGTATTCGCACTATTCCGCCGCGTCGCTTTGAAGATATGACAGACGATCCTTATCGTTGGTTGCCGTATCTTTTAAAAGGCAAAATTCCTGAGAATGGGAATATGAAAGAATATTCTGGTGCAGATTATCCTGTTTGGTTAAAAGTTGGCGATGATATTCCCTTTATAGAATTCAAGATTGGTCAGGCATTATTTAAAAATGGGATTGTGTATGATCATGAAATGGGGGATAATTTGCCTGCATACTTGGTCGAAGACTGTAGAAAAATCTTATTAAAAGCCCAAATACCTGGATTACGAGTTGTGCCAAATCGCAAGCATTATTCTCAGCTGGCAATGTCCATTAAGGTATAGCTCACATAAGCAATTTCGTATTAGTTCAAGCTCACTGTTAACCACCCCTGATAATGAGAGTGAATAGCCATTGCTCTAATCAGGGTATATTATCCCTTGGTATAAATATTTATATTTGTAAATAGTATTGATTTTTGCCTTTATAATTTGATATTATAGAGTTGGATAGATATGGCTTTAAAGAAGGTTTTGAATATGAAGATTTGGTTAAAAATATTATTTTGTTTGGTTTTTGGCGCGAATCAGATGATATTCACTGCTGGTGAATATTATCGATGTCCTGGATTACCGCTTAAATATTTTTGGCTAAAACAGGCCGAAAAACACTGTAAAAATCCAATAATATGTTACACCGCTCTTGAGGAGAAGCCTGATTTGTATGAAAATGGCGTAGATAATCGTGCGATCATTGGCCACCCGAGTACTGATGTAGTTGAAAGATGTGGCCAGGTACATGTACTTGATTATGAGAGAATTGGCGTCGAAGATACGGGCACCAATCTTCAGCCTTATCAAAAAGAGGCTCATTCATTAGAGCCAAAAAAAATTGAATCGGATTAATTTAATTATTAAAAAAGGAGAAACTGATGAAGATAACAAATAAAACAATAATGGCTTTTATGATGATGGCCATTGGTTCAACGGTAGTTGCTTATTGGAAATGTCCTGATGATGATACCGAATATAAATCAAAAAAATCCGCCCTTAATAATTGTGAAGATCCAGATAAGTGTCGTCAAGAATGCCATAATGAATTTGTCGAAGATCCTGGTTTATTTGGTCATGGTGGCATTGCAGGGATAGGAATTGGTAAACATCGAGGATATCCCTCAAGAGTATGTAATGAAGTATGCGATTCTGGAAAAAAAAGCTCTCGAACTCAAGAAAAACCAAAGAAGAAATCAGATGTTAAATCGCGTAAGTCAGAAATGAAATCATATAAAAAAGTAGAAAAGCGTGAAGACATTGATGAAGATGAGGATATGGAATAATTTGAGCAGACATTAAAAAAATAAAAGAGCGGTTTATTTTATATATAAGCCGCTCTTTTTAATACTTGAACTATCTTTTCTTTGTAGATTTACCCGTTGATTTTTTAGGTACTTTTCCGCCAGCTTTTCGTGCTTGGGATAAACCAATAGCAATTGCTTGTTTTCGGGACTTTACGGTTTTACCGCTTTTGCCACTCTTGAGTTCTCCTTTTTTAAACTCACGCATGCTTTTTTCGACTTTCTCTGAAGCCTTTTTTCCATAACGAGCCATAACTATTCCTTTTTTTATATAGTTTAAAATGATACAACCTCTACAATTTTAGACTAATATAAAATAAGTATAAAAAGCAATACTTTTTGTACAAAAAAGGCTTTATTTAAGGCTTTTTTTTGATTAAATATGATCGACTCGTTTTTTAAAGTAATGCCAAGCAATGAATTTTAGAGACTTTTTTGCAGGTGCTTAAAGTTGACAAGGGTCTAGGTCATTGTAGTATAATATGATTATGAAAAGAGTTATTATTTCAATAAGTTATTTCCAAAAGACAATAAAGTCATTGATTGCTAAGCACAAGCTTCTATCAAAAGACTTTGAAGAATTTAAAAAGAATTTGACTGAATATCCTGAAATGGGCGATTTAATTACTGCTACAGGGGGAGTTCGCAAGATTCGATTAAAATCTGCTTCCAAGGGCAAGCGTGGTGGATTTAGAGTATGTTATTTAGATGATCCATTTCATAATGAAATATTTTTGCTGTCAATTTATCCAAAAAATGAACAAGAAGATCTGACTTCTGATGAGAAGAAGAACCTGAAAGAAATAGCTATCCTTCTGAGAGAGAGATAAAATATGGGAAAATTTTACAAAGATTTAAAGGCGGGATTGGATGAAGCTCTCGCATATAGAAGAGGTAAGATAAAGCTTCATGCTGAAATAATAGAGGTTCCTGAGCCTCCAATAGAATATCGCGCAAAAGATATTCAAAAAATTAGAAAGAGGGGGCAATATTCGCAGTCGTTTTTTGCTAAAGTTCTCAATGTATCACTAAGAACTTTACAATCATGGGAATCGGGTAGACGAAACCCTAATCATACAGCATTGCGTCTTCTTGAGATAATAGAAAAGGGTATATACTGTCCTGGTTCTGATAAAAAACATTGAGGCTTTTCTTGAATCTTTAGTATGATTTTGCATGAAAAAATTCTGAATTCTTCTCTAAAAAATCTTAAATATGATCGACTCTTTTTTTAAAGTAATGCCACGCAAGGAGCGTGAAAAAAATGGAAAATACCAATAATGCTGCGATACAAATTGGTGCCTGAATGTATTGAGGATCATTGAGTATTGCAGATCGTAATCCTTCAGTGATATACAGCAAAGGATTTAAAAGTATTAAATAGCCAAGAATCGAACTAAATTTTTTTGTCACCATCCATGGAATAAAAAGGCCACCAAAAGTAATAAGTGAAAAGTTTATGCGCATCCAAAAAGAGCGCAAGGTGCGTGAGCTTTTAATAGTGCATACCACAAATAAAGTATATGCTGCACAGCATAATGAGCCAACATATAAAATCAAATAAGTCATGAGCCATGATGCATTATTGGTAGTAAAAGAATCGCCAAGTATCAGCTTTGCAACCGGAAAAAAGGGCAAAGTAATTAAAAAAGTAAAAAGTGATGCAAAAATAATACGTTCAAACAAAACCAAACGTGGGGGCAATAACATAATTTGATAATCAATGAATCGATTATTTTCAAGATCAAAAAGTAAGCCAATGTTCAAAATATTAGCAACGACAAGCATAATAGTTAAAATATGCCCGATAAATAAAGTAGAGCTTTGCGTTGTATTGGCTCCAAATAAAACATTTGATTGAATATAACCAATAGATATTGCAAATAAAGCTGGATAAATAAGGCAATAATTGATGATATACGTGAACGCTCTGGATTTATACGTATAAAAATCTCGTGCCAAGAATTGAAAAAAAATAGGGATATTTTTATGCATAGTTTTCAGTTTTCTGTATTATACTGGATCTAATTTTCTTTTGATTCCATAATTCAGTGCTATTACATTTAATACTATGAATCCACATAATATCAAAATACAATAATGCCATCCAATGAATTGATCAGTGCCAAGTAAAGCCGAACGCATTCCTTCAGCAATATACGTAATTGGGCTGAATAACATGATATAACTAATCGATGGCGACCAAGCAAATATTTTTTTCCAAGTCACTAAAGCACTGCTAAACCACCACAAAGGAACTAAAATGCGTGGCCAAACGTTATCCATTATCCAATGTACGGTGGCTGTATAACTGATGGCTAAAAAGAACGTTGAAAAAAAAGTTAAGATGAATAGATACATCAATGTTAAAGCATAGACATTGATATGAGCGATATCAAATTGCTTATGTAATACTAATATGCCGATGGTGTACAGTGGCAATGTTATCAATAATACTTCAAGCATATGATTGATAATATAAGATCCAAAAAGCCAACGCTTTGAAATTGGCAATGTAATATGATAATCAATAAATCGATTATAGTGGAGATCAAACCCCGTTTTCATCACCATTGCATATCCTAACTGCAAAAAGAGGGTAAGCATACTTCCCAAATAAATAGGTGCAATCATTGAAGAAGGCATGCCTATGAGAGGAAACAAATAACCAAAGGTGATTATTTGTGTGAATAAAGGAGGAATGCAATCAGTAAGCGTCGATTTTAACTGCCTGCTAAACAAAAAAAGATTGCGCGAAATCAGGACACAAAAAATGCGTGCATTGGTAGAGAATTGCATATTTTTGTACCTTCCTATCCTAAATTGTTTGCATCAGCGGTTATTTTTATGAAAATGTCTTCAAGATTATCCATTTGATGTTTTTCTTTTAATACCGCAACTGATTCAATTAATGAAACTTTACCTTTGTGTAAAATACAAACTCGATCAGAAAGAACTTCCGCTTCATCTAAATAATGGGTGGTTAAAATTGTCGTTATTCCCATTGTTTTTAAATCACTGATAATTTTCCATAATTTACGGCGAATGTCTGGATCCAAGCCAACTGTTGGCTCATCAAGAATAACAATCTTTGGATTATGCATCAGCGCGCGCCCAATTAAAACGCGTTGCTTCGTGCCGCCCGATAATTGATTAATCTGAAAATTTTTATACCGATTCAGTTCTAATATTTCCATCAAGAGCGCAACACGTTCTTTAATCGTGGCTGATGGCATTAAAAAATAGCGGCCTGCAAAAATAAGATTTTCTTCAACCGTTAATGCTTGATCTAAATTTTGTGTTTGTGGGCAAAAGCCTAGAGTTTGGCGATAGGTATTAATATCTTTATAGATCGAAACGCCATTATATAATACATCACCCGAGGTTGGTGGATGTAAAGTCGCTAAAATAGATGACAGCGTTGTTTTGCCCGCACCATTAACGCCGAGCAATCCAAAAATTTCTCCGCTATAAATATCAAGACTTACATTATCAAGTGCTCGTGTGATGGAGCTTTTTGATTGATATACTTTGGTAATGTTTTGTATTGAAAGTATTGGTTTATTCATGTGAGCCTATTCAATAATTTTACCTTCATGGATTAAACGTCTATTTCTTGTGCCCACATAGAAAGCTGCAACGATCCAAATAAAGGTAAGGCCAAGACTAAACATAGTACCAAAGACCATTAATTCGGGAATACTATGCTTAAATGCATTAGTAACTTGTGCTCCGGTGCCTTTTGCAGTTCGGCTGCCAAACATATCAATCCAACCCTTGGATTTGAATTTTACATCTTTACTTGTGGGAATATACATGATTTCTTTTGCAGGATTATTCACCGCGTAGCCAAGTCCTTTAGCGACAATCATCACCGCAAAGGTTGCCCACAATAATTGGCCTGGTGTTGGAGATCCAAATTGGAAAAATATATACAATGACATAAAAGCAATGCCTAAACAAATTGGAAATATGAGTAAACAAAAGCGCAACCCAAATCTTTTAATTAAATAGCTTGTGCCAAGTAATGCCATGAGAAAAGAGAGTAAATTAACGCCCAAACCATAGATTCCTTGAAAGTAAGCAAATCCAGTTTCACTGGCAAACTGAGGATATATATATGCAGCCGATTGCATCTGATATTCGATGATTTGGCTTATAATTTCATGGAAGGTGGAGACAATTAATACGGCAAAAAGATATGGGCGAGACATTAATAACCAAACCCCTGAAAACATGCCATAAAAAAAACCTTCTTTTTGTTTTTCTGTTTCATGAGCTTTTTTATTACCAATTTGTTCTCGCTCGGGAATTGTGCGCATAAAATGGCGCATAACAAATATCGTTGAACCTACTGCAATAGTAACACCCAAAAATAAGATCCAAATGCCTCCAAATAAGTTGGGTAATAACATGGGTAATGAACCAATTATGGCGCCAAATTGGGCAGCGGATGCAATGAGAGGGTAGCCGCGT
>Ga0207062_1261_pt1 | contig 11406 bp, 10 predicted proteins | sample Alteio_BWMinCont_28_FD_153266 | JGI IMG/M metagenome (GOLD analysis project Ga0207062, IMG submission 153266) | Enriched cells from forest soil in Barre Woods Harvard Forest LTER site, Petersham, Massachusetts, United States -... | ecosystem: Environmental > Terrestrial > Soil > Temperate forest >... | reverse complement strand
CCTTTTCTGCTTCGAGCACTATTGGCAATCCCTCTTTATTTGCATCATCATAGAACCGACTTACGGTGCAAGCCTTTATCAAATCTGACACCCTTACTGATTCTTGTTTGGTAAAAGCAATAGCTACATCGCCATAAATAAAAAATTGGTAATCCTGATTAATTTCTAAAATCTTTTGACGTAACTGATTTACGGTAGGATAATCACTGACATTTTCAATTGGAGAATAATTAAATGCCTGAAAGCATCTAATGTCATCAATAAGAATTATACTGTTTTTAATGCCGCTTTTTTTAATTGCCTCCAATTCACTGAGCGCTGAAGAATTTGAAGATCCTTTTGCAGTTTCTCCTGCATTAAAATTTCCATCCAACCAAAATAATATTTTACCAGCTATTTTAGGTAAAATTTTCTGTAATACAAAAGCCGAATCACCCTGATAAACATTTACGCGAAAATCATTTTTAAATCGTTCTTTTACTTTGTTATATAATGTTTGTGATAATTCGATGGTATGCACCGAATCAAAACATGAAAGTGCACTTTGTGTACTATCTCCATAATATGACCCGGTTTCAATGAATACATCTGTCTTAAATATATCTTTTAATAATCGCAAGAAGTCAGAGCTTAACGACCAATGTAAATCATTTTTAACATTTCTTAATTCTAATAAATACGAAGAAGTAGTTTTATCACTTGCATAAGAAAAAGATAAGAGAAGAGTAAAAGAATATATTACGTGTCTAGAAAATAATTTAAAGCATCCCTTAATTAAAACAGTGCATGTTTTATACGATACCATTAAAGATGATAAAAAAAATAAGATATTAAATTATCTAAAAACAAAAAATATAAAAATAAGCTACATAAAAGGCCGTCCGACTTTTAACTATTGTTTTACACTCGCAAATGAACAATATGCTAATTCTAAAGTCATTATTAGTAATGCTGATATCTATTTTAATAATACATTATATTTGCTCTCTGATTATAATTTGAACAATAAGTTTATAGCATTAACCAGATGGAATGTAACGCCCACTGGTTCATTGAAAATTTTTAAGCAGTTTGATAAGAATGGTAATTTCAGAGCTGATTGGACATACTATTCTCAAGATGCATGGATTTTTCAAACACCTATTCAAAAATTTAATTATGATGCAATTGCATTAGGAACCTTATATTGTGACGGGATGATTGCATATCAAGCAGATCAGGTTGGTCTTAATGTCTTTAATCCATGTTATAGCATTCAATGTTGTCATTTGCATTTATCAGAAGTAAGGAATTATGCGAGGCCATCGTATCCTCCATATCCTATGAAACCTTTGCCATGGATATCATTAAATAAAGTATTAAATAATTTTGTAGATGAGTCAGACAAATATGTAATTCATGACAGCGAGTACCAATATTTAAAAATGTATTATAACGAAAAGAAATAGCTTAATGAGTGCTTGCTATGATCAACTATTTATTGCATAATTTTGTTGGTTTTATAGAGAGTAAAAAATAATTTTAAATAAAGGATGATGCATGAAGTTTTCAACAGTATTATTATTAAGCAGTTTTATGGTTGGATCTTTTTCTTTTGATATGCAAGCAAAATGCTATGAAAAAGTAGGTGTTCCTAAAAGACTGAAGAGATCTGTGCGCACAAGACCTCACATTGCTGTGCCATCAGAATTGCCAGGTATCGTAAGTCTTTTTGCATTTCGCCCCGACACCGCAAAGCCATTATCTGAGTTAGCGCAAATATTATTAGTGAATCGTTCATCGTTATCGCGTGGAGAGCGTGAATTGATTGCTTCCTATGTTTCATCATTAAATCAATGTAATTTCTGCTGTAACTCCCATAGCGCTGTGGCTGAAAGATTATTAGAGGGTGGCGCACAGGTGGTGCAAGCAGTAAAAGACGATTTGGCTTCTGCGCCTATTTCTGAAAAAATGCGCGCGTTATTGGCGATTGCAGGAAAAGTACAAAGTGATGCACGCACGGTATCTGATGAAGATGTGGCGCGTGCGCGTGAACTTGGTGCAACAGATCTTGAAATTCATGACACCGTATTAATTGCTGCAGCCTTTTGTATGTATAATCGATATGTCGATGGATTAGCTTCATTTACTCCAACTGACGAGGCGGTGTATGCTGCAATTGGGGAGCGATTAGCTGCAAATGGCTATATTAATGCGGGACAGCCCGCATCTAGATAGTTAATAGATTGTTGCTTTTTTTATTCTTTTTGTGTAGAACAAAATAAGTAGTTTTTTTATTAATCATTATAAAGGAGAAGTATGAAGTTTCAGATAAGATCAATAATGGCATTTGTTATTGCAGGTGTAACATTTTCGAGCGGTGTTTTTGCAAATCCTAAAGCTTCGCGCGTTGCGCAATCAACACGGCAAATGTCTGATGGCGACGACAGAAAATATCAACACCAATGCGATCCAATATGTAAAGAAGTCAAAGAGCTCGAGAATAGTCTCCAAAGTTGTTGCGAAGATTTGTCAAACGAGATTCATGAAATTGACAGAAGACTTAAGCATTGTTGTGCCACATTAAATAGTAAGCTTGACCTTATAGATGTTGTCATGATTGCCTGCTGTTCTACTTTAAATAGCAAACTCGATAATGTAGATGTTGATGTTAAGGGTTGCTGTGCTACTTTAAATAGCAAATTAGACAACGTAAATGGTGCTTTTTCTGTCTGCTGCTTTTCGGTAAATAGTAAGCTTGATGATATTGATGGTGATATTGAAGATTGTTGTTTCACGGTCAATAGCAAATTAGATAATGTAAATGTTGGTGTTAATAGTTCAGCTGTTACGTTGAATAGCAAAATTGATGATCTTGATAGTGATCTTGAAGATTGTTGTTTCACGGTCAATAGCAAGATCGATGAGGTTGAAGTATGTTGTTTAGCGGTAAATAGCAAGGTTGATGGCCTTGAACGCTGCTGCTTTAATTTAGGCAGCAAAATAGATCTAATCTTGAGTTTAGTAGATTCAATGCTTCCAGTCTAATCATCTTTAGTTTATTGATTCAAAATAGGCTCAGTTTTTTAATTGAGCCTTCCTTCGTTAGGGCCTAACGGCCGCACTCAGGATGATGAGGAATAATTTAATTACTAAATAAATTACTTGGATTTTCTGAAAAATAATGCATTGCCAAAAAACCACGTCGGTTCATCAGGAAAATCTTTGCCGATCATTTCAAATCCTTGGGCGGTAAGCCAGGATTTAACATCAGAATATTGATATTGGCCTTCATAGGCTTCGACAAATTCAACTTCTGTGCAAATAGCTTTGACGTGAGCAAGCGTTTTTGGCGATGCTTTTAATACATTTAATTCATATCCTTGAAGATCAAGCCACAATAAATCAATACGCGGCACATTATATTGTGCACACCAATCATCAAGCGTAATAGTTGGCGCTTGGATGGTTTTGGGAAAAGTAAGCGGCGATAGCGCAAGACGCTCTTTTGGCTTTAAAAGTGAATTTGCTTGCGAAGGCATGCCAGGCTTTTTTGGTTTTTCTGAAATATAGAGTGTAGCAATTCCTGAGGTGTCTGATAAAGCAAGTGGGTAGCAAATGATGTTAGGAAACTGCGCGGTATTTTTTTGTAAAATAGCAAAAAGCTCAGGAACCGGTTCAAAGGCATGAATAGTACTTTGGGGCCAGAAGGTTGCCATTTTTATAGTTTCTTTACCCTCAAATGCTCCAGCTTCAATAATGATTGGGGCGCTGGATAAATGATCTTTGATATGCAGTAAAGTCTCATGCGGCTTGAAGGTGATCATAGGGTTAATTTCCTTGAAAGAAGATTCTTTTTGCGGTAAGGTGACTGTGCTTAATAATGATATAATAGCAAAGAAAAGAAGATATGATAAAAGGGTGAGAATGAATAAGCAAGAACATAAAAAGAAATCGATGCCTTTACCATCGAATCATGAACAAATGCAAAGCAATGATATAAAAACAACAACGCATGAAAATAAACAAAAATCCTTTGATTATTGGCTCAAGAAAAATAGCTATTATCATCAACAAATTATTAATTTTTATAAATTCATGGTGCCTGAGCAAAGCTCAGTTTTGCATGTAAATTGCGCCAATGGCTATGTATTAGATGCGCTCAAACCTTCTTGGGGCGTCGGCATTGATTTGGATGAACTCTGTATTACTCAAGCTCAAGAGCGCTATTCTGCCTATCAATTTTATCGCGGGGATGTATCAGCGTTGCCGCAGCAAGAGCCCTTTGATCATATTATTCTTTCATTGGCTACCATGCAGACTTACGATATTCAGGAACTGTTTTTAAGTTTGCGCAGATTTTGTAAGCCAAGCACCCGCATCATTATTGATCATTACGCGTATCTTTGGGAACCAGTTTTAGATGTAACCAGAAAATTTGGCATGCGCAGACCAATACAATTAAAAAATTGGGTTTCGCGCCAAGACATGCATACATTCTTAGAATTAAGCGGTTATGAAGTGGTGACCCAAGGCAGCTATATGCTCATGCCTACATACATTCCTTTGATTGCGCCGCTGTGTAATAAATTTTTAGTGCATGTGCCTTTGATTAATAAACTTTGTCTGCAGCAATGGATTATAGCGCGGCCCGTCGCGGTAGAAGTCAAGCCTGAATCTATCAGTGTTTCTGTCATTATCCCCTGTCGCAATGAAAAGGGAAATGTTGAACCTGCTGTATTGCGTTGCCCACACATGGGCAAGGAGACCGAAATTATTTTTGTAGAAGGCAACTCAAAAGATGGCACGCTTGATGAAATTAAGCGGATAAGTGAGAAGTATCCGGAGCGTAATATTAGTTGGTATGTGCAAGATGGCAAAGGCAAGGGCGATGCAGTGCGCAAAGGATTTGCGCACGCGCGCGGTGATATTTTAATGATTTTAGATGCTGATTTAACAATGCCGCCGGAAGAATTGCCAAAATTTTTTGAAGCATTAGTGAGCGGCAAAGGTGAATTTATTAATGGCTCAAGATTAGTCTATGGCATGGAAAATGGTGCCATGCGCTTTTTAAACTTGTTGGCCAATTTCTTTTTTAGCGTTTTATTTTCATGGCTCTTAAATCAAAAAGTAAAAGACACTTTATGTGGCACCAAAGTATTATGGCATGAGGATTATAAAAAAATTGTCTCCAATCGCCATTTCTTTGGAGATTTCGATCCTTTTGGAGATTTCGATTTATTGTTTGGCGCTGCAAAATTAAATCTAAAAATTATAGATATGCCTATCCATTATAAAAATCGCACCTATGGATCGACGCAGATACGAAGATTCTATCATGGCTGGATTTTGCTTGGCATGAGTTTGCTCGCGCTCAAGAAATTGAAGTTTCGCTAATTCGTCCTTCGACACAGCCTGCGCAAAAGCTTAGGCTGGCTCAGGATGAGCGGGGAGAGGCTGGATTTTGCTGGGCATGAGTTTGCTCGCGCTCAAAAAACTTAAGTTTCGCTAACTATATCCATCTCATTAAGGACGCCAAATCGCACCAACATTCTCTTAAATTGATTTATGATATGTTGCAAGGTAAATCGTGGGTTGTAATGCAATGCTTTATCATCGCCATCTATGGGAATCAAAGTGCTTCCCTGAATAATGACATTCCAAATGTGAAGATCAGTGTGCTTGATGCCTTTAAAAGCAGCTAATTTTTCTCGGACAGCATCTTTGCTGGGATAAATGCCATTTAATGTTTTAAAAGTAATTAAGTTAATGCCAGGCTGCCAAGGCAATGTTTTATTACCGCGTCTTTTACGAAATATTTTTTGTAAGAAATTACTCTCAATAATAAAATCATTTTCAGCGGCCATTTTTTTGAAAGTCCAATATTTGCGTTTTAATGTTTTCTTTTCTTTGGAAAATAAAAATAATGCCATACGTTCTCTTGATGAATGTGCAGAATGAGAGGTTTCAATTGAAGTTTTGCTTTTATCTTTTAAGTATTGATATATTTTGCGTTGCGTGCTCGCGCTGAGTTTAAATTTATCGGGCATAGGTACTTGAATAAAGGTATGCTCTCCAAGCTCAAGTACCGCATCTAAAGTTTCCTTCCATTGCTCTTGATAGCTTTCAACGCCTTGCATCATAAGGACCACATCAAAATGTTCACATTCTCCTAAGCGAACGAGTTCTTCAAGTGATAATTTTTTTTTAAGGAGCATCAAAGATTGAGCACTTTTTTTTGTTTTACATAATTCAAGTAGCTTGTCTGCATTTTCTTCTTCGGTCATGCAGCAAAATGCTTTATAATGTTGAGCAATTTTTAATGAATAATATCCTGAGTGTGCGTCAAGCTCGAGCACTGTGATTGGCCGTTTATATTTATCTAATAATTTTTGAATTTCAGCGTATTGTTCTACATTTTCATCAAGGAATGCGCGAAAATCGGCATGAGTTGGTGAGATGAAAAGCAAGCTTAGGATTGCTAAGCTTGCTTTTATAACAATGCAATTCATATCTATTCTTTGGTGCAATAGATAGCATTATCTATTGCTTCTAAATAAGTATCTTCAGCTTCAAAAGCTTGCACTAAATTAAGATTTTTATATCTAAACTGGCTGAGAATAAATGGCAATAATTCTTTTGCTGAATGAACTCTACCATTTTCATCGCAATCGATAGGTACTAATTTTTCACCTTGGATAATTAAGTTGAAAATACGAAGATCATTATGTTTGATCGTGCTTAAGGGAATGAGCATTTTACGAATGGTTTCTTTTGATGGATGAATGCCATGCAACTTTTTGAAGGTAAATAAATTGATGCCAGCGCTCCAATCAGTGACTGCATAGCCAGCAGGGCGTTTTTTTTCTTTAATTAATTTTTTTTCTGCAAAGCTACTTTTTAACGTATATTCGCCAACTTGTTGTTCTTTATTGTAATTCCAACGTCTACGGATTAAATATTTTTTGTTGATGGTAAATTGGTATATTGCGCCTGCTGCATCAGCTAAATGTGCCTCAGGTCTTGCAAGAAGTTCGCCGCCTTTTTCTTTCATGTAGGATTCTACTTTTTCTTGTAAAGGCGAATTCTTTGAAGGTGCTTCAAGAATCGTATAATCGCCAAAGGTGAGCGCTGCATCGATTGCATCTTTCCAATCAGAAAATTTGTGGCTCATATCAGGAAAGAAGGTTACATCAATATGTTCGCATTCGCCAAATCGAACTAAATCGTCAATAGAAAGATCATCTTTAAGCAAAACAACATTTTTTATTTCTGTGTGATCTTTGCATACTTTTAATATGAGGTCGGCATTTTCGGGTTCTTGCATGATACATGCGGCATTATATTTGGTGGCCACTGCAAAGGTAAGATCGCCATGATCTGCCCATAACTCCATGAAGGTAAACGATCGTGTGTATTTTTTGAGCAATTTTTTGACGGCTTCATAGCGATATGCGCCAATTTGATCATGCGTCACTTGAGCATCTAGGGTTAAAAATACAAAACTCATTAAAAAAGTTAGAAAAAATGGTATTCTTTTCATGGTCCTCGCCTTTTTTTTTTAGATTAATATTAATCTTTAAAAAAATGATAAATTGAATGCACACATAATTGCAATATTTTTAATGAAATTTAGTATGAAAAAAATTAGTATCATTATTCCCGCTTACAATGAAGAGAAAAGAATCAAAAATACTCTGGAAGCTTATGTAAGCTTTTTTTTAGAGCTGCACACACACAATATTCTTGCCTTTGAAATTATTGTGGTGCTCAATGGGTGCTCGGATAGTACTCTTGGCGTAGTAAAATCGGTAGCCCAAAATTTGGGCAATATTATTATCATTAATTTGCCAAAAGCTGGCAAAGGTGCTGCTATCAAAGCAGGTTTTATGGATGCGTTGACGCGTCGCACTGATTTGATAGGATTTGTGGATGCGGATATGGCGACAGAGCCTGAAGCATTTTATGCATTAATTGAGCAAATAAATGGCTATGATGGCATTATTGCAAGTCGTTATATGAAAGAGTCTCAAGTTCATCCGCCTCGCCCTTGGATCAAGCGATGGGGAAGCTGGCTTATTTATGAATCATTAATTACGCTTTTGTTTGGATTGCGCTATAAAGATTTTCAATGTGGCGCTAAAATTTTTCGCTTCAATGTGATAGAAAGAATTGTGCCGCAGATGGTGATGACTAAATGGGCCTTTGATGTAGAAATTCTTTATTTATGTAAAAAATTTGAATTCAAAATTCTTGAAGCTCCTACGGTTTGGTATGATCGGTGCGGCAGCAAATTGCGCATTAGTTCAGGATTTGCCATGCTTGCATCTGTGATTAAATTGCGATTGCGTCATTCTTTTTTTAATCGTTTTTTTGACCGATTCCGCTCGTCCTGACCACTTCGTCTCGCTTTGCTCGCTCCCAGCCGACGCTCTTCGAGCTATGGCGGGCAGGCAGGACTGAAGGCAAGGAAGAAAATGAGCCTGTCATGAGTAAGCCGGAGGCGCATCGAATGATCGAAGGATAATTCTGATAAGTTTTATATAATTCTCACATTGAATTTGTGTTAAGCATATCATGATAGATAGTAAGTAATTTGGTGGTGCATTCAGACGCACTATAATGGTTGCCGGTGATCCAAGCTTCTTTTTGTAATGATTCGAATAAATCTTTATCATGCGAAATTTTTTCAATAATTTCGATCATTTCTGCTTGGCTATTTACCATAAACCCATTGATGCCTTGCTTGACGATGTCGACAACTCCTGGCGCCTCTAAAGCCACCACCGGCGTGCCGCGCGCCATAGCTTCGGCAAGCACTAAACCTTGGGTATCTGATTTTGAAGCAAAGATAAATAAATCTGCGGTATCATACCAAGCGCAAATTTCTTCTTTTGGAGGTTGAATGATGAAAGTAATAATGTCAGGAGACAATGCTAAGGTTTCATATGCATATTTTTCAAGTGCTTCTGTTTGAGAGCCAAAACCAATTAACGTGAATCGATAGTGCGTTTGATCTAATTTTTTAAACATATCGAGCAAGAAAAAAATATTTTTCTCTGGCGTAAATCTGCTGACAAAAAGGAGCATGAAGGGTTCAGATTTTTGTGCGGGTTTGGGTGTGAATGTATCTTTTAAATATTCGGGTAAAATGCTCAAGGGTAAAATATACGTTTTATGTTGAACGCCTTGTTTGATAATATGATCTCTTGCGGAATTACTTGGTGCGATCAGCACATCTACTTTTTCACAAAAATCATCGACGATATAATTAATAATGGGTTGTGTAATACACTTAGGCAATGGAATATAATGAGCATATTGATCATATAAAGTCATATACGTGAATGCGACGGGAAGATTAAGCTTGATGCCGACTTTTAAACCGCTTACCCCAAGCAGAAAAGGATGAAACACATGCAAAATATCAGGCTCATGGAGTTGCGCTAAATCATACAGAGCTTTTGTCGGCCGCCAAGGAATTGCCATATGATTATTGCGATATATAAATCTTATGGGACTCCAAATGCGTACGACATTTTCTTCTTTCTCTTGAGCATCGCCTAAAAAATCGAGCGTAATAATAATTACTTTGTGGCCTTTGGCGCGCAATTCTTGCGCATATGAATCGAGCGCGGTGGCGACCCCCCCCGAATAGGGTTTATAATTATTTGATATCAAGAAAATAGTTAAGGAGTCTTTTTTTTGTTTTTTCTTTTTTGATTTATTGGATTTGCGTGTCAGAAGACTTGTCCAGTTTAGTACTATGATGCAGGCGATGCATAGAGCGGCTTTAATAATGATCAGCAATAGTTTTATATAATTCATACTTTCCTCATTGAGTTTTTAGATCGTTATGTAACGTACCTAAAAAATGAGGAGTCACTCAATAATTATTCTCCAATCCCAAAAAATGTCATGTTTTTTTAAGCTTAAGATGAATTCGATTTAAGAACTATATAAAAGTTACCTGTTAAAAAAAATAATTGTTTCCCACCCGCTCATCCTGAGCAAACGCTGAGTGAGAGCTTCTTTTAAGCTCGAATCGAACCCGCTTTCGCCAAGGCTACAGCGGACAGGGCATGCGCCTGTCCTCCGAAGCTTTTTAGCGTAGGACGGATCGAAGGATTTTCCTCATAAAAATCTTCGTAGTTATCCAAAAATTTTTTCATGTTTAATTCAAATACGGACTGTTCCTTCGACCCAGCCGTCGCTCTACGAGCTATGGCGGGCAGGCGCGTATCCCTGTCCTCCGAAGCCTTTGGCGTAGGACGGATCGATGCTCTGCTACGCAGCTTACTCGAAACTTGCTCAGGATGAGCGGGAGAGGTATCACTGTTTTTTTAATTTTAATTTTTTTTGAGCTATTCGTAGCCGGCGCTAAAGTTGCATTATGAGTTGTTGTATGTTCTGAAAATTTTTTTTGAAGTTTTTCTATTGTATCATCTCTGAGCATATAATTTTTTTTGCAATGAGATAAGCCAGCTTGTTTTCCTTCAAGATATAAAGATTCAGGAATTAAGGTTGGTTTTGCATTGCAATATTCTAATCCATTATAAATGCCAAGGTTGTATTCATTCAATGCATCTATTTTGCCTTGCTCATATGCTTGGGTTTTTTCAATATTAATACGATGCTTCATGGTAGACATTAGCAGGCATATGGTAACCCAGGGTAAACAAACCTCAGAAAAGCGTAAACAACATAATTTAAAAGTTAATTGATCTTGCGATGGCATTTGATTCATGCCCATGATCGATTGATTGAAAATAAAAATAAAAATGAAAAGCGCTTTAGATAGCTTCATTATATTCTCCTTAATAATTGAATTATCAGCTGCAGCTTATCACAAAAATTAATTATTATCTTTTTTTGAGGATTCGTTGGAGTATTCCGAAATGAGTGTTAATACATTATATTTATTATATTTTGATTTTTCTTGATTAGAAAAAATAGGGGATAAAATGTTATTAAGTTCATTTATAGTTTTTTGATTCAATGAAATTGGTAATTGTGCTGGTACATAATACATAGCACAGGAAAGAGCATTTTTATCTTTGTTAACTTGGCCGCCACATTTTTCATAAAAGAGTTTTAATTTTTCGTTAGCAGCAGCAGCTTCTGTTTGCTCTTCAAAAGCTACTGCGTTCCAACGTACACATTCGCAATTATATTTTTTTGTTAATTCTTCTATGGCAGTTTTAAATAATAATGTGCCATAACCTTTATTTCTATGGTCTTTTTTGATTAATAATATGCCTATTGTTGCTTCTTTCCTTTTTGATAAGTATAGGCAAGATATATAACCAAAGTAATTATTATTTTCTTCTATTTCGTTTACAATGAGCAGTTGTGAGTTTGAAAGCGACGTACCATGAGATTTTTTTGCTAATGAAATTATAAATTTATTTACATCACCATAACTTT
>Ga0207062_1245_pt2 | contig 11623 bp, 6 predicted proteins | sample Alteio_BWMinCont_28_FD_153266 | JGI IMG/M metagenome (GOLD analysis project Ga0207062, IMG submission 153266) | Enriched cells from forest soil in Barre Woods Harvard Forest LTER site, Petersham, Massachusetts, United States -... | ecosystem: Environmental > Terrestrial > Soil > Temperate forest >... | reverse complement strand
CGGCGCGGGTGAAGTCACGTAAACCAGGACGTGGTCGCTCTGGGTGGGAGTGGCCTCGAGGATTTCTTGCCGTAATAAAGGAGGAAACAGGAATGTGTTGGGCTTACGGATAGGCGCGGTGAAAAAAGAAATAACCAGGTAGGTATTGGCGTGCGGCGTCATCAGGCGAGTTACGATCTTGGCCGCTGCGGCGTCGCCGCGATACTTGCCGGGATAAGACACGACAGTGTTGGTGAGGCAGTGCTGGTTGTCGATGGAGATAACCGGGAGGCCCTCCTGGTGTCCGACGTGACAAGTGAGCGGCTCGAAGTCGGTGATGACGAGCTCGATGTTCCATTCGTCGACCAGGTCCTTCAGATGGGACAGGCTCTTCGCCGCTTGCGGGACTGTGATTAGATTCTTCGCGATGGTGCGCTTGTAGCGTACGCGATTGTTAACGTAGGCGAAGTGGAAGCCGTAAATCTCGGTGACGTCGAACTGGGCCTTCAGATTCTGCAGTCCGCGGTCAAAAGTTGCGACATGGACGGTGTGGCCCTGGGCGACGAGATGGGAGAGGACTTCTTTGGCGCGGGTGGAGTGCCCCGCGCCTTCGCCATTGACGCCGTAGAGAATGTTGGCCATGGGATTGAAGGGCGAGTATACCGCGCTGGAGGCGCCTGTGGGGACAGGGCGGCCTCCGCCGTCCTGCGCGCGGGCGCCTATTGCTGGGCGGTCAGCAGGGGGAGCGTCGCTGTGTCTACGGTACCGGGGTCGTCACGAAGTTTGATGTAGAGCGTTTTCCCTTTGGGCGGCGGAATGGCCAAGGCATCCTCCCCAAACCCTTCGGGAACGGCGACCGAGTTCGAAAAATCGGCATCGGCGCTGACCGAGTCGATCAGAAAAAGTTTGTCGCCGTTCAGCGTGCACTGCTTTTCGGGCGCGGGCGCGCAATGAATTGCTTTCAGCGTGGGGACGCGGACCAGATCGACCAGAGGCTGCCAGTCGCCATCGGTGCCGTCGGCGGTAACCGGGCGAAACTTCAACGCTCCGAACGCCGAAGGGCCGAGGAGTTTCATGGGGTCGAGGACCGCGAAAACCGTCTTCGAGTCCTGCAGAGTCAAATTGCCGTCTTTAAAACTCAACAACACGCGGAAAGATTCGTCGGCGGTGGCAACTTCGATTTTTTCTGTGGAAGTAAAGGCCTCGGGCACTTCTGTTTTGAGAAAGAAATTGAGGCGAGCATCCTGGGGCAATTCGTCGTTACTGCCGAGACGAACGGTGGAAGGGGACGACGTCTGATCCAGTTGCACGCTCCGGCTGAGCACGCTGACCGACGGGCGCAGAGCCTCGACTTGCGATGTGAGATCAAGGATGCGGCCATCTTTGAGAGTAGCCTGAACGACGATCGAGTCTCCGGGATGGAGCTTGCTCTTAACATCCGCCTCTTGCGTGCTTAGCTTGAGTTCGTCCTGCTGGTTGGCGCGCGTGAGCGTAGTCGGCTTGAAGTGCATGCCGTTTACCTCCAGGCTGTCGACGTGATCGAGGCGTGTGCCTTTAAGAATACCGTTGGCATCACCGGCGTGGATGCTGAAGCTGTCGAGGCGACCCGCTTCGGCGTAAGTGTGAAGCGGAATTTCGTCGGCGTCTTTCAGCCCAAACTTTCTGATCAACATGGTGACCGATCCCGCTTCGGCTTTCTGCAGAGGCACTTTCACCTCGAGTTCGTCTGGCTTAGAGCTCTTCCATTCGGTCTCCAGTTGTTTTGCCTGCTCATCTTTTCCCTTACCATCTTTTCCCAGCTCGTTGTTGAATCGGAGCTTCACCGCACTCACGCAACAGGCGTCAGGAGACTGCAAGTGAAGCGTGTCTTCGCGGCCGACGATCAGGGCACTGGCGTCTTTGGAAGCGACGATCCAGTGTACGGGGCGCGAGGTACGCAGCCGGTAGTGAGGACCATCGAACGGGTGGAAGCCCCAGGATCCGCGGAGAATCCCGGTGATTTCCCCGTCCAGATCAGCAGACTGCAAAGCCTGGGTTTCGATCAAGAATCCACCTTGCATCGGATCGGGCTTTGCGGGCAGGTTGATTCCCGGACCCGTGCCCGGACCTGACTTGGCATCCACATGAAGAACGAAGCTGTGCGCGAGATCTGTGGCAAACGCCAGCGGGGCACCCTCGGCCGGAAGGAGAAGCAAAGGCTTGCCTGCGCAAAGTACCTGAGCCGGATCGACTGCGCGCAACGGCGGAACGGGAGCGGGGTGCACCGGAGGCAGTCCGATCACGATCACCGATTTCGGATTGCGAAAAGAGGGAGGATTGTTCAGCCGCAGATTGAGTTCGTCGCGTTCGGGCAAGGCGAGAGCAGGGATGTATTGATACTGCGCGGTATGCGCGGTGCTGAGAATGCGGGCGACATCGACGATCGCTCCCACGTAAGGACTGTAGTAGCCGCTGCGAGCGTTGGGCGTGGAACTGAGCTGCGCGAGCAGGTCACTCGATGGGCCAGAAGTGAGAGTCGTGATCATGCTCTGGCTGTGCGCGTCGTCCAGGACCAACTGATCGGTGTTCTGAGTAAGGCACGGCGCCTGCTGCGAGGTGGGCTTGTCGAAGCACTGTTGGTCGAGACGGATGTTCAGACTGCGCGCCAGTAAGGTTGTGCGCGTCTTTAGTTGTTCCGGGTCGCTGGCGGAAATCTCGCGGACGGCATCGAGATATTTTTCCAGACGTTCGCGGTCGAGGCTGGCTTGCACCAAGTCCTGCGACGCCCGCACAAATGCGCCGGGCTTTCCCCGGACCGCCGTACGCAGAGTGCTGAAGGCTCCGCCAGTTTCGGGGGCCAGGAAGACGAGAGCTTCCTCGGCCTCTTCGGGCACGATGACGAATATGCCTTCGTCGTGGGCAGGTTTGCTCCAGGTTTCCACGCGCGTAAACCAGGAGTCCGGAGGCGGATTGGTGGCACCGCGCAGAAAAACCACAACCATCAGATAGCGCACGGACTGACTGTCGGGCAAATCGGGATGGACCCACAGGCGGTCTCCCCCTTGCAAGCTGGGCACTTCCGCTATGGGCAGCGTCACGCCGGCGCGTTGCACACGGACATCGATCTTGGGTCCGATGAGGTCAAAGGCGGCATTGTCGGCAAGGGCTACGCCGACAAGGGTCTGCAGCATCATCACAAGTGGGAACAAGAAATAAACGGGCAGCGCGATCTGGCGCGCGCGGCGGCAAGCTTTGTTAAGAGTGAGTGCAGGGTAACCCAAGCAACTATTTTAACTGATTTGCAACAGCCCTCAGCCTGATAGTGCGGGCATCATCCGGAATCGAAAGTGCAGCTGGCTGGAGCAAGCCCAGAATGGGAATTCGGGTTTGTGGGATTCAGACTGACGTTTTAAGCATTCGCGGTGCTCGCCGTCGTGGGAGCGATTATTTCACGCTATGCATTCCAGAGACGAGGTGCAAAGGCGGAGGGCTGGGCGAAGGCGGCCCAGCGATAGCCGGAGGGCTCAAGCATCTTGACAACGGGAAGTGCAGCGGCAAAACAAAACGCCCCAGACTCGATTTGAGTCGTGGGACGTTTGTTGATCAGCCCTCCCCCAAGTGCTGCTCAAGAACAAGAGTAAGACTTGGCGAGCGAGAGGAAAATGGCACGTGAGTGCTATGCCTTGGCACCGGTGTGCAGATCGCATTTCAATGCTCGATCATGGCAACCTCGATCATGGCGACAAGGGCTGCTCCCGTTTTGCCTGCCTGGTCTTTGCCCGGTGAGAATTGGCAGAAGCGAGTGGGGGTCGAAGCTGCTCGAAAACGTAGGCACAACTCCCTGCGGCGAAGCAGATGGCCATTGATCGCATGTTTCCCATGCAGCGGGGTATGTCAGGAGTTCTGAAAATTAGAACTTGCATTACGCCTACTATTGTAGTAGTACTGCATACACTGATAGGAGATGAGATGGCGGGCCCTAAGCTCACAAAACTCGAACTTCGGATCATGGAGGCGTTGTGGACCCGCGGTCAGGCCTCAATCCGCGAGATCCAAGAAACGTTCCCCGGGAATGAACGGCCGGCTTACACGACGATCCAGACGGTCGTTTATCGCCTGGAAGCCAAGAAGGCTGTGTGTCGGGTCAAGAAAGTGGGCAACTTCCATATTTTTGAAGCGGCGGTTTCCCGCCATATCGCGCAACGGAAGCTGATCGACGACCTGCTGGCACTGTTCGGTGGGCGCACCCAACCCGTCATGGCGCACCTGATCGAATCCGGCAGGCTGACGCTCGCGGATGTTAAGGAAGCAGAGAAGACTCTTCGTAAGCTTGAGGGAAAGGACAAATCAAAATGATCCTGACCGCTCTGGGAAATCACCTGTGGCAGTCCACGCTATTCGCGGCGATGACCGGATTGCTGATCTTGATTTTGCGTAAGTGTCATGCTCGCATTCGCTATTGGCTCTGGTTCGCAGCGTCGATCAAATTCCTGATTCCTTTCTCATTACTGGTCGCGATTGGAAGTCGTCTGGCATGGTCTTGCGGGGCAGTTACGAGTAATCGACTTCACTTCGCAATCGAGGTGATTTCTTCGGTCACTCCCCCGACTGTGGTCCCCGGTCTTGTCCATCTGCTTCCAGCGCTTGTCGCAGTGTGGCTGTGCGGATTCCTGGCGGTCCTTTTCCCTTGGTACGTGCAATGGCAGAAGATGTCCGCCGCGGCACAAGACGCGGTGCCCTTGCTCGAAGGACGCGAAGTGGAAGTACTGCGGCGGATGGAACGCGCTTCGGGGATGCGGAAGCAGACTGAAATACGGCTGTCGCATGCTTCGATCGAACCCGGCATCTTCGGCATAGTCCGGCCGGTTTTGATGTGGCCCGAAGGGATCTCCAGGCGCCTTGAAGACGCCCAACTTGATGCCATTCTCGCGCATGAAGTCCGTCACGTACGCAGGCACGACAATCTCGCGGCTGCGATTCACATGGTCGTAGAGGCAATCTTCTGGTTTCACCCCCTGGTTTGGTGGCTGGGGGCCCGGCTGGTCGAGGAGCGCGAGCGCGCCTGCGACGAAGACGTTTTGGAGTTGGGGAGCGAACGGCAGGTCTATGCCGAGGGCATTCTGAAAGTGTGTGAATTCTGTCTGGCGTCCCCGCTCGCCTGCATGTCAGGGGTTGCGGGGGGCGATCTCAAGAAAAGGATGGTTCATATCATGACCGAACGCATGTTGCACAAACTAGATTTTGGACGAAAGCTATTGCTCGGCGCAGCGGGATTGGCGGCAGTCGCCGGCCCGATCGCGTTTGGGCTGGTAAACGCAAACCCTACTCGCGCTGAGTCGGCGGCTGGACTGGCGGCCGCACAACAGTCAGAGCAGTCCCCCGCCGCGCATGCCTCAAAGGAAGAGATGGCTGCGCTTGTCCTGAAAAAGGTACCTCCGGAATATCCCGAGGCAGCAAAGAAGGCGCATATCCAAGGCCACGTGGTTTTGAGGGCGATCATCAGCAAGGACGGAGACGTCGAAAATCTGCAGATCGTGAGCGGCCACCCGCAGCTCGCGCCTGCCGCCATCGAAGCCGTGAAGCAGTGGAAATACCGGCCATATCTTCAACAGGGGAACCCCGTGGAAGTGGAAACCGAGATCGACGTGAATTTCACTCTTCTTGCCGAGTAGAGTGTCCGTCTCGTGTTCATTGATAGCTGTAGCAGGAAACAGGCGCGACGCAAAAGCGGGTAGGCACATGTAGCATATAGCGGCTTGAAAAAGACTGTGGACGAGCGAACACCGTGGTCGGCGAGATCTGCACCGGCTGTGCTCCGGATACGGAAATGTCGAATGTCATGATCTGGTCTGTAGTCATTGAGGCGCGGGTAAAGGCGATGGCTGAGCCCCTGACGTCACAGAGAAAATCCTGATACTGAGTTATGTCGGGATTCGGGATTTGTGAATCAATCCCGGTGACCAGATTGAAATATATCGGACAGTGAAGGCGCCATTATTATCGGACGTGGAATAGCAGACCAGGTCGCTGCTAACGTGCGGATCAGTGTAGCTTGCTCCGGCCGCGTTGTTCACGATTGTGAACTGCCCAGTCGTTAAGCCGGATGGACTCACTCCTGGGGTCTGAGCGATGGTGGGCGTGACAAAATTCTGCGCCGCCAGACTGGCAGGAAACACCGCTAACACGGCGACGAAAAGGAATCGAATCGCACTGCGATGGGCGATGGACATAGGAGCCTCCGCCAATCACTTTGGAAAGGCAGTCAGTTGTTGGTTTCGTGGTCGAGAACCAGGGCTGTGCAAGCCTGCCAATTTGACCACTCCGGTGAAACGTGTCAGTCTCCAAGGCATGGGGGTAATCTAGTTCGTCAATCGGGCCAATTGTGACGTGTGAACATCCCCACTCAAGGTGTTACGGCGCAATTAAGTGCGAGGTTGGTCACGTTCGCCGAGGCGATTGTTCCAGAGACGTTCATCGCAAAGCATACGAGTGCTCCAGGGTTACCTCCGGGAAGGGAAAAACCTTCTTGCGGCGAGGTAACTGAGTAGCTCTGTCCGTTCTGCAAAAGCGTGGTGAAGGTAAACTGGGCTTGCCCAAGAGAAACGTTCAGGGTTTCCGTCCCCAAGGAGTAAGTCAACGTCAATGGGATGGTATCGCCGGAGAATTGCGATCCTGCTCCTTGAACCGTGCCGCCCACAGTGAATCCACCCGAGCCGGAGCAGGAGATGCTTATGTTCAACACATCGGCCTGGTTGATCGTTCCGCTGCCATTGCTGACCGTGCAGGTTTGCGCTGTTGGTTGAGCTGCAATGGTGACGGAATAGGCCTGGCCTGAGGGCAGCGCGCTGGGGAACAGAAATGACGTTGCACCGCCCGCCACAGAGAGCGTTGCTCCGCCGTTTAGCTGTAGCGTCAGACCGCTGCCGTTGAGGCCGGTGATACTCCCACCCACCGAAAATCCTGTTGGCCGTGCCAGGTTATAGGCGTTAGTCCCGTCAAAAATGAAACCCTGTGCAGAACAATAATTTGCAGTTTGCACGGGATCCGCGTTCCACTTCAGGTTCGCGGGTGGAACAAAGAGATGGCCGCCCACTGGGTCCTGACAGAGGATGATGAATAGTGGCTGACCGACAGTCGCATTCGTTAACGTCGAGGAAATCACGTCGCTCGACAACGTCAGCTTCATCGAACTGCCCTGACTGGCGTCGAACACTGGGGTCGTTGAATTAGCAACCGTGCTTAACCCAGAGAACCCTCGGCCCTGCGGCCCAGCCGGTCCCGTTGCGCCTGTTGCTCCTGTCGGCCCCTGCGGCCCTTGAGGTCCCTGCGGACCGATTGCTCCAGTGGCGCCAGTTGCTCCCTGCGGTCCGGTTGCTCCTTGAGGCCCGGTCGCGCCGGTGGTGCCTTGTGGACCTGCAGTCCCTGCAGGTCCGGTTGCTCCAGCCGGACCTTGTGGCCCGGTGGGCCCCGCTGGTCCTTGCGGCCCCGCCGAGACCAGCACTAGGCTCAGCTCCGGGTCGTGACTGGTCGATGTGTTCTCCTTGCTGTCAAACGCAACCGAGATTGCGCTGCCCGAGCTCGGTACTAATGCGATTCCATAATTTCCTTGCGTGCGGTTCAGCCAGTCTTGCACGGCCTGGGTCACGTCCACATCAATGAAGTTGCGCTTTGACGCCGGGATCATGACCGCGCTATTGACCTTAGTCCCCAGCGGCGGAGCGTTGTTGTAGGTGATAGCGCCCTCCGTCCATGACTTCGTGACCTCGTACACGTCGAATGTGCCCGAAGTGGTCACGCCGTTGACGTTCAGTCGCACAGTGGCCTTGCTGACGTTGGTGCCCGTCAGCCCCGCTGGCAGCGCCGTCAGATCGAAGCGGATGTAGCTGTTAACCCCTGTCCCAATCACATCCAACATGGACTGGGTACCAAAGTTGGCGGTTGGTGATGACGACGCAGTGTAGCTATCGTCGGTGGCAGGAATCTGGGACTCTGCAATACCAAGAAAGACACTTAGAAACAGCACCACGAGTGAACCAATTCGGAGCACACGAAGTGAACCCATACTCCCTCCCCACGAGGAATGAGGCATCCGGCAACTCTGCCCATACCTACTAAAAACGGAGAACTTCGGCAAATTGGCTCACGGACGCAAGAAAAAACATTCCCAGCATTAATGAACGGCCCAACTGCAACCGCCCAAAAGTGCAAGTAATTGCAAGTAATTGCAACCTCTTGACTTCCGGGCTGGAGCGAGATAGTTTGTCCCACCTAGCCTTTCGGCCGGGGGTCAAAGCGATGGGCGCCAAGTCTGGCCAGGTTACGGAACTGCTGCAGTTGTGGAGCGAGGGCGACACTATGGCCCGGGAGGAACTGGTTCCTCTCGTCTACGATGAACTCAGGCGAATGGCGAGGCACTCTCTGGCCGGAAGCGGCCGCGATCAAACCTTGCAAAGCACCGCGCTCGTGCACGAAGCCTATCTTCGACTCGTGAATCACCCATCGGTGCACTGGGATAATCGAATCCACTTTTTTGCAGTAGCGGCGAAGTTGATGCGGCGGATCCTGATCGACCACACCCGCATGCGACGAGCCAAGAAGCGCGGGGGAGATTCCCTGACCCTGGTTTTGGACGATGCGGTGGCTCTTCCCGGCCGGCGCGAGGTGGATGTAATAGAACTCGATCATGCGCTCAACGCCCTGGCCGCGCTGGACGAGAGACAGTGCCGCCTGGTGGAGCTGCGTTTTTTCGCAGGCCTCACCATCGAGGAAACCTCACAAGCGCTTGACGTTTCTCCAGCCACGGTGAAGCGCGAATGGGCGACGGCAAGATTATGGCTACTGCGCGAAATGAACCGCTGCGCGTCGGCATGACGCCGGAGCGCTGGCAGCAGGTGAAAAGCCTGCTGACGGCGGCACTGGAGACCGATCCCTCGCAGCGATACGCGTATCTCGACGGAGCCTGTGCCGGAGATCGCCCCCTGCGCGAGGAGATTGAAAATCTTCTGGCCATTGAAGAGGAATCTGATCCGGAACTCCTGAACCGTCCAGCGGCGATGCTTGCGGGTCTGGAGGAACATTCGACCACCAATACCCGCATCGGACGCCGCATCGGTCCTTACCAGATTGTCGAAGAAATCGGCATTGGAGGTATGGGAGAGGTCTACCGCGCCTTTCGCGCCGACGATCAATATCGCAAGCAGGTCGCGATTAAGCTGGTTCGAGAGGGGCAGGACACAAGGTTTGTAGTCGCCCGTTTCAAAAACGAACGACAGGTCCTGGCCAGTCTCGAACATCCCAACATTGCGCGCTTGCTCGATGGAGGAACAACCGGAGACGGGATCCCGTATTTTGTGATGGAGCTGATCGAAGGTCAGCCGATTCACGAATACTGCGATCGCCAGAGGCTGACAACCACCGAACGCTTGAAACTTTTTCTGCAGGTTTGTTCTGCTGTTCAGTATGCCCACCAGCGACTGATCATTCATCGCGATCTGAAGCCCAGCAACATTCTGGTCACCGCCGACGGCGTCCCTAAGCTGCTCGATTTTGGCATCGCAAAGATTCTGTATCCTGCGGCATCGTCGCAGACGTCGGAACTGACGATTTCCATGTTCCGCCTTCTAACGCCCGGTTACGCCAGCCCCGAGCAGGTCAAAGGCGAGGTCATCACCACAGCCAGCGATGTCTACTCACTCGGAGTGCTCCTGTACGAACTGCTTGCCGGATGCCGTCCCGATCAAGCAGCCGGACGAGCACCTCATGAGATTCCCCTGGCGGTCTGCGAGATGGAGCCAGAGAAACCGAGCGTGGTAGCGTGGCGGGCTGAAACCCGAAAGATGCGGGGAGGTTCAGTACAAGACGCGCCATCATCAGTCGGTGTGTTGCGTGAGGGTTCTCCGAAGAAGCTGCGAAAGCGGCTCCGCGGAGACCTGGACAATATTGTCCTGATGGCCCTGCGCAAAGAACCGCAGCGCCGTTACGCATCTGTGGAACAATGTGCGACCGACATTCGTCGGCACATGGAGCACCTCTCCGTCATCGCCACCAAAGATACGTTTCGTTATCGTACCTCGAAATTCGTCAGACGACATAAAGCCGGAGTATTCGCCGCCGTCACCGTCTTTCTTACAGTGCTGGCGGGATTGGGGGCAACTCTGCACGAGGAGCAAATCGCCCGTGCACAAAAGCTCCGTGCGGAGCAGCGCTTCCAGGATGTGCGTGAGTTAGCCAATTCTCTGATGTTTGATCTGCATGACTCCATTCAGGATCTTCCCGGCTCAACTCCCGCCCGCAAATTACTGGTCGATCGGGCCCTGCGTTATCTGGACCGGCTGTCACGGGATGCCGCATCGGACCTGTCCATCCAGCGTGAACTGGCAAGCGCCTACGAGAAAGTCGGAACTGTGCAGGGGAATCCGTTCGGGGCAAACCTGGGAGATACAGAAGGCGCCCTCGAAAGCTATCGCAAATCTCTTGCCATCCGGGAATTGATCGCAAAGGCCAACCCGGGCAGCCTGGACGACCAGCTGGCGCTGGCTCACGGCCAGGAGCTGATCGCTGAGCTCATATCAAACCGGCTCGGTCCCGACGGACTGGAAGAGACGCAGCAAGCGTTGGCAACTGCGGAGCGGATCTTACAAGTCGCGCCAGAAAATCGATCAGTCTTGCACCAAGTACGAGCCGATCACGGGCTGATGGCTCTTGTTTTGCAAGCGGGAGTCGGCGACTATCAGGGAGCACTTTCGCACTGGCGAAGGAAACTGTCGATCGAAGACCAGTTGCTGCGTGCGACCCCTGATGATCGCACATTGCAGGGCATTCGCGCGCTGACTCAGATCTACGTCTGGACCGAATTAGCCCGGCTCGGCTCCCGTAAGGAAGCGCTTTGGATGTTGCAGCCACCGAACTTGCCCTCAGATTCAGAATTCAAAACATTGGGAGTAGAAGGCAGGCGTGTAACCGCATGGGCGATGGGACAGAAAGGAGACATCCAACTCGCCGACGGCAATCCAAAAGGTGCACTTGGTAGTTATAAGAGAGAGCTTCAAATCGTTGAGCCTCTAACGAAAGCGGATCCAGTGGACGCCGTACTTGACTATGACTATGCCACCGCCTGCGCGAACCTCGGCAACGCTCTGACATTCACTGGCAACCAGGCAGAGAGCTTCGCCATGTTGAATCGGGCGAGCAGCATGTTTGAGAAACAGATTGCCCATGATCCCGCTTATATAGAACCGCGATGGGCTCTGGCACGCACTCGGATATGGATCAGCGAGTCTCTCGCGCGCGGTGGAAATCGTGACCGCGCACTTACGACTTACAGGAGCCAGCTTAGGGATTGGGAAACAATGGCCAAATATTATCCTCTGGCACAAGTAATCCTGGCTAGGATCCATACGGATATGGGCTCGTTATTGGCTGAGATGAGAAAATCAAAAGAGGCCGATGAAGAGTACAAGAGAGCCCTCGATATTGTCGAGCCGATCACAACCGCTCACCCCAATACCGTTGATGCGCAATATGTATTGGCTGACACCTATTCGGGCCTTGCGGAACTATCAAAACGGCTCGCCGTTAAGTCAGCCCCTTTGTCACAACAAATTCAATACTGGAATGAAGCACGAGACGACTACAAGCGCACCTTTTGGATTGCCGTCGGCGAGTT
>Ga0207062_1257_pt1 | contig 11676 bp, 6 predicted proteins | sample Alteio_BWMinCont_28_FD_153266 | JGI IMG/M metagenome (GOLD analysis project Ga0207062, IMG submission 153266) | Enriched cells from forest soil in Barre Woods Harvard Forest LTER site, Petersham, Massachusetts, United States -... | ecosystem: Environmental > Terrestrial > Soil > Temperate forest >... | reverse complement strand
TTTTTTCAATTTTGAAATAACTCATTAACATGCAATGTTTAGTGAGTTATTTCAAATTTGAAAAAATTCAAAAATTTCTCAAAAATCAGTAGAGTTCTCAATTTTTTCACAGCCTCTGCGTTTTTTATTCCCTTTAGATATTTTTTTTCTTGCTTCCTATTTACACTATTCGGCTATAACTGAAGTAAAGTGACAAAATAATTGTCCGACAAAGAATGCTTGATATAACCTTATAGTAGTTATGACGACTTCCATACCCTATTCCTGGCTAAAACAGCTCCCCGTTGAGGCACTTAATGCACAAGAGGACCGCCCCTTTGGCGTGCCGATCCCATTCCCTTGGGAGCAATTTAGCGCGGTTTTTGCCAAAGTATTCCAACTTGAATCCGCTAAAATCGAAGCTTCGAATTGGGAATTCAGGCCGCAGAATGAACTCTTTGCCCAGCTTGGAAGCAAACCGGTTGCCCTGCACTGTGATGTCAGCAATTTAAAGGGAACCTTCTGGTTCGTCATGGCCGAAAAAGAACGGGAACAGCTAATGAGCTTGTTATTGACGCACAAGCTTGATGGCGAAGTGATCGACAAAGAGTATCAAAATGCATTTCTTGAATTTCTTGCCCTGGAACTTTTCAGCATCTGCAGCAAGCTGGAATATCAAAAAGATTTGATTCCTCATATTCTTCAGTCAAAAGAACTCCCTGCTGAGGGCTGCTATTGCCAGGATATTTCCATTAAGATCGTCGATAGAACGTTTATTGTCAGACTCATTATCAGCGAAGAATTGCGCAACTCCTGGAAAGAACGCTTTGCGGAAAGGCAACTTACCCTTCAGCTCCCCAAAGAAATGGCCGAGAAAATCAAAATGACCCTCCGTTTAGAAGGAGGTTCTACAGCCATGAGCCTGGCAGAATGGAAGCAAATTTCCGCCGGCGACTTTTTGCTCCTTGACCGCACAACATTAAAATTTGGCGAGGGTCAGGGAACTGTGATGATCACCCTTTTACAGCAGCCATTTTTTCTGGCTCAGGTCAAAGAAGGCAACGTCAAAATCCTAGATTATCCTCTCTACCACGAGGCTCCGACAACTATGGTTACAAATGATGATGAATTAGATGAATTCGAAATCGAGAAAAATCATTCTATCAGTGAAGATCTCACTGAGATGAGCGATCTAGATACCACTTTGCATGAGGATACAACCCTCCATGACACAACAGGGCACGATGCGTCAACCGCACATGGAGAAACAGAAACTCCCCCCAAAGCCCCGAGCAGCGCCGCAAAAACAATTCCCAGCTTTACACCTTCCGCCCAAAAGCCTTTTAATGCAAACGAGATCCCTGTCTCTATAGTCGTCGAAGTCGGCCGCTTAGAAATGTCGATCCAGAAGCTCATTGAACTGCAGCCAGGCAGCATGCTCGACCTTAATGTCCGTCCTGAAGACGGTGTAGACCTGACTATTAATGGTCAAATTGTCGCAAAGGGTGAACTGCTCAAAATTGGAGAATCACTAGGTGTCCGCATCCTCGATAAAGGTTCATGAATAATCAGTCAGATACGCATCCATTGCCTCCAGATGCTCACGCGCCAGAGCTACCTCCTCCTATAGTTCCTAAACAAATAGGACCCTATAAAATAGAAATCCTCCTGCGGCATGGGGGCATGAGCAATATTTATCTTGGGACAGATCCAAAAACCAAGGAACCTTTGATCATAAAAAGCCTTCTTCCAAAATTTCTGTCTCAAAGTGACATTGTCGAACAATTTTTACGTGAAGCTGAAATCATCGCGCTTGCCGACCATCCCAATATTGTCAAAATGTATGCGCATGGGGAATGGGAAGGAGGGCATTATATCGCAATGGAATTCGTTTCGGGGATTTCTTTGCGGCAATATATCCTCCAAAAACCATTATCTTTGAAGAAAAGCCTTGAAATCGTCCTCGACATCTCTTATGCCCTTTGCCATCTGCATGCCCATGGCGTTATCCATAGGGACCTGAAACCTGAAAATATTCTTATCTCAGATGACGACAATGTTAAAGTTATCGATTTCGGTATCGCTCAACTCCTTAGCGATACGGAAGAAAGTTTGGAACAAACCGACAAACGCACAATCGGCACACCCATTTATATGAGTCCGGAACAGCAAGAAAATCCCGAAGCCGTCTCATACCCTTCCGATATCTATTCTTTAGGAATTATTGCTTACGAACTGGTATTAGGTAAACTTTCTTATGGACAGCTTCATCTTTCCCTCATGCCTAAAGGACTCCAGAAAATCCTAAATAAAACCCTTCAACCCCATCCAGAAGACCGCTATCAAGATATTGTCGATCTTATCGGCGACCTTAGCGCTTACTTGGCCTCGGAAAATTTTTATAAGGACAGCAGTGTCGGAGATAGGCTCAGCGACCTATCAGATAGCTTTAAGCGCGCACAAAGAATCCTGCAACCCGCAGCGGCGCCTGATTGGCCTGGGCTTAATTTAGGCATGGCCGCGTTTAACAGCATTGAACCCAATGGAAATTACATCGATTTTTTGCAGCTTGCCGATTTTGCAGAAATCCGTACCAGCAAGCCCCCTAAGGATTCGTCAAGCCTGACGCGATATGCTATCCTTTTGGGCGAGTCCCTCTCTAAAAATGCCGAAGGCATGTTGCATTGCGCCTTTGTACGCGGTATGGTCCATGCCCTTTTGCATAGGGACATCACAAGTAAAGAATTAGTGACAAAGCTTAATTATCTGCTGTCCTCTAGTAAAGAGGAAATGCCAATGGGCTTTTGCTGCCTGCTGCTTGACCAGCAAAACCGTCAACTGCAATTTATTGCATGCGGATATGGAACCCTATGGTTTATTCCCAAAGGTACAGCGACCCTACATGAAATTATCTCTAAAAATGCCGTATTAGGTACGGGTTTTTTGAATGAATATACCGAGACCTCCGCATCTTGGGAAAGTGGCGATCAATTATTACTTTTCGGAAACCCAACTGAAAAATCTGAACAAAAAGACAAAATAGAAACCCTGCTATTACATGGCATAATTGAATACTCCGGAATGCCTCCCGTCGGGCAAGTCAATGCTCTTTTACGCAAGTTGAAATTTTCCTGCAGTAATTTTTCATCGGTGCCTATTTTGATAAAAGCTGAAAGAAAGTAGCTGTAGGCAACTGCTCATAAAGTTGAGATAAGGTAACCAGGGCGTCTCGCCCTGGTCCAGGCCGAGACGGCCTGGCTACTTTTTTTATCTTAACTTTATGAGCATTTGCGCTTTTAGCTGGAAATAAATTAAGAGCTTTGAAATAAATGGAAGCTTCAGGAGTTTATACGCCTCCGGGTCCTTAGGGTGTGAAAATATACTGCTGAGAAATAAAAAAAATAACGGCTTACCAGGCTCATGAAGAATATTTTTAAGCGTCAAAAGGGGTTACAAGTCAATGGCATCAAGCTGCTACTGACTAGTGCGCTCTTAAGCCAATCTGCTGCAATATATACCGCGGATGCTGAACGATTAGGATATAATAATCGGCTGCAGCAAAAAGCAAATTATGCTGATTATCAAGACACGCCTCCCAACGCCCCGCCAGGAGGATATCACTCCCCCGGCCAACTATTCTTTCCGATCGATCAACCGCAACCTGAAAATAAGATAATAGCGCAAACAACACAAATTAATCCGCCTGGCCCTAAGCCTGCCCCAACGCAGAACCAGGCAGATAATTCAGGACAATCCTCTGAAAAAACCGCTGCGGCAACCACGTCAACTGCTACTCCGGAAGCACAGGAAAACCCGCAGCTTAAATCTATCCTGATCAATTTCAACAACGTCGGCATCATTGAATACATTCGCTTCATCAGCAGACTGACAGGCAAAAACTTCATTTTTGATGAAAATGACCTTCAATTCAATGTGACAATAATTTCTGAAGAGCCTGCCACACTTGAAAACATCATGACAGCCCTCCTTCAGGAACTCCGCATTCATGATTTGACAATGCTGGAACAAGGCAACAATTTAATCATCCACAAAAATCTCAAAGTCAATGCGGTCTCTCAAGTTATTGCCGACGACATAGCGTCCACAGGCCCGACAAGCGAAATTGTCACACAAGTATTCAAACTTAACACCGCGGACCCCACCAAAGTCGCAGCTGTCATCAAACCTTTAACTTCCGACTTTGCTCTTGTAGAGGTGCTCTTAGGCACAAATCACCTGATCATCACCGACCTCAGCACAAATGTGGCTCAAATTGCAAAGCTGATCAAAAGCGTCGATTCTCCAAATAGCGGGCTCGTTGTCGGGCAATATGTTGTTAGAACGACTTCTGCAGATGCCCTCATCGACATGGCCCAAAGGATCATTTCTCCAATCTCTCAGGAGCAACCTCTGACGATGGTTGCGTGGCCGGCTTCTAACAGCATTTTCATCGTTTCAACTCCCTACATCGTCGAACGAACGCTTTCAATCCTTCAACACATCGACCAAAATCAAAAGTCCACTAAAATTTTTGAGCTGCGCGACCTAAAATACAACGAAACCCCTTTCAAAGAGCTGCCTCCGCCGGAACTTTTAATCAATGGAGAGAACTATTCGCCTTCTCAAGAAGAACTGGAAAGAGAAGCGCAGCTTCGAAGAGAAGGGAAATTAGCCCCGCCTTTTGAGACTAATGCCCCCTCTTTTCCAACAACCCCTGCCCTACCCGAAGCTGCAAAAATATTCAGCCAATGGGTCCAAAGTCCGGATGGAAACTGGGTTTTACGATTGCAGCCGCAGGTAAATCCATCCAGCAGGCCGCCCGAAGGGCAATGGAAAATTAATCCCAATGGAGACTGGTCTTTCAGCCCAGGCGTAGAACAGCCATTCCGGCCCGGTGAAATTCCAGAGGCCCCAAAAGGTCAATGGGTATTAGAACCCGGAGGGTACTGGACCTTCCGGCTTGCGGAGGGTGAGTCCATAAGCGTCCGAAGGCTTTCCCGTTCCCTGCCGCCAAATGCCGACATCCCCTTTGGAGCGAAAAGAAAGAGTCTTTTTTCTGTCTATAAACTTCAATACCGCAAAGGGGATTCGATCCAAAAATCAATGCAGCAAATCGCCAGCAGCCTAATGGCTAGCCGCGATGAGAATGCGGACTTAATCGATACTTTGACAAGCGTCCAATGGTTGGAAACTTCTAATTCCCTAATTTTTACAGGCTACCAAGAAAACCTGGTCAAAATGCGCGAGCTGATGTCTCAAGTTGATACCCCCTTGCGCCAGGTTTACATTGAAGTGCTGGTTCTGGAAACGAGTGTTCAAGACTCCTTGGAATGGAGCGTCACTTGGGGAACACGTTTTGCCGGTCAAAATTGGGCAGGTGCTCAAGGGTTCGGCCAGACCGGCGGTACAAACCTGATCAGCCCGCTTAACAACGCTTTAAATACAGCAACAACAAGTGGAGTCGGGCTTGGGTCAGACGGGGCCGCTGTCGCAAATACTCTAATCGGCACTCAAGGTCTTAATATAGGTATTATTGGAGAAAAAATTGTCAACAAAGCTTTCGGTCTTGAATTCAGCTCTATTTCCGGATTACTGCAAGCAATACGCCTTAAAAACAATACGAATGTTATCCTTAATCCAAAAATTATTACCGAAGATAGCGTCCCTGCTGAAATTTTTGTCGGTGAAAACATCAGTTTTAAAACACAGTCGATCTCTAACGATGTCGGAAATAACATCACCACAAACTTCACTTTCCAGGACGTCGGCACACGCCTTAGAGTCACTCCAAGACTTGGCAACAACGATATTATCAGCTTGGAAATCGCACAGGAGATCAGCGCTGTTCTTCCTACAGCAGCAGGCGGTTCAAACATCAATAATGCGCCTCAAGGGCCTAATACTTCAAAAAGCACGACAACGACCCGTGTGCATATGCCAAGCGGTTACTTCCTAATTATCAGCGGCATGATGCGGGATGAAGCTGACCAGGCGTCAATCCAGACCCCTTGCCTGGGAGCCCTCCCGATCATTGGGGCCGCCTTTAAAGACAAGGCCTATAGTAAGATTAAACGCAACCAGATGATTTTCATCAGGCCGATTATTATCGAAACTGAAGAAGAGATCCAAAATATCACCAAACATCAGCAGGATGTCTGGCAGTATAAGAAAGAAATCCCACTGAAGCAAGATTGGATCTATGAGACCGAAGAGTGCTTAGACTACCTCAATCTACGCCGCAGCCCGGTTGTGGAAACAGATCCTTTTAGAACGACGGATGACTGGTAAGATAAATGAGAACTCAATTTTCGTCGCTCATTAGGGTAAGCCTCGGCATGCTTTTGTCCGCAGGAATTCTCTGCAGCAGCTGTCAAAAGACTTGCGAGCCCTTTGAACCGAACATATGCTATTATCCCCCCTCATGCCTTATTGAGAGCAGGCCTTCGGCTTTTACACCTTTAACTCCCGATGAGTGCAAGACCGATTGGGGCAAACAAGTCAGGCTTGCCTATTCTTTTGGAAAGCAACAAGACTTCTACCGCACCATCACTGGATTTAAATCTGCCCTGGTATTCCTTCCGATGAATAAACCCGACCGTAAATTGCAAATTGAATATGGGATCGTCCAAGCGTATTACTTAGGAAGCAAATACCGCGATGCGATCGAATATTTTGAATCCAGCGACCTTTTATACGCCACAAATGAATTCCCAGCCTATCGCGATCTTCTCATCATGCTTTATGATGCCTATCTGAAAATAGAGAACGATGAAAAAGCGTGTAAAATGTTGGACCTTATCAATTTGGAATATCCAAACGAAGCTGGCGCCCTGAGAGTATCGACCGCTTTTCTAGATGCGGATCTCCCAAGCATACAAGAGGCTTCCCAATGCCGCTCCGACAAGGATGAAATTGACTGCTTTATCAATGAATACCTGATCGCTTCAAAATCTGAACAGCGTGCACAAACCTACCAAGCGCTGCTCCCAGGGGCAGGATATCTGTACGTCGGACAAAAAGATGCCGCTAGAACATCCTTTTTGATCAACCTTCTTTTCACTTGGGCAGCCTATCAGTTCTTTGACAGGGGATACATCGCCGCAGGAATCATCACAGCATCCCTTGAAGCGGGATGGTATGTCGGAGGCATCAATGGGGCACGGCTTGCAGCCAAGGAATACAATGAGCGTCTTTACGGTGTCAATGGAAGAGAATTTATGCGCGACCATTGCCTCTTTCCGATTTTGATGCTTGAGACTACCTTTTAGGAAGAATACAGAGTGTACACCAGTTTTAATGCAAAAGTGTCATGCCCTTATATGCTCAAGCTGAGTCCAAAAGCGAAAGAGGACTTTCGCACTCCAAACGCTTCGCGAGGCCAAAGGCACAACCAGTAAAGGCATATATTTCGCGAAGCGTTTGGAGTGCGAAAGTCCTCTTTCGCTTTTGGACTCAGCTTAAGTATGCAAGGGCGTACATAATTACTCCCTAAAAAATTAAACAACCCTTCAATGATGAAACCTAATTTTTGCAAAGCTTTCAGACAAGATATTACTGCATCGTCCCTAATTGCGCCCATATTCCTTTACCTTTTAATGGCATCATCCATTTTAAATGCGGATCCCTGGGGCACAGATGCAGACTTATGCGAGCGGACAAGCCCTTGTTGTTCATCAACGCCTGACAAATGCCCTACGCCAATCATGGGTTGTGTCGCGGAGGTGCTTATCGGTTTCCATCAGAATGTGATCTCACCCTGCGATGGGCCTAGAAGCCATTTTTTACCTAGCAGTTCTCAATACACCTTGGATGCTATGCGCAAATATGGGTTTTTCAAAGGAACGACGATGGGCTGCGACCGCCTGATGCGTGAAAACAATGAAGAATGGGTCTATCAAACCGGATATAACTGCGCCGGTCAAAAGATGAAGCTTGATCCGGTACGATAAGGAACCCAATGGCTTTAGCACTTTTAAATTCCGCCTCCCTGTCCTGCCTCGAAGCAAATCTAATCAATATCGAAGTGGATGCAAGATCCACTGAAGATAAGCAAACGATCATCATTGTAGGCCTGCCGGATGCTGCCGTAAAAGAATCGCGCGATCGCGTCATGGCTGCAATAAAAAATTCAGGATTTAAAATCGGTTTTCTTTATTGCATCATCAACCTGGCTCCCGGCGACCTCCGCAAAGAAGGCCCTCTTTATGACCTTCCTATTGCCCTTGGACTGCTTTGCTCTCTTGGCCGAATCCCTCCAAATTGTCCTTATGGCGACTATCTAGTGGTCGGTGAACTGTCCCTAAGCGGATCGATGCGCCCCATCCAAGGCGCACTCGCAATTGCTATACTGGCGCGCAATCTTGGCAAAAAAGGGGTTCTGCTCCCCGCTCAAAATGCCAAAGAAGCCGCTACAGTGCCTGGAATCAATGTCTATGCCATCCATCATTTGAACGAGGCAGTGCAATTTTTCCTGGATCCTGAAAGCCTACAACCTGTGCGCTCAGAAGTTTCCGAGGATATCTTCAACAATGCTATCCCCGCCATTGATTTTGCCGATATCAAAGGCCAAGAGCATGTTAAACGCGCCATAGAGATCGCTGCCGCCGGAGCCCATAACGTCGTGCTTTCCGGTCCTCCAGGTTCAGGTAAAACGATGCTTGCTAAAGCCTTCAACGGGATTATTCCTGAACTGACTCTTGATGAAGCTTTAGAAATTACAAAGGTCCACTCTGTCGCCGGCATGCTGGCTGAAGGCCAGGCGGTCATTACACAGCGCCCATTCAGATCTCCACATCATACTGTCAGTTATGCCGGATTGATCGGCGGAGGTGCCGTCCCAAGGCCGGGAGAGGTCTCGCTTGCTCATCATGGAATCCTTTTTCTTGATGAGCTCCCTGAATTTTCACGTACCGTGCTTGAGGTCTTGCGCCAACCCCTCGAAGATCGCAAAGTCACGATCAGCCGCGCGAATGGCAATTATACTTTCCCGACGAATTTTATCTGCATAGCAGCAATGAACCCATGCCCCTGCGGGAATTTAGGTCATCCGGACAAGCCTTGCATCGATACTCAGACTCAGATCGACCGCTATCTTAGTAAAATCTCAGGTCCTCTCTGGGACCGCATGGATATGCACATCTCCGTCCCCCCTTTACGCTATCAGGATATTATCTCATCAAAGAGCGGCGAGAGCTCTGCCGTCATTCGCCAGCGTGTCAGACAGGCGAGGAAGCGGCAGCATGCCCGCTTTGGCAAGGTCAAGAACAATGCGGAAATGAGCTCCAGAGAAATCAGAGAATTCTGCGCTTTAGATTCCGCCTGCCACGAATTGCTGCGGCAAGTCGTAGATACAATGGGCGCCTCCGCAAGAGCCTGCGACAGGCTCTTGCGAGTCGCCTTGACTGTCGCAGACTTGGCCGGCGATCCCCATGTCACAAAAAGCCATCTTTTAGAAGCGATCAATTTTCGCAATATCCAGCATCAGTTTATCAAGAAATAACCCTTGCCCTTGCCCTTGCCCTTGCCTGTGCCTGTGCCCGTGCCCGTGCCCGTGCCTGTGCCCGAAACTCGGGCAAAGGACGAACAACAATAGGCATTATGCCTCTTGTTCAGCCCCGAATGAGACAGTTGCAAAACTAGCCGCGAATGCGGCGGCAGCATGTAGCCACACGCGTAAGCGTGTGGTAAAGAAAAATTAAGATATAAGCCGTGATAACGGCGGCAGAAAGCTCCAGGTATTTTCTGTCGCCGTTACACGGCTCGCCTTTTTCTTTTGCTTTCCACACGCTTACGCGTGTGGCTACATGCTGCCGCCGCGTTCGCGGCTACCAATTGTCTCATTCTGGGCTGGATCGAGGACAAGCGGGATAACTTCAAAAGATCCCTAAATAACCTGAGAGTAACTATTTTTTCTCTTTCGATCTTGCAGATATTGAATCCCTTACTTTTTGTGCAAGTTCAGGCTCTCGTAGTATTTCAAGATCCATTGCAGCGTCCCTGTTTAAATTATTGAGATCAGCTCCCTCCTGAATTAACTTTTTATAAATAAGCTTTCGTAAGTCATCCTTCCGCAAGTTTATATAATCTAAACGCCATGTCAAGATGACCCAGTTTTATCAAAAAGGAAATTGCATCATGCCTCTCTCTCGTGGTCATATTTTGTAACCTTTCTAAGAAATCGGGAGCACATTCAAGAGAACCATTCTTCATGTTGAAAATTGAAAAAAAAGGCTCTGGGAAAAAGTGTGCATTGGTGATTATGGCATTTTGAAAATCTTCTTCGCTTTCCTGCCCTGCGGATTGTGCGCGAATAGCTTTTTCTTCTCCTTTTGTACGAAGAGCAATTTCATAATTTAAAATAGCATAAGAAAGAGGGCTGAGGGGCGTGAATTTCTCTTTAGAATAATTGAACGATAGAAAACCATTCTCACTAAAATAATTAACGATATAGTTATCTGGAGATAAATATAAAACAACATCGCTGTATACAGATTCACCATTAACACTGTCTATAAAAAAGCCTTTTTCAATAGGATTATTTCCTTTTCCAAAATCATTTTCCTTATGAAAATCCATACAGGATCGTAGGAATATAAAGGGGTTTTTTTTGTCGGTAAATAGGCTTATAGATTGAATGAAATGATGACCATTCCCAGCGGTTTTTGATATTAAAATTGGCATTTTTTTGTCCAATTTGACATGAGAAGAAGTGACTAAAGGGTAGACCTCTAAAAATTCCACATCGTTCACGGTAATCTCATTTGTATCTTGATCATTTTTAAAGGGCACTTTTGAAGCGATTTCAGCCCTTTTCACTGCGGAATAAGTAATGGAAAAGCTTCTTCCTGCTTCGCCAAGACTTCGGAACGCCAAAGGACTGCCAGCTGCATGCATAGGATAAAACTGAAGCAAGTTTTGGCCCTTTTTTTCTTTGCTATTTAAAAGGGTATCCACCCTTCGTCTTAATTGGCCGGCAGTCTGAGCCCTATCAGAACTTACAAATTTAGTGAATTCCCTTAGAAGAGCTACATCATTTCCCTTACCTGTGTTAGTGGAAGGGAAATCTCCAAGGGATTGCACAAGTGTAGGGAAGGAGTGAGGTTTATTCTGATCGATGAAATTTGATTTTTTTTCTTCGGAAGGGATGTTTAATAAAGAACTTTTTCCTGCTGAATAGCATGATGTAACGAGCAATCCCTTGCAATTTTGTGCATCTAAAAAGTTTAGGTATTTCTGATACTGCTGACTATCTAATCCGCCTACCGAATCATCCAAACCATGCCCGGCAAGGTGATGTACCTTATGCTCTTTTGGGTCTGAAACAAATAGATCAATAAAGTCATCAATAGTACTGATTTCTTGAGGGCCTCGCAAAGCTTGTACTATAGAAATTGGTTGAAGGCTGCCATCTGTTTTAAAATCAAAGCTAGCTAATTTATCTTGGGAAGTTTTTTCAGGCAAATAGGAGTGTGGCATAAAAACAAGCATATCACCCTTTCTGAAAATATCCACGCCTCCTGCCTTCTGGATTAGAATCTTTTCGTTTTCCATACAATCATCCATAAGACCTTCATCACTAAAGCGAAATATCTCAAAACCTGTTTTTCTTAAAACAGAAGCAGTTGTGACAAAAGGCAGTCCTTCATCCCATGCCTGCTGCATTAAATTAAAAATAACACCGTTTGCATCTTTAGCTTC
>Ga0207062_1256_pt1 | contig 11693 bp, 12 predicted proteins | sample Alteio_BWMinCont_28_FD_153266 | JGI IMG/M metagenome (GOLD analysis project Ga0207062, IMG submission 153266) | Enriched cells from forest soil in Barre Woods Harvard Forest LTER site, Petersham, Massachusetts, United States -... | ecosystem: Environmental > Terrestrial > Soil > Temperate forest >... | reverse complement strand
CTGCGCTTCCTCGGCGCCCTCTGCGGCTCTGCGGTAAAGAATGCAACTACCTCATAACGACAAACGATTTTGTGCTCGATCATCTTCATAAATCAAGGGGCAAGGCATTATCAATAAAGTCTGCTAGCTTGGAGGCTTGACTTTGATCTCTATTTGCAAGAACAATAACAGTATAGCCTGATTTAGGATAGATGCGCAGTTCTCCATTTGCACCGTCATAATGACCTGTGTGGCCATACCAACCGTCGCCAGTCATAAAGCCAATTGAATGGTTTGTAGGATGCGCATCGCTTGTTTCAGTCACAAAAGTTTTGATGAGTTCTCTTGTGCTTGACTTCTTTAACAATGTTTCATTTTGGAGTGCTTCTGAAAAGGCTAAGAGATCCCGTCCTGTCGAGTATGAACATCCTGCAGGAGTCCCGCGGAGTGGAAGAAATTTGTGATTCACTGAAAGTTCATTGTTTTTTCCCATATATCCTATAGCAGTATTTGGGGATTGGTCTGTTTTAAGTTGATAATTGGAATTGTTCATCGCAGCTTCGTTGAAAACATTCTTTTGGATATATTGATAATAATCCATGTTAGAGACATTTTCGATAATGGCGCCAAGAAGGACAAAACCCAAATTGCTATAACTACATTTAATTCCAGGATTATCAGGTTCGTTATCTTTGGTGACTTTAATGAAATCTTTTGGATTCGAAATCTCCCAGTAATCTCCTTTAATCGCCCCAGTTCCACCTGTATGTGTAAGAAGTTGGCGGATAGTCACTTTTTTCATATTATCGTTCGTAATTTCTGTTGGAAGATAATCTCCGATAGGATCATCCAAAGATAATTTGCCTTCCTCCATAAGTTGAAGAATACCCACGGTGGTAAACATTTTAGTCATAGATGCTATATTGAATTGTGTATCAGAATTGATTACCTTCTTAGTTTCAATATTTCTAAAACCAACGTATGCTTCGATAAGATTAGGGCTATTTGTTTTAGCGATTAATACAGTTCCAGAGAATTTATTTTCTTTGGACAATTTTTCAATCTGTAATTGGATAGCTTTAATTGCTGTTGCTTCAGTCTTTGTAGGTGCCAAGCTAGACGTGATTATATTTTTAAAAACAATAGATTCATTTTTTTTTAATCCTAGATCTTCATGGAGAGAACCTGTAAATTTATGGAAACTCACAAAGTCATCTTCGGCCGAAATATGAGTTTTTAAAAGGGCAATTGCCCTATCACTTGCTTTTACCTTATAATTGATATTATCAATGGTAATGACGTTTACCGGCAATTGATCTGACTTTTGATCAATCTTTTTAAGCTGAAACGAGTGAACTCCTGAATTATCAGAAAATCTAAGGGAATAATCTGGTTTCATAATTACCTCCTCGCCAAGAGTAATTATAGCATTCTAATGTTAACAATGTACACATTTTTTTAAATTAACTACAAAACGTATGTTAAAGCTATGGCTCATTGCAAAAATGAGTACCTACTCGCTTCGCGCAGCCCAGTATAGCCCCGAATGAGACAATTGCAAAAATATGATGAGGATTTGCTGCCCCACGTTAGGGCCAAAAGCGAAAGAGGACTTTCGCACTCCAAACGCTTCGCGAAATATAAGTCTAAACTAATTGAAACTTTAGCATCGCGAAGCGTTTGGAGTGCGAAAGTCCTCTTTCGCTTTTGGCCCTAGCGTGAAGATTCCGATCATACTTAAAAACAGCTAAGAACCCGCGAAAAATTCGTCATTTTGATTGGGGATGATATGAGCTTTTTTATATTCTTCTATGGCATAGCAATCAGATACCGTTTGACACGTATCTGAAATGCACAAAAGAGGCCCAAAGATAGTCTCTTGACACGATCTGTCAAGATGTTTGCGAGAAATTTCCCTTTTTAAGGGGTCGTCACTATGAAAATCATCGGATGAATGACACCAATGGCCTATCCCTAGGCAACAATTAAAAGGAAAGCAATAGCTCGCAATTTTAGCGATGTTGTTAGGCACAATGCGTTCTTGGCTCCATCTACGATGAGTCGTATTGCTTGGATCGCCTTTATTTATTTTGATTAGGTTGTCTCTCTGAGCTGCCGCAACTTCCCACCTTTCTGTCCAATCAAAGCCCCATGCAGGATAGATATCTAAGTCTGGATTCATGTTTGCTCCTACGGTTATAGTGACAATTCAAGAATAGCCCTTCTCTATCTATCTATCATTTACCTTCTTTAAGATTGAAATGTCAATATGTAGGGTCATTTTCCCTTGGCAGCCTAAATCAATAGGGGATAAAGTGGCTTTCTGGCAATGTTTGCCCTCCATCGATGACAATCCCTTGTCCCGTAATATAATCTGATTCTTTGGATGCTAAAAAAAGCGCTAAGTAAGCCACTTCTTCACCGGTCCCTAAACGACCCCAGGGGATAGCCCGAAGATGATGTTGAACATGCTCATCTCCCAAAGCAAGCATCCCTTCTGATATGATATTTCCGGGTTCAATAGAATTGACATTGATCTGATATTTCGCCAGCTCGATAGCCGCCGTACGAATGAAGCCTGAAATGCCGCTTTTAGCAGCCCCATAATGAGAAAATCCCGGCATTGCGGCTACAGGCCCGGTGACTGAAGAGGTCACGACCACTTTCCCTTTGTTTCGTTGCTTCATCGCAGGGATGACAGATTTCACTGAGAGAAAAACTCCTGTCAAATCCACATCGATAGTTTCCTGCCACTTCTCAAGGGTCATTTCTTCCAACCTCATCTCCAGGCAAATACCGGCATTGGCTACTAGTACATCGATTTTTCCCCATTTTTTTAAAGCGGCTTCAGCGACCTTGTCCATATGCCCTTCCTTGCTCACGTCAGCTGTAACATAGATGGCATCTTCAAGCTGAGTTGAAAGTTCTTTTAACTGCTTTTCATTTCTAGCTACTAAGACTAATTTCGCACCCTCCCGGGAAAATACTTTGGCAATTTCAAGGCCGATTCCTTTTGAGGCTCCTGTCACAATGACAACTTGATCTTTAAGACGTTTCATTTCGTTACCAAATCCATAGTTTGCGGAAAATAACTGTATAAACAAAAAAATGAGGGTTCGCTTGCATTTGAGTACCCTTGCTAAATTCTTGTAGATAGTAGTGGAAACGGAAAATTTTCTCCAGAAAAAGAAGAAATCATTCAGAGACTGACCTAAAAAACACCCCCGGATGGGGGTGAGGGCCTGTAGCCCAGGGCAAGCGTAGCGCAGCCCTGGGTAATTTAATAGCAAAATGCACCCCTAAAAGGGGTGCGGGCAAGGGCTAAGCTTATTTGGAGAACTTACTCTGACAACGAGTTTGCCCGCACCCCTTTCAGGGGTGCATTTTTGATATGAATTTACCCAGGGCTGCGCTACGCTTGCCCTGGGCTACAGGCCCTCACCCCCATCCGGGGGTGTTTTTAGGGCTGCGTCAAGACTTGTGCAGCTTTATTTTTTGCCTAAAGAATGAAGATTGGCATGAGCGATTATCTGCCATTCGTTATGCTTATTCTTTCTCCAAACACTCATGCGTGGAGTAGCATTCTCAGAAAGATGCTTACCATCAATATGTTCATCTACAGCTGCCATGTAGGTCACTATGATCGTATCGCCATGCTCTTGAGTTTTAAAGTTGGTGAGGGTATATGACCCAAGCTTCAGTTTTTTAATAAGCTCGATCTCTTGTTGGCGGTTGCGTGAACCGTCCGTATGAATAGATAGAAAATCAGGGGCGATTTTCTTTTCTAAAGTCGTCGAGCTAGGCATTTTCATATCAGCCCAGATTTCACGCTCTAAACGCTCGCCTTCACTAGTTTTTGCTGCGCTATGGGGAGCAGCCTGATGGGTAGTTGCCATATGAACCTCCTGAAATAAATGTTTAAATCCAAAAATGTTGAACTATACACCCCCGGACAATAAAACCCGGGTACATAAAATTTAAGGTAGTCCTTTCAAATAATAATTTCAACTGGATGCTGAAATACTTCGAATATCGCAGTTTATTTAAAAAGTCTTTTAGGCTAATATGTTCGATATTATTTCTGGAGAAAAATTCAATGAAGACACTTTTACTATGCCTTATTTGTTCGCTTTCGCTTAAAGTCCAAGGCCTGGAGTATGAAATCCAACTTGAAAATGGCTCAGTCAGAGTTGCGCGAGTTAAAATAATGCCACAAGAAGAAATCGGCCTGCACCGTGACACACATCCCCAAGTTGTTGTAGCTCTTCAAGGCGGTGTGATCACCCGTTTAGAAGCCGATGGATCCACTACAGATGTCAATTTTCCAACCGGACAGGCTGTTTTTCGAGACGTAGATCCTCCCGAACAACTTCATAAAAGCGTTAACAGCTCTCCGACGCCTGTTGAACTCATTATCATTCAATTAAAGAATGGTGGAGATTAAATTTTATGGTGAGTGATCTATCATTTCGAATTCAGCCTTTTGAATCCAAATATCAACCTGAGGTGATTGCTTTAATCGAGAAAATTCAGGTCGGTGAATTCAATATCCCCATCGAGGAAGGACAACGCAAGGAATTGCAGGCGATTTCCAATGCATTCCAAAAAGATAATGGGAATTATTGGATTGCTCTATTAAATGGAAAGGTCATAGGGACTATCGCGGCAATAGATATCGGCCATCAGGCCCTTGAGCTCAGGGATGTTTTTCTTGATAAAAAATATCGCAGCTCCTCCGAAGAGTTTGCGAAAAAACTCCTCCAGACCGTCTTGTTATGGTCTAAACAGCATAATGTCAAAACAATTTACCTCGGGACAACGCTTGCATTTCGCGCAGCGCATCGCTTTTATGAGAAAAATGGTTTTACTGAATTAGCGAGAAAAGAGATGCCTTCATATTGCCAGCCAATGGACTGCGACGAAAAATTTTATCAGCTCAATTTGTAAACTCTTTACGCAAAGGCGTAGAAGTACGCCTTTGCGTAATTAAGACTACTCACCCAGTAATTGATTCGCCAACTCTTTGGCTAACTTGCCGTCAACAGAACTGTTCAGCTTCATAATGCTCTTCATCACAGATCCAAAATCCTTTTTGGACTTTGCTCCTGAATCGGCGATGGCTTGCTCAACGATTTTTTTAGTTTCTTCGTGAGAGAGGGCTTTAGGTAAAAACTCCTGAACGATAACGATTTCACTCTTCAATTTCTCGGCCATTTCAGGACGTTTTGCCGCTTGGGCTTGCTCCAAGGCCTCGTGAAGGCTGCCGGAATAAGTTTTAAATAATTTCAATACATCCCCATCAGGGAGATTGCCTCTCGCGTCAACCGTCAATATTTTTGATTTGAGCATGCGCAAAGTGTCAAGTCGAAGCTGATCTTTGCTTCTCATCGCTTCTTTGATGCCTTCATTGATTTTTTCCATGATCGTCATAATTTTCTCCTTACTTGCTATATTTGACAGCGAGGACAATAATGTGTTCCACGCTGCGCTACAACAATCTTTTTAATGGTTGTATGGCAACGGGGGCATGGCAGGCCATCGCACCGGAAGACATTTAAACTATCCTGGTTCCTTCCCCTGCGGCCGCTGAAGCTATAATAATTAGCCCTGGCAGCGCCCAGGCTTGTGCCTATATTATCTACGCCTTTCTTTAATACTATAATGATCGCTTTGTATAATGCCTGAATTTCATTTTCCGTTAATGTCTCCAATGACCTTAAAGGATGGATTTTAGCTGTCCACAAGGCCTCATCGACATAGATATTTCCAATGCCGGCGACAAACCTCTGGTCCAGCAAAAATGGTTTTACCTGCCTTTTTCGGCCTTGCAACAGCCCTTTAAAAGCCTTTAAAGTAAACTCTCTGGAAAGCGGTTCGATGCCGATTTTTCCCAATACCTCTAAAGGGTTGCGGGTAAGATACCATTTGCCAAATTTTCGTTGATCTTCATAACGCAAAATGCGCCCATCGCTAAGATAGAGACGCACCCGTTCATGGGCGCTTGGTTTAATATTTACATTATCGATTAAAAATTTGCCGGTCATACGCAAATGAACTATAAGAGTTCCATCGCCTAGAGAAAATACGATAAATTTTCCTCTTCTACCAATATCCTGAATAGTTTGATTGACGATGAGTTGGCAGAATGCCGAAGGGCTTAAATTCGCAAGGCTTCTTTCCCAGAAAATTTCCGCCTTTACAATTTTCTCTCCAGGCAAACCCGCTTCGTGCATTTCTCGGACAATCGTTTCTACTTCCGGCAATTCAGGCACGCTACCTCAATATAAAAATAATATCTTGTAAATCCTTCAATGATATTTTACATTACAGACAATGGCCGAACAAGGCCGAAATAACATTATATAGGAGGACCTTATGCAACGCAAAGCGACAGCCATATGGCAAGGTGGCTTAAAAGAGGGTAAAGGGACTATTTCTACAGAAAGCGGAACCCTCAAACAAACTCAGTATTCTTTTTCAACCCGCTTTGAAAATGGAGTGGGCACTAATCCTGAAGAACTTCTTGCAGCAGCTCACGCCGGTTGCTTCGCCATGGCTTTATCTAACGAGCTTGCAACTGCGGGGATGACTCCGAATAAGCTTGAAGCCACAGCCACAATTACTCTGGAAAAACAAGGCAACGGCTTTGCGATCACTAAAAGCCATATTGATCTGACTGCGGACATCCCTGGAGCAAATAACGACAAGTTTCTCGCAGCCGTAAAACGTGCTGAAACCGGCTGCCCGGTATCGAAACTTTTCAAGGCGGAGATTACCGTTACTCCAAAGCTTTTAGCCATGCGCTAATGTTTTGCCAGACTGCCAAGTCTTTTTAACGCCGGAGAAAAGTCAAATTTATCCAAGGGGACTTCGATAAGATGAAATTGTCCACGACGGCTTAATGCCTGAGTAAAAGCGGATTCAAATTCATCCTCTGTCGAAGTCCTGAGGCCTATGCCTCCCCCTAAAAATTTAGGCATCTCGGAATAGTTCCATTCTTGGATATCATTGTATTTGCCCTCGAGCAATGGACGCTCTGTCCCATATCCATGATTATTTAATAAAATAATAATGGGATCAAGTTGATAACGTAAAGCCGTCGATAGCTCTAAACAGGTAAATTGAAAAGCTCCGTCTCCAATAATTCCAATGACCCTCCGAGAGGGGGCCGCTAACTGCGCTCCTACTGCGCCAGGCACCCCAAAGCCTAGAGAAGCAAAGTATGCACAGGAGATAAATGAATCTTGCTCCAAGGTCAAATCCGCCGCCCCAAAAAGACAATCTCCTATATCCGTAATCACAATATGATCAGCTGTCAGATATTTATCGATACATTCAAATGTCTTGGAAAGTGAAATTTTATTCCCTTTTTTTGCGGTAAAATTTTGCTTCTTAAAATCCTTTTTTGCCGGAAAACTATGCTTAAACGGAGAGTTTAATTCTAATTTGGCAAGGCCCTGCATGAAAGGGATAAAGGGAAGTTTGTCAATATGATGCTTGCCAATGATAATCTCTTCTGTCAGCGCCCTAATTTTAATTTCATGTTGAATATTGGCAGTAAAAATCCCTGTTTCCACATCCGTGCCAAGCAAACCCAACTGCAGCATGCAATCGCACTGTTCAACAAACTCCTGCACGGAGGGAAGGCTCATGGCCCCTTGATAAACCCCTGCGAACAAAGGATGTCGTTCACTGATGACAGTTTTTCCCATTAATGAGGAAACAATGGGAATATGGTACTTTTCAGCAAAAGCGAGCAGCTCTTTGGCAACACCATAGCGTTGAATTTCATGTCCGGCCCAGATGACCGGCCGTTCGCATTGATTTAAGATTTTGGCGATCATTTGAAAGCAGTTTGCAGACTTATAGTCTTTATGCTCATGGACTTTAGGCTTAGCCTTTGATGGGTGTGATATAGGCAAAAGGACCCTATCGCGGGGAATTTCAATATACACAGGCTTCTTTTCCGCAAGGCATCGCGAAAGCGCCCTTTCGATGAGGTCATGGGCTGTTGCAGGGTCGTCCAAAACCACTTGGTCCACAGTCATTTTTCTGAAAATATCAAGCTGAAAATGTTCCCTCACGCCGGGCAAATGTCGGGAATTAAAAAGATGATGCAGCTTTTGACCATTTGCGTACTCACCCATGCCCGGGGCTCCGGAAATAACCACTATGGGCGAGCTTTCCACATAAGCTTGTGAAACGGCATTGACAATGCTAATGCCCACACCGTAAGTAATACATACCGCTCCTAAACCTGTCAAACGGGCATAGGCATCCGCCATATAACCGGATGAGTTTTCGCTTGTACCATTGATATATTGAATCTGATGCTGTTCTATGAGCTTGTCCATACTAAGCACATAGTCCCCAGGGATGCCGAAAATGTGTTTTAATCCCTTCGCATACAAACTATCCAGAAGAGTATTGCCTATTGATCTTGCCTCCTCAGAAGCCTTCATTGTTATTCACCTTGGTTTAGCGCTAAAGGAGTTCGGCCTACATGCATATGCCCATCCTATAACCCATTTGTTCAAAATCCCCCCCAAGATTAGGCCCGGAGGGCAGGCATGTGTAAGCCCAGAGTGCGCGATAGCGAGCTCTGGGGATTATGATAAAAGGTCTAAGTCCCGGAGGGACTTATTTTGTATATATCTATTCCCAGAGCTCGCTATCGCTCACCCTGGGCTTACACATGCCTGCCCTCCGGGCCTAGGGGTGATTTTGAAAATATGGGTAATAGAATACCTGTGCCCGTGCCCGACTCATATTTTTCGGGCACAGGCACAGGCACGGGCACAGGAACGGATCGTTTACCTGGCTGATATCATCTGATTTGCAGATGGTCGATCACTTGGTTTACACCTGAATAGTTTTGCGCTGTGTTTACCATGTTGTCGCGCATTTCGTTACTAGAAACATTTCCAGATAATGTGACAACACCATTATGTGTTGTAATTTGAATGTTCCTCATTTCTGAAGCAAAATTTTGCTGAGAAATATAAGTATCGCGCAAACCACTGGAAATTACACGGTCTGCCGGAGATTCGATCATTTGTTCTTGTGAAGAGGCAGGTGTCTGATTCGTTTCAGGAGTTTTTTCAGTATTCATAAAATATAGGCCGGATAAGAGAATTAAAATTCCAAGTCCTAATAGCCATTTAAGCAATGACGAGTTATCATCAGCTCGATAGGCACTATCATCAGCCTTTTTAACTCTTTCGCCACGCATCATCTGGCTGTTATCATCGCGGATAATTTGGCCTTTGGCACCTGCAAATCGGTCAAAATTCCAGTTGCGGATTCTTTCTTCAGCTTCTTCTCTGGAATATCCATATTTTTGCTGTAATTTTGCGACCAATTGATCGTAGCGACCATTAATTTGTCTGATATCTTCTTCAGTCAAATTACTGAACTTTTGGCTCAACATATCACGTATTTGAGGCCACTGAGATTCTAATACTTCTCTGTTCATAAAATCCTCCTTATCAAATCCTTTAAGACCATATGCTTATGCTAAAACGATAATAATATTATGTCAAATAGTTCCCGGATCACTTTTATAGTTAACCTCCTGATATTTAATGTTATAGGCATATATAAAAAATATTTTAAATTTAATGAATGCGGGCCGTGAATTTTTTAATGCCCTTGAGGATTAGGTTTTATGTTTGTGTGATAAAGAGCATTATTTTCTTCGACCGCTCCGGATTTTAAACCAGGGGGTGGCGTCGAGGGGATGATCACATTTGGACCATAAACACCGTTAATATTCTCTTCATTATTATAAGTATGTGGATAACTATAATTATGCTCATACTGGACATTGTTATTATATCTGTGCAGGTTATTTTCATTTACATTATGTTGCGTATTCTGATGAACAAAGTTTTCATTATTCAGGTTAGTATGATTCTCGGGGATATTTCTGTGTCCCCCTTCTTGTTCTCCCATATTTTCGTGAAATCCTTCATGACCGCCCTCATTCAATTCACGGGCCGGAAGCATGAAAAGCGGCGCAATAGTTATTCCCATCATCAAAAAATATTTCATCTTTTGAATTTTATTCATCGGATACCTCCTTGAAAAACCAGAATTGATGATGCATCTTTAATGCCAAATCCAAAACCTGCCCTAAGAGGCCGACAGGAAATTCAAATGCATATGATTTGTGTGCTGAATTTAGTTTTAAACGCGTATAAATTTTTAGCAAAAATTTATACGCGTTTAAAACTAAATTGAGCAGCAAAGCAAATGCATTTGAATTTCCTGTCAGCCTCTAATAGATGGCACTAAATAAGGGTATTGAGCATAATATATGGTTTCATGAACTTGACCCGTATGCCGTATATCTTCGATAAATAGAGATCATTATGAGCTGGATATTCATCTTTGGCGTTAGCCTCTACTTTGTTCTAATGGCCTTAATAGGTTATTTTGCGAGCAGCAAAGTCAAGACAATGGAAGATTACCTGATTGCCGGCAGGAGCTTACCCTTCTATTTGGCATTGCCGACCGTTGTTGCCACTTGGTTTGGCGCAGGTTCATCCATGGGAGTTTCCGGTACAGTTTATTCACAGGGATTTTATGGGGTCATTGCAGATCCCTTTGGATGCTCATTAGCATTGTTAATCGGAGGACTTTTTTTTGCGGCTCCATTCAGGCGATTGAGATTGCTCACTATTTCAGATTTATTAGGGAATGCCTATGGAGAAACATTTGAGCGATTTTCCTCATTCATCGTCCTTCCTTTTTACATAGGCACCTTAGCCTCTCAGTTGCTGGCTATGGGTTATGTCTTCCAAATTGTGTCAGGAGCTCAATTAGAGATAGGAATTCTGCTCGGCGCATCAATAGTCGTTACCTATACAGTTTTTGGTGGCATGTGGGCAGTGACAATCACAGATTTTGTGCAATTCGGCTTATTAAGCCTTGGGTTATTGATCATTCTCCCTATATGCTTTAATGAAGTTCAAAACAGCAATTTAGTGATGAGCACATTCTTAAATGAGTTTAAAGCCATCCTTCCGGGTAATGAACAGCCCTCTTTCAGTTGGCTGGGCTATTTCGGCAGAGTGTTAATGACAGGGCTTGGTGCCATAATGGGACAGGATTTGCTTCAACGATTTTTAGCCTGCCGTTCGGAAAATGTCGCTCGCTATAGCGGCATTATAGGGGCATTTGTCTATATGTCTTTAGGTTTGATCCCGCTTTTTATCGGAATCGCCGGACGACAGATCTACCCCGACTTAGAGACACCGGAACATTTAATTCCCCTGTTAGCAAAAGAATACTTATCGCCAATTGTATTTACAGTGTTCGCTTGCGGCCTGTTTTCAGCGATCATGAGCACTGCGGACAGCTATCTTTTGGCCGGGACCACTTTAGTGGCAAATAACATCATCTTAAAAATGAGGCCGATCTCCCATGAAAAAAATAAAATCCGGTTGTTGCGCTCTGTTAACTTTACAATAGCTGTATTTGCATTAGCTTTGACATTTACCGGACAATCAATATTCAATATGATGGTGCACTCAGGAACCATCCTTTTTGTGGCAATTTTTGTACCCGCTTCTGCGGCACTCTTCTGGAAAGGCGCAAACACACCATCGGCATGGTTCAGCGTCCTCTGCGGAATTATGGGCTGGCTAGGTTTTCTTTACTTTGGAGAAAGACTTAACGAGGACCTCCTATTTGCCGCAGCTTCTTTTGGA
>Ga0207062_1254_pt1 | contig 11788 bp, 10 predicted proteins | sample Alteio_BWMinCont_28_FD_153266 | JGI IMG/M metagenome (GOLD analysis project Ga0207062, IMG submission 153266) | Enriched cells from forest soil in Barre Woods Harvard Forest LTER site, Petersham, Massachusetts, United States -... | ecosystem: Environmental > Terrestrial > Soil > Temperate forest >... | reverse complement strand
GCTCGGCATCATCGATCTTACCGATGCGAAGGCGCAGGCCAAGTTCACCGACGAGGATGCGTTCAAGGCGATGAAGTCGGGACGCACCGACGCCAACGGCAAGATCACGATGAAAGCGATCGGGGGCCTGTCCGACGACGACATGAAGGCGCTCGTCCCGTATGTCCGCTCGCTAAAGAAATAAATTTGTCAGCCCGCGCCGCTCGCAATCACCAAAATTTCCGCAATGGAAAATCTCCCCGAAAAAACCCGCGGAAAAAATGGGACCAAGGCCAATTATTGGCTCGGCGGCATCGCCCTGGGTTTCTTCGGTCTGGGCGCATTTTTCCTGGCCAACGGGGGAGGGCATCCGGTGACACAGCAAAACATCCCGCTGGTCGATCCCAAATTCATTGCGACGACTCCCTGGCGTGAAACCTATGCCGACATGGTCAAGGCCAACGAGGATCTTTCGGACTACGACTGCTACGGCTGCCACGAAAAAAATAATCCACCGCCGATCCGCTACGATGCGAACCAGAAGATCATCATTCCTAAGGAGCACTCGGACATCGTGATGGCGCATGGCGCGCACGACCGGAACAATCTCTGCTACAACTGCCACAACGAACAAAATCTGCTCACCCTCCAGGTGCGCGATGGTCGCGAGATAAAGTTCGATAACATTCCGCAGCTGTGCGGCAGCTGCCACGGCCCGACCCTGCGCGACTGGGAAGCCGGCGCCCACGGGCGCACGAGCGGCTACTGGGATCGCAGCCTGGGCGGCATTCAACGGCTCAGTTGCGCCAACTGCCACAACCCTCACGCGCCGCGCATCCCCACGCGTGAGCCGGCACCCGGCCCGCATCCGCTGCGTGGCCCCGCGCCCGCGCCGGCCAACCCCGAAACCGCCCGCTAACATGCCGCTTCCAACACTCGACAAAACTTCCGACTCGTCTATGTCGCGGCGCAATTTTCTCCGGGGAGCCGTGGCGGTTTCCGGCCTCACTGCGCTCGCCGCCAGCCTCTCGCCGCTGCTTGAATTGAGCGATTTCACCAATGTCGACCAGTTCATGCAGAAATATTACAAGAAGATGACGCCTGCCGACATGGCCAAGGTGCTTACGCGCATTGAGGGCGAGGTGCAGCGCCAGTACGGCATCCGCCCGCACGTCCGCGATTACAAGCCGATGGACGGCGTCGAATTTGTTTACTGCCTGAACCTCACCCGCTGCATCGGCTGCCGCAAATGTGTCCATGCCTGTGTCGCCGAGAACAACCAGTCGCGCAACCCGGAGATCCAGTACATCCGCGTGCTCAAGCTGCCGCACGGTTCGCTCGACGTGGACAAGGCTGATCACAATTACGCGCCCGCGGCCGTGCCCGAGCCGGGATTTTTCTACATGCCGGTGCAGTGTCAGCAGTGCAAAAATCCGCCATGCGTCAAAGTCTGCCCGGTGCATGCGACCTGGCAGGAGACCGATGGCATCACGGTGATCGATTACAGCTGGTGCATCGGCTGCCGTTACTGCGAGGCAGCCTGCCCCTATTTCGCGCGGCGCTTTAATTTTGCCGATCCCCAGATTCCGAAGGACCGGCTCAATCCCAACATGTCCTACCTCGGCAACCGGCCGCGCAAGCGCGGTGTGATGGAAAAGTGCCACTTCTGCATCCAGCGTACGCGCGCTGGCCGTTATCCCGCCTGCGTCGAGGTCTGCCCGGTCGGTGCGCGCAAATTCGGCAACATCTTGGATCCTGAAAGCGAAGTTTCCTACATTCTCCGTGAGAAGCGCATTTTCATTCAGCTCAAGGAGGAAATGGGCACCTCACCGCGGTTTTTCTACTATTTCGACGTATGATCCAAGCCACCCGCAATTACTTCCTGTTTCTCCGGCGCTGCGGACGAATCGCATTTGTCGGCGACTGGCGCTACTATGCGTGGATGGGGTTGCTGACAGCCATTTGCCTGTTCGGCCTCAACGCCTACTGCAAGCAGCTCGTCCACGGCCTCATCGTCACCGGCATGACCGACGAGGTTTCCTGGGGTGTCTATATCGCCAACTTCACGTTCCTCGTTGGCGTCGCGGCGGCGGCGGTGATGATGGTGATTCCCGTTTATATTTACGGCAACGAGGATCTCCATGACCTCGTCATCTTTGGCGAGCTGCTGGCCGTCGCGGCGATCATCATGTGCCTCGCGTTCGTGACCGTGGACCTGGGCCGGCCCGACCGGTTCTGGCATCTGATCCCGGGCATCGGGCAGTTCAACTTCCCTGCGTCGATGCTGAGCTGGGACGTGATCGTGCTGAACGGATATCTGCTGCTTAATGTGTATATCTGCGGTTACTTGCTTTACCGCCGCTATCAAAAGAAAAAACCGTCGAAATGGTTCTACTATCCTTTCGTGTTCATCGCGATCGTCTGGGCGGTTTCGATCCACACGGTCACTGCGTTCCTCTACGTGGGATTGGGCGGGCGGCCGTTTTGGAATTCGGCGATCGTCGGCCCGCGGTTTCTCGCGTCGGCGTTCACCGCCGGCCCGGCCCTGATCATCCTGGCGCTGCAAGTGGTCCGCCGTGTCACGGCTTCCGCTCCCGCCGGCGTCGCGGTCCGTTTGCGGTCGGATGTGATTGCAGCGCCCCGCCAGGCCACCCTCAAAGATCTCGATTTGCTGGCCCACCACCTGCCTGAACTTGACACGGTTTCGATGGAAGATCGCCTGGCCAGTCTCCACGGTGCGACCGTGCTCGACGTGGCCGCGGGCGATGTATTGCTGCGCCAGGGAACAACCGAAGACAGTGCCTTTTTCGTCCTCAGCGGCCGCGTGGTCGTCAAGCGCGAGGAAGGCGGGCGCTTCCGGATCACCCGCAGTGCCGGTCCCGGCGAACAATTCGGCGAAGTCTCCGCGCTCGCCGGAACCCCGCGTGTCGCCACGGCCACCGCCGAAAAACGCTCCCTGGTTTTGCGCCTGCCGGCCGCCTCGTTGCGCCGGCTCATGCAAAGCCATAAAATGAACGAGATCGTGCAGTCGAGAATGTCGGAGCGGCTCATGATCACGGATCACGGCCTGCTCATGCTTCGCAGCATCGTGCAGGTCTCGATGCTCATTAACGTGTTTCTGCTCCTGAACGAGGTGTTCAAGGAATTCTATTCAGGCAACCTTCACGTCGCATCGGCGAAATATCTTTTTATCGGATTGCATGGTCATTACGCGCTCGTGCCGTGGATCTGGACCGCCATCGGCCTCAATGTCATCGCCATGATCCTGCTCGTGCTCCCGCTAAGCCGCAGCTTGAAGTGGCTCAACGTCGCGTGCGTGCTCTGCATCATCGGCATCTGGATCGAGAAGGGCATGGGCCTGGTGATACCGGGTTTCATCCCGACGCCACTCGGCGCGATCGTCGATTACCGCCCGTCGCTCAACGAAACCCTCGTCTGTCTCGGCATCTGGGCGTTTGGCCTTCTGCTCTACACCATCTTTCTCCGCATGGCTGTGCCGATCCTCCAAGGCCGCCTTTCCAAGGCCAACGAAGGCCAGGAGCTTTAGTGGCAAGAAATTCTTCCCCGATGGCAACTCAACTCACCGCCGATGATGCGAAACAATCGCTGACCGCCCACGTAGCCGCTAAAGGCGAGGAAATTTGCGCGAAATACGGTCCCGGCCTCGGCTGGAAGGAGCTGCAGCAGTTGCTCAATGATCGCAACTTCGTGCGTTACCCATGTGAAATCGCGTTCGACGCCTCACAGCTCAATCCGGGCGAGTTTGCGTATCCCGTCATGAAAGGCGAACGTCCGGAAGACGGCTTTACGCTCCACGTGCATCCGTTCTACATGTTGCAACTCCCGATGGTGCCATACCTCGTGCTTTATCAGCTCGTCGCGGTGAACTATGGCGGATTCGCCTCGTCCGACGATGCCGAGGCCTTTGGCGCCGCGGCGCTTGGACTCTCGTGTGATGAATATTACACCAAGCTCTGCGAACTGGCGGACCAGCTCGGCGTCGGCGAAGTGGAACCGGCGCACGCGGGCGCCGGCGACAGTTGCGGCTGCGGCGGTGCGTGAAGATCGGCGGGGTAGTTGGGAATTAGCAGTTGGTAGTTGGGCTCGATCCATGGCTTGCGTGCCCTCCATAGCTCAGAGAGCGAAGGAGGTCGTCTGTACTAACTACCAAATACAAACTACGAATTACTGTTGCGCACTGCCCGTTTTCTCAAACGCGTGAACAACAGCGACACGATCAGCAGCACTGTGCCCAGTACGAGGAAGGACAGCACCCGGTACACCGGCTCGAACCGGCTGCTGCCGACGATCACCAGGTAAAGCGTGGTGAGCAGCAGTGTGACATGGCCCATCCAGCGAAACTTCTGGCTCCGCACGATAAGATTCATCAAGTAGTAAAACAGCGCGAGCCCGACCCACGCGAGACCGACGTAGCCGCCCGGCACGAGATGATAGAGCGCGAGGTATGGCACCATCGGGAGTTGCAACATGTAGAACGCTGAGCAGATAGGCGTTTCGCATCAGCTCAGTCTTTAATTCCAGCCGGCTCTTCTGCCAGTTGAGGATGCGCGCGCTTAACAACGCCACGATGCCGAAGCCGACGCTGATGCCGCTCTCCCTTTCCGCGACCAGGATGTAGCCAAGCACGATGAAGGCGTAGATGATAAAATTGGCAACGACGATGAAGCGCGAGCGGAACCAGATGGCCGTTGCCACGACGACCACGCTTTGCAACGAGAGCCAGACGAAAACATCAGGCACGCCGGAGGCCCTGATGATCGCCATGCTCAGCGCCATGTAGCCCGTCATCGCATAAAGAAAGGTGGAAACCCGGCTGCGCTCCCGCATCCAGAACGCCACCGCGAGTCCAAGGAACACGAGCGATGCAGCCAGGTGCGCCGTCACAAAGATCGGGCCGAACCTCACCAGCGTGTGCACCAGAAATACCCCGTAACCGAGAGCGCAATTGAGCAACGCACAGGTGTTCGTGAGGTCATCCTCCTTTTCGCGGTTGCGCCGCAGCAGCGAACCCGCGGCGAGGATCATCGCGCACGCCAGCACGAAGCCGGGGCCGATGGGCGGCTCGGCGACAAGCTGAAAGGGTCGGCCGAGAAAAGGATTATTGGCCGCCCAGGCAAAATACGTGGCGTAACTAAGCGGAATGCCGGCGAGCACGAGGCCCGGCCAGTTGCCCTCCAGGCTGCCAGCGACGACCAGCGCAGACAGCAGCACGACGGCGGGCAGCACAAATCCCGCGGCGCCAATCGCGATCGCCGTCACATAACCCGTGACCAGCGCCAGCCCGGACAGCCAAGGGGATTTGCGGCGGTAGGCGAGGATGAGGTTGGTCGCCACGACCAGCACAAGCAGCGTGCGGCCGGTGAAGTCGCCGGTACTGAGCAAATGGCGCGGGCCAAAAAAATACAGGCGCAGTGTCGCAAAATAGAGCAACGCCATGGCCCCGCCGCGGAGATAGCCGGACACCAGCTCGAACGATTGGCGCCAGATCCGGGCCAGCGTGAAAAACACGACTGCGAGCGCATAGCCGATCAGCGATGGCGCGCCGGCCGGCAGGCTCGCATACGGCAGCGACACCATGAAACCGGCGCCGATGGTGAGCACCACGATGCCGACCTTCGCGAACCAGTTTTGCCCGACTTCGAATTCGAACTCATCCTCGGTGCGTCCGACGCCGGCCATCGCCTTGGTCGGCGGCGGCGCTGCCGTGGGCAACGCCTCGGACGCGAGACCGATCCGCGACTCAAGTTTCGCGACGCGCGCCTCGAGCTGCGCGATGCGACGGACCGCGGCGTCCTCACGAGTAGGCTCGTTGGGTTCGTTCATCGGTTGACGTAAATTGTGCGCGAAGGAGGGCGGGGCTGGCGTTCGCCTCGCTGGGCGGCGGGTGGGGTGGTGCAGCTTCCCCCATAGTATCGCTCAAAGCGGCCGGACTAACTACCGCCGGATTGGCCGAAACTCCGCATATTTTGTTGCCTCCAAAATGGCCGAGCCATTTCGATTTAGCAGCGTGGAGGCGAAGTCCGGCACGCTGCTAGCCAATAAGTGCTTGGGTTTGGACTCGCGGTGGCGTTCTGGATGCGGGAGCGCAGCCGGGTTTCCACCTTTCTTTATGCGATGACGGGAAGGGCTGTTTGCCTTATTATTTTGCCTGTAACTAAATCCCAAATTCGGAGGTCATCATGCCCATACTCAAAATCCACCTCGAACACGCCGAATACGATGCGGTCGAACGCTTCGCCTCCAGCTTGAAAGTGAAACCCGAAGCCCTGGCCTATTGCGCGCTCAACCGCCTGATGCTCGACGCGCGAAATCCCGTGTTGCGCACCGAAATCGCGCACACCTGGGAGGGTCACCACAGAAATCTCCCGCTCTGGAGCGACTCCGCCGGCGGCCCGCACGGCTACGAAGGCAAGCCCGACGAACAACCCGCGCCGAGCAAGTACCTTTAGATCAGTAATTGGTAGTTTGGATTTGGTATTTAGTACGAACATCTCTCGTCGCTTACCGGCCTCTCCGAGGAGATCAAGGCGAGCAAGCGTCGGATTGAAACCAACCACCAATTACTAACCACTAATTACCAATCAGGAACATTCGCGATACACCGGCTCGAACATTTATTTTGATCCCCGGCATTCTTTCGCCATCGAGCATTTCTCATGATTGATCCAAACGGCTTCGGCTTCCTCGAGCGTCAAGCCATTGACCCATTCAAATCGCATCCTGAGGCTGAGCTTCCGGATTTCGCATAGCTGGCAGTCAGGAGGATTGGTTCCATCAACCGGGCACGCCAAGATAAGGCCCAAGATGGATTGCTTGAGCTCCTGCAGGTCGGGTTTTTTGGGTAGTCGGAGGGTTAGCATGGCGGGTGGGTGATCACTCAAGTCAAATTAGGATAGTCGTGCGGGCCGGCGTCATTTCTGGTTGCCTCCGTTGTGGCAGTCGGAGCAGGTGAGGTCGGGGTCGAGGTCGCCGCCGGGGTGTTTGAAGGTGAGTCCTTTCGCGGTGAGTGATTCAAGCTCGGTGCCCTGGCCTTGCGCGATGATGGTGTGGCACGAGGTGCAGTCGCTCGAGCGCACGGGCTGGCCGAGGGCGGTCTTGTGCTTGTCGTCGTGGCAGCGGAAGCAGCCGAGCCAGTCCTTGTGGCCGATGTTGTTCGGATAGACGCGCCAGTCAGCTTTGCGCTCGGGGAAAATGGTCGTGGCAAAAAGCTGCTGCACTTCGGCGGTGACGGCGGGCAACTCCGGGTCATTGGGATATTTGCTGCGCAGGTAGTCCGCGATCTGCTGAGGCGCGCCGGCCTCGGTGGTGATTTCCTTCTGCGTCATGGCTTCCACGGCCACGCGCTTGATGTTCGGCAGCCTGGTGCTGAGTGCGCCCGCATCCATCGCGCGTTCGACCGCGTCGTTGGCGGTCGGGAAGACGTGGGCCGGACGGTTGTGGCAGTCCATGCAGTCCATCACGCGAATCTGGCCGGCGGGCGGTTCGCCTTTAAACGCATCGGTGCGGAAGACGCGCGCGGTGCCATCCTTGAGGTTGGTCACGCGGATCCACGGGATGTCCTGGCGTTTTTCATCATCGGCGTAATATTCGACCCGTTCGTTCACGTTGACGTGCCAGTGGATGCCGCCGATGGTGTTGCCGGGCTGGCCCGTATTTACGTGCATAAGCAGACGCACGCTGAAAGCCGTGTTTTTTTTGTCGGACAGAAAGTGGTTGTTGACGATGTCGATGTTGCCGTGGAATTTTTCCGGCCAGTGGCATTTTTCGCAGGTGTCCTGCGCGGGTCGGAGGTTCTTGAGCGGGGTCGCGATCGGACGCTTGTAGTTGTCAAGCGTGTAGGCGATGAGCTGGTGGGTGCCGTTGATTTTGGCTTTGATAAACCATTGCGCGCCGGAGCCGACATGGCACTCGACGCAACTGACGCGGGCGTGGGCGCCGCGCTGGTAAGCGACGAACTCGGGGTTCATTGCCTGATGACAGACCTGGCCGCAAAACTGGGTCGATTCGGAGTAGTTGTAGGTTTCGTAGCTTCCGAAGGCGCTAAGCACGAGAAAGCCGACGGCGCCGCAACCGAGCAGGAGGAGACTGCGCCGCTGGCGGGGATTGGAAAAATCCAGCCGCCATCGGTCCGGCATCGTGGCGGCATACTTGATCGACCACCGGTGCTGCATCCAGGCGCCGACAAAAGCGATCACGAGACCCGCGATCAGAAAGCCCGGCGCGACAATGAAAGTGAAAATACCGAGGTAGGGATTCTTGTCGCCTTGCGTGAAATCCATCCAGACGAGGAAGGCGAACGAGAACAGTCCGCCCGCCGCGATCACCGCGCCAATGGAGCTGATCCAATTGTTGAAATTGGAATGCGGCCTGTGGCTCTCAGGCGACGGAATTGGCGGGGAATCGGGCATGAAGGGAAAGGGTGGAGCGGCTTGTCCCCAAGACGCTAAAGCGCGTTGAGGACAACGCGCTCCACCTTAAATCAGCTCTTGAATTTGCGGACGTAGGCGACGAGATCCTTGATCTCGTCGGCGGAGAGATCGTCCTTGAAGGATTTCATCTTCTGCTTGCCGTCGACCAGGACGCCGTCGGTGATGGCCTTGGTTATGTCGGCATCCGTCATCTTGGCCTGCACCGCGGCGTCAGTGTAGTCCTGCAGATTGAGTTTTTTCCCGATCTTGGTCTGACCCTTGCCATCGGCGCCGTGGCACTTGGTGCAATTAGTCTCCCAATTGTCGGCCGCGGGAGCAGCGTGGGTGAGAACCGCCGTGAGCAGGAGTACGGTGCCGGCCGTAATGATTTTGGTGCTGTGTTTCATGGTGGAGTGAAAACGAGGTTAACGTGTGCGTAATGCTAAAGGCTGTCGTTTGCTGATGTCCTACTACTATGCCAAATCATCGATCGGATGGCTGTGCATGGCTTGCTGAGGTTCATGCAAACCTTGTCATTTGGTAAAACGCCCATGCCAACCTCGGCCGGCCACAGTGAAGTGCGCGCGTTTCCCTGAGAGTTAGGAATCACGCAAGGATTGAGGAATCATGCGCAAGATATGCGGAGCTGGGCCTCGGGACTTATGGCATCCTGAAAGCCTCAAATTAAGGATTACCAAATGAAGCTATTTGCAGATGCATCAAAGGTAGGGCGAGGCATCCCTGCCGAGCCGAGAGAATGGTGGCTCACCGGGACGGTTCGCCCTACCTCGGGGAATCGTCGCACCCTTCGCGCCGCCTGCCTTTTTCTTTCCCTGCTGATCGCGGGCTGCCGCGATTCCAAAGTGGACGCCTATCGCGTGCCGAAGGAAAAGGATGCCAATTTCCCGGTCATAGCCGCCGCATCCGATCCAGCGTCAACTCCTGCTGCTGTGCCCACCGCAGTCGAACGCGGCATGAGTGTGACACCGGCCGCCACGGCCACCGCCGCCGGTCTCAGGTGGACTGCGCCGGCCAGTTGGCAGCCGAAGCCGCTTGGTGCGATGCGCAAAGGCAGCTATGCCATTGCTGGCGCCGCGAGCGTGACGGCGGATGTCTCGATCACGGCGTTCCCCGGCGCCGTCGGTGGTGAATTCGCCAACATCAATCGCTGGCGTGGCCAGCTCTCCTTGCCTCCGATCGCCGAAAGCGATCTCGACGCCTCCGTGACGCACCTTAGCCAAAACGGGCTCACTTTTACGCTCGTCGATCTGGTGAGCGCCGATGCCGCCGATCCCCGGCGCATCCTCGGTGCGATGGTGCCCTACGGCGGCGCGATGTGGTTTTTTAAGCTCAGCGGCCCCGACGCCTTCGTCGCGACGACCAAGCGCACCTTTCTCGAGTTTCTCACGACCGTGAAGCCCGTCACACCGTGAAAAACATTCTTCAGGATATCCGCGACTTTTTTGTCTCACTCAAGCTCACGGTCGCCCTGCTCGTTTTCGGGATGGTGCTGGTGTTCGCCGCGACCCTCGACCAGGCGAACCTCGGGATCTGGGGCATCCAGCAAAAATGGTTTCATACCTTCGTCGTGTTTCAGGACATCCGCGGCGTGGCGCTTCCCATCTATCCCGGCGGCTACCTCATCGGCGGGCTGCTGCTGATCAACCTGCTCGCCGCGCACATCGACCGTTTCAAGTTCACGTGGCGCAAGGCCGGTATTTTTCTCACGCATGCCGGTCTCATCCTTCTCCTGGTCGGCGAACTGCTCAGCGGCATCTGGCAGCAAGACTTCAACCTGCGTCTCGGCCCGGGCGACACAAAGAACTACGCTGAGAGCTATCGCTTCAACGAACTCGCCATCACCGACACGACCAATCCTAATTTCGACGACGTTGTCACCATCCCTGATGGGATGCTCGCACGCCATGCGGCGGTCCAGCACCCGAAGTTGCCGTTTCGCGTCGTGACCAGGGCCTATTATCCCAACTCGTTTATCCAGGCGCGCGCCGCCGGGACACCCTCCCTCGCCACCGCCGGAATCGGCCTCAACGTCGATGCCGTGCCGCAGCCCGTCACCTACAAGCAGGACGAGACCAACACGCCTACCGCCTATGTTGAGCTCAGTGCACCCGATGCGCCGCCTGGCACCTTTCTTGTTTCCACCGGGCTCCTCGGTCCGCAGCACTTCGACTATGCCGGTCGCTCATGGACCATCACCCTTCGCCCGCGCCGCATCTACCTGTCGTTTTCGATCACGTTGCTGAAGTTCAGCCACGACAACTATGCCGGCACCGACATCCCAAAAAATTTCTCGAGCCGCGTCCGGGTGACCACGCCCGACGGCCGCGACGACCGCGAGGTGCTCATCTACATGAACAGTCCGTTGCGGTACGCCGGCCTGACCTTTTACCAGGCGGGTTTTGAGAACAACGACCGAGTGACAATTCTCCAGGTCGTGCGCAATCCCTCGTGGCTATTGCCCTACGTCGCGTGCGGGTTGATGGCCTTCGGGCTCATCAGCCAGTTCGGCCTCCACCTCTTCGGTTTTGTCCAAAAAAAGTCGCGCCAAAAGACGGATCCCGACCGTGGCATGAAGTCCCTTTTTCCCGCGTTTGCGGTCTTGTGTGCGCTCGTTGCGGTCGCCGGCACGCTCCGCGCCCCGCAAAGTTCCGGCGCCTACGGCACGGTTGCCTTTGGCCGTCTGCCCACGCTGGTCAACGGACGCCTCAAGCCGCTCGACACCGTCGCGCGCACCTCGTTGCTCATCATGCAGGGACGCCAGGGCGTCACCACGCCCGACGGTCGCACGCTTTCGCCCGACGAGTGGTTGCTCGATGTTCTTTTTCAGCCCACGCTCGCCAATAGTTACCAGACCTTCGAGATCGTACATCCTGACGTGCTCACCTGGTTCGACCTCACGCGCGAACAAGGCGCAGGCAAAAAACGTTTCTCGTTCGACCAGCTCAGGCCAGGCCTGCCTGAACTCGAGCGCCAGTCCAAGCTCGCCGATGCCACGGACGCCCCAGTGCGCACGGCATTGCAACGCGCGGTCATCCAGCTCCGCGACAACGTCCTTCTTTATCAGAGCCTCCAGGTGAGTTTCGCCCCTCCGGGCGTCGACGGTTATTTCGACCAGTTGATCCGTTTTGAAAAAATGCTTCCATCAGCGATAGACGCGCTCCGCGCTCAACGCGCCGGCCAGCCCCATGACTCTGCCGCGACCAAGCTCATGCTCGAGATGAGCCAGGATTTCGCCGCGATGGACACGCTCGGCTACCTGCTGCCCATTCCACCGGAAAACGGCATGGAAAATCCCTCCGCATGGAAATCCGCCGGCTCGTCGCTGCAGGCCAGCCTCACCACCGGTCGCATCAATCCCG
>Ga0207062_1252_pt1 | contig 11928 bp, 3 predicted proteins | sample Alteio_BWMinCont_28_FD_153266 | JGI IMG/M metagenome (GOLD analysis project Ga0207062, IMG submission 153266) | Enriched cells from forest soil in Barre Woods Harvard Forest LTER site, Petersham, Massachusetts, United States -... | ecosystem: Environmental > Terrestrial > Soil > Temperate forest >... | reverse complement strand
GATCTTTTGCTGGAAGAAAATCTTTTAGAAAATAGCCTGCGCAAAGATCCAAGTATTGCGAAGGCTCTAATTAACTTATGCGAGCGGGAAAGGATCCTGGCAGAAAAGGATAAACTTGAAACGGCATTGTTTTTCCTGGACATGAGCGGAGTCATCCAGTCGCTTGCAGCCAAGGAAGGTATCAAGGAACTTCCTGCTCTTTCTATTAGAGAAAAATATAACACTTATTTAAAACGAGATAATCTCACTTCTGAACAACGTAGCAGCATCCACCGCTACCGCCTGGCCTCTTATGCCTATGAAGAGACCCTTTCAACGGAAGGTGTGATCGAATGCTTAGAATCGCATCTATTCAGTGCGTTATATGATCCCACACACATTGTCAAAGAAGACCTGCAATTGAATTTGATGGCCGATGATGTGATCCCCGGCCGCTTTATTAAAGTCATTCAGCAAGCCCTGGACGGAGGCCAACGTGACATTATCCTGAATAAGGTCTTGCATCTCTTTTATCCCGATAATAAGGAGCGGCAATGGCTTCCAGCTGGCTCATTCCCGCATTTTACGAGTACCGACGGTCAGATCCGGATCGACGTCATGCAAGCCCAGGTGATGCATGCGGAACATACTTTTCAGCCGTTGTCCAGTAAAATTCGTTCTGACAATCAATTCAAAGATCTTTTTGGAGACCAGAGCCACATCGAAGCCACTTTGCTCGATGAAAATCGATATCAATTTTCATTTAATGGTGAAACCTATCGCGTCGCAAATGATCCGGGTAAAGCTTTAGCATTCCAACGTCTGATCGGCGAGGAATGGGGTCAATTTCAAGAGCCGCTGACTCCTGTGGGCCCTCTCAACATAGCCATTCTGCAAGGAAACCACGCCTGGTTTAAACCTAGGAGTCTACAGTCTCCCGCCTTCATCCTTCTCACTGACAAAGCCTCAGGCGAAGCTCACTGGAGAGCCCTTTTGGACAACGATGGAAAAACCATCAAGACCGTCGAACAACTCGGCAGCGACGGTCAACCCGACGGCTCGACTGTTGTTAGTCCCGATCACCCTCAACTGAAATTTATCACCCGCTTTGAAATCCCTGAGAGGGTTGTGATCACTCAAAAGGCAGACCAAATCCATCGCATCGAATTGCCGCGCTTTAAGCTCTCATTTGCCCCGGATGAAAAGTCTCCTAACAGCCTAGTCTGCGCACCACATTCGGACTACGTCCTGGCTCAAGATGGCTCTGTTTATGTCGATGAGCTTGGGAATATTCCCCATTACCTGCGTTTGACGCCTAAGAAGAAGGGAGAGAAGCCCTTGGTGTTGATCCCTTATCAGGAAATCTCAGTGGGACAAGAAGGGGTTTATGTCACCTCGACAGAACCCGATCGCATTGGAGCTTCAAAATACTTTATTTATGAACTTGATGAAACGAAAATGCAACCGGGCAAAAAGGGCGTCCCTACACTCAACCCAGTCACAGCCACAAATATCGAAGTGGTGGCAGGGCTCCTTTATCTGGCCCAACTCCATCTCTCGGAACGCAACTATGTTCTTGCGAACCATTATATTCGCGATGCTGATGCACGGGCACGGTCTATCCGCGCGCCTCTTAGCGAAGGAATGACGAGAAGTCTTCTTGATTCAATTCAGAGTTTTGGAGCCGTTGAAGGGAAAGATGGGATAGTGCTGCAGTCTGCAAGCGATTATCATCCTGAAGCGGTCGCGATCCGTTTATATGCCTACTATATGGAAGAAAGAGATCGTTTGGATAGGCCAATTCCAACTCAACTGGAAGGCGAGTGGGCAACAGACAACACGGCGGCAATTTTTAAAGCAAATTTAAAAGAGACTCTGTTATCCGATTATTTGAGGGATTTAATGCACATGCCCCTTCCCTTTTGTCTGTCCCAAGAAAACGACTCCCAGCCTGAATTACTTGTCCTCAACACCATCGCCGTACCTTCAGGTCCCATTAAAGAACGTCTGCATCAGCTTAGTTCCTCCCTAGAATATATAGCCCCTACCCGCACGGATACAAACATTCCGGGTTCAAAAATCATTAAGAAGTTATCACTAAACGCACAGATGGTCTCACCAGTCTTTGAACAAAATAAGAATAAATATCCTAGCCTTAAAGATCTTGTCGCTGCTGAGATACAAACTGATGCTTGGGCGGGCAAACTCTTGTTGCGCGATGTGACGGATCCTTCCCTATTTTATGCCCTGTATTCAGTTGCCAAGGGAACCCTTTCCTTGGAAGACGCTAAGGATCTTTTGAACAAGACCTTCCTATTGGACCTTCCTCCATCCGCTGATTTCTCAATCATAAAGAAGGAGTTGGCGACGCTTTTGAGCCTTCGGATTGGACATAGCCTGGCCATCATAAATCGGGAAAGCGAGTATAACAATTGTGCCGCACGCGATGCACTTCTTCTTGCAGTCCTGAAATATCCCAGCATGTTTCCTTCACCGGAGGAGTGGTTAAAAAACCATAATGACCATCTCAAGGAAAGATTGAAAAGAGATGAACTAGCACGATTGCGTAAGCCTGATGATCATGAAAAAAATGAATTGGAAACTCTCGGAAAGAGTTTGGGAGAATATGAAAGTACGTTCAATGAAAAATATATAAACCCAGCTAAAGCCATATGGGCACAAGGCGGTTTGATGGAAGCCCCTGAACCGCTTTCGACGCCGGGTAAAGCAGTATCTCCTGCAAAAGGGCCTATGGCGAAGAGGGAGCAAACCTCGAACGTTTTATGTGCGGATCTAAGTGCTCTTAAAAAGGACAATTTTCCACCCCTTGTGGATGCTAAAAAAATAGAAGAGCTTTTTCCTCATCGAGGGACATTGACACCAGAGACCTCTCAGGAAGTTTTGGAAGGATTTTTAAGCGAAGCGCAGGAACGGTACGCTGTCAGCAATGCAACCGTTATACCTGTGCTTTTTGGCAAGGGAATATCGGACCCATTAGCAGCTCCCTATTTCAAGGAAGCGAAAGAGCATTTTGAGACCTATGTAGCTACAAAGGGGGCGCCTGCTAAATATGAGCTTCCTGATCCCTCACATATTCAGGAGCTCTTAAAAGAGTTGGGTCGTGAAGAAGAAATTCTAAAACCTTCTGTTGAAGAACAGGAAAAAAATATTCTTGCGATGGCCAACCGCGGCCCCGCGGAAAGCGCACATGCGGACAGGCATATGATCGAGCTGGCAGTAGGTGAAAAGGAAGAGGTGACCCTCTTTGAGCTGATGAAAGCGCTGCTGGTGAAAAAGGACTTCCGGCAAATCAATCCCAACATTACACAGCCTGAAATCCAAGTGCTCTCCGAGGCGATATTTCACTATCTGATCGACCTGACTGAACTGCAGCGCCATAGTCGTGTCATAAGAGAACTCAAAGGGCTTACGGGGATCGAAAAATTGCCGGAAATTGCTCAACAGAAAAAACTTTCGACGACAATAACAGCCTTGCAAAGCACTCGACAGTACGATCCGGCGGCTGATCCGCAGTTTCTGGTCTTGGAAGCCCTCGACAATATTCTTTTATGGAAATCTCAGATTGATTCCTACCACGAGATGGACATGGAAAAGGTGCTGGAGCTGGCAATGGGACAAGGAAAAACCAGTTTCCATGCCCCAACACAGGCATGGATCTACTCTGGAAAAGGACGGATTTCCGCGATAGTACTACCGGAGAGCCTAATAGATCCAATGGGACCGGAAATGCGGCAGCGGCAAAAAGAAGTCTATGGGCAGGACTATGAGATGATGCCCATTCTTCGCGATAAGATCACATTGGCAAAGATCGACCATTATTTACAGTGGTTTAAAAACATTAGGGATACTAAAAAGGTCATCGGCTATTCCCAAGGGGACTTACAATCCCTCTGGAACAAGTGGGTAGAATTTCAAGAAGATCATTACGTTGAAGAATCTTCTCGCAGCTTAATGGACTCCCTCCTGCAAGGCGTTGAAAAAGGGGTTGAATTTGCAGCGCAGGCTTTAGGCGCGCCGACCGGCAAAATGAAAAAGAAAGATGATTATGCCGCCATCGACGCTAAATTTGCTGAGATTTTCACTTTATTGGCTGAGTCGCTGCATCTGACAGTCGATGAAGCGCACCTTATCTTCTCTATCTTCACCTCCTACAACTTCTCGACTGGGCGGCCTAAGCCCCCTGATCCCAAGGTGGTGGCCCCGGTGGGCGATCTGATGCAACTCTTGGCCAGTGATGAAAGGATTCAGAAGGCCTTTCGCTTTGCCTTTCAAGAGAAAACGAACCCTCATGCTGATGCGAAACCATTTTCCGATGAGAATTACCAGAAGGAATTAAAGCCTTTATTGATCGAAGAAATAATTTCGCCCCGATTCTCCTGTTCAGAAGCCGGCATGCAGCTGATCATGAATGGCTTCAGCGATACTGAAAAGAGATATTTACGAGCTTACCTGAACAACGACAAAACACAGCCCGAAGCCTTTGCATGGGTTGCAAAAATGTTCATAGCCCCCACAGCCTCCTCTTATTACTTAGAAGGACTATTCACTGAGGGCCGGAAAGTCTCGGCTGAAGACCCTCGGCTCCCATCGGTACGCAATAAGCTGCCGGTAGCCGCGCAAAGACTTTTTGATGTCTATCTGCAAAGAGGTGATACCCAAAAATTGGTGGAACTTATCGACGACCGACTCCCTCCTCCAAAGCAACTCGCCAATTATCTGGCCGTGCTTAAACAAACGGTGAATGATATTCTCCCGAGTACACTGAGCAGAAAACGCCTTGTCGACTATGGTTTGGATGAATCGGTGAAGCTGATGATCCCCTGGGTTCAGGGCAAACCCCAAGAAAAATCGATCCATGCCAGCTTAGAAGAACGCCTTGTGCTGTCCTACCAGGAGTTCTTTGAAAGCGGCATTTCTATGAGAGATGTGCAGAAAGAGATTGAGCATCTCGCGGACCAGATCAAAAAAATTAAACCTGTACCTGCCGATTTAAAAGATTCTGAGCCCGGACGGCAGTTTTTGGAGATGACGGGCGGAGATGCACGCTTTTCACCTTTTACATTAACAAAAGAAGAATTAAAGACCATTACAGAAACCTCTAATCGAAATCCCGCGGTGCAAAACCGGCTTATTCAGAAATATCTCGCTCCCTTGATCGAGATCTATCCCAAAGAAATTCATAGTTCGGCGCACATCCTGCCCCTTATAACTAAAGGCGTCCAGTTGATGACAGGAACTGCCTACAATCTGAAATCGTACCCAGTCAATTTAATGGACAACCTCATTCCTTCGAATACACAAAGCTCGGTCATCGATGCCTTGAAAACCTACTCGATTACCCAGACTGTCGCCACATTCCCCTCTGCGAAATCATTGAACGACTCTGCTGTCATCGATCATATCTACGATCATATCTCTGTGCCTCCCGGATCGATCATGGACGCATCGGGATTCCTCAGCGGCCGCGATATCATCGCCTTGTCCCGTGCACAGTTGACGCGGCTGCATGCCTCTGGCCGGACAGATCTTACTGGGATTATTACCTATCTCCAAGGTAAAGAGGTCGTCATCACTAAGGATAATGTACTTGCTTATGATAAAACCGCTTTCGATAGGAACACCCTGGCAGCGCTCTGGGATCTACAACACACTTCCGGATCCGACTTTAAGCTTGGAGAGACCATGAGTGCCGTCATGATTGTAGACAGCAACCTCAAGCTATACAATTTGATGCAGTGTGCAATGCGCCTGCGAGAGGTCCCCAAAGGAGGACAGACAGTCAGCTTTTTGATGAGCGACAATGACAAGCGCATTGTGATCGAGACGCTTAACATCGCCTTCAATCTCAATAGGAAAGTTGATGAAAAGCTTACTTTAGACGATCTCATTGAATACGCCTATTTGAATCAAGTGCGGCAAGAAGGTGAAGGCAACGTACGCGCAACCTATGAAAAACTGAAGATGGTCCTTGGGAAAGTGGCCATCCAGCGGCTCTTCGATCCGGCCGCCAGCACGGCGCAGCGGGCACAAATCTATACCCATTTCCGTTCACTTTGGGTCGTCGAGGACAATCGGGAACCCTTTGAAAAATATGGGAAACTTGAAACCGAACAGCTGACAAGGGAAGTGTTGGAGGATTATGTCAAACAATTGAAGGTAGGCCCTATTGTACAGGCGATCCGATTGAATCCATTCCTGTATAGTGGAGTATCACTAGAGGAAGTTTTTGACGAATGGCAGCGCATCATTACTGAAAAAACTGGGCCTCTGCCCGAAAAGGTTCGTTCAACTGAGGAAATCGGCAAGATGTCGCAAGTGCAAGTGGATGCGCGTGTCGAAGAAAATGTCGATGCCAAAGTCCAAGAACAGACACAAGTTCAAGTCAAAACGCAGACTTACAGCGATATGTTTGGCGAAAACATGCCCTTTGAACCACGTGTGCCCATTCCTCCGGGCGATAAATTGTTTACTAATGCCTTTGCCGCTCCCACCGACAGGGCGGATTTGATCGGCATTAAAGAAAATCAACTTTCTCCGGATTGGTTTACCTCGCATGGTTCAGGCCCTGCGATTACCGTTGCGGAAATGCTATCCACGAATGTTCTTACCTTTAGTGCATCCTCCTGGTTCAGCCCTGATCTGCAGGCCAGCATCAACTACGCACCTGTTCAAGCAACGGTCTCCGAAAAACAACCCGAGTACTTGGCTCTTGACTCACACCAACTTACCGCTACCCGTGTCGCTGTCTTTCAAAATCCCCAAACGGGAAAAGTCACTGTACGTATGCTTAGCGGGGATGACATCCCCGGTTATGAAGCACAAATAGAAAAGAACCGCCTCGAAGGAGGAGAGGGAAATCTTCGCGTAGGGCTCTATCATCTCCAAAGCCGCCGTTTCAATAATGGTAAACATCCCATCACCTTCGACACTAAGGATCAAGAGGCGAATTTTCATCGATTGATCGCGCAAGCGAAGTTCCTCAATGGGTATGTCGATTATTCTGAAGAAGAGCTCAATCAGCTGGAACCTTGGTTCGAAGAGATAGGCGTTCGCAATGCGGCGGCCTTCTTTCATCATCGGATAAATACCTACCGCGATCAAAGCATTCGGGATTATTCGAAAAGTCCCTTAGACCACGCTTTCACCAGCCTGGGTGCGTCAGAAATCCCGGAAGACCACATGCCGGCGTTAAGCGATCTCGATACTTTGACTTTCACCCTAAAGATGTGGGGCAGAGTTAATCCCACATTTCTTTCAGATAATATAGAAAAATTGGATCAAGCCATTAACGCCTTAAAAGGATCACGTGAGCTCCGGAACTCCTTCAGACCTATTTTTATACAGTATCAGCACAGATTGCTCAATTTTTATAAAAGGCAAATCAATACCAATTACGGTTCTCAAGCTGGAAATGAATTTGACAGCTTTAGTGAGGAAGTTCGCTGGTCGCTAGTGCCCATTCGCAAGGATCTTTGGGAAGCGATCAACCCCACCCAAGAAGAGCGGGAAGAGTATTGGAAAATCGTCAACCAAAACTACGATGATAACGATATAGCTGCAAGGAGAAGGCTCCTTGGGATTATCAAAAATTTCGGCGCTGATCGTGAAATTCTTTCTTTACACACACCATTCTTCGATGTCGATGAGAACGGGGAAAATGAAAAGGTGGAAGTAGGTAAAATCTATCCCAGCACACAAGTGATGTCACGGATCATACGAGCTGCCGATCCGGGAGACCCCGGGGAGGCGGATTTAATTCGTTCTCTATTTTTTTATGAATATAGCGGCATTAGAGATCGAATTCATTCTACGCAGAAACAAGCCCTCTTCGACGCTTGTACGGAATATGTAAGCAAAGCAGCCAAAACGAGTGCATTGTCCTTTCTGGACCTGGTCTCCCAGTATCGAAAAATAGAAGGGACAGTCTCGAAGGAAATGTTCTCCGCCTTATTTTCCTCCATCACCTCCACTCTCACCGAGGAAATCAGCCGGCGCGGGTATTGGCAATATAAGATCGAAAAAGTGTATCCTGCCCTCAAGGGAGTCGCAAAGGCCGGTTTTGACGACCCCCAATCCAGCAGATATTTTTACGGACTTTTTCTCGAAATGGACTTAGCCGCACACCTTCTGCAGTGGGATTTCGGTGAAAACTCCCCCATGAAGAAGTTGGGCAAGGGTGAACTGTCCGATAAGATCCGCGATTATTTGAACAGGGTCATTAAATACACGCAAGATGCCACAGCGGACACCTTTTATGGTGGAGGCAAAGACTGGGTGCCCAACTCAATCGCCGCCGCCAGGGTTCTGATTTTAAACTCTATGGTTGACGAAATCCAACTGCCCGCCCAATGGCCAAACTTATCTCCTGTTGAACGCACGGAATGGCTATCCCTACTAGAAAGTATGCCCTATTTTTATTGGGACAAGCTAACTTCGAATGAAATAGAAAAGTTACAGACTTTGCTGACGGCGCAATTGCAATTCTATGCGCACGAGGGTGTGCAAATCAAGGGAGATAGTGATCTGCAAGAAGCTGTGCAGCTCATTAGGATGATCGAATCGATGAAGGGCATTGAAAAAAATCTTTCGGATGGGCCTGCGGCCTTATCGAGAATACATGCTGCAATTGCCCAATATTTTATTGCACAGCATGGAGAGAGAGACGCTACCGAACGCCTTTCCTTCTTTGTTACAGAAGTCGCAAAACTAGGGTGGGGTAAAGGTTCTACTGCCCCATTCAATCATGCCTTTCTGGCTCTCCAGTCTATCGCCAATAAGGGGTTTGATCATCCCGACGCTTTTAAAACCTTCGTAGGACTTTTCCCTGAGTTGGATCTCGCTGCGCACATTCTTCAATGGGATTTCGGAGACAAAATTCAAGTCAAGAAGCTCACTGACGAAGAAACAGGCGAAAAAATTCGCCATTATTGGAATGCAGTAGGAGGTAAAACAGAGGGAAATTGGAAACCGGGTGAGTTGAAGGCAGAGATTAATACTGCTAGAGCACCAGTTTTAAATACTTTGATGGATCAATTCAAGCTAGGCGACCGATGGCCGAGCTTACCTGCTGAAACACGTGCTGAATGGCTATCCGCTATGAATGCATTGCCATTTTTTTATTGGAATAACCTGACACCTGATGAAATGGAGAAAGTCCTGTCTCTGTTTTCAACATTTATTCAATTTCATGCGTTAGAGGGCATGAAAATCGATAAATTCGAAAAGCTGCAGGATGCTCTATCTCTGATCAAAACAGTCATAAATATTGATTACTGGGATGATCGTCCTACACAAAAGCCAGTGGGCTTTTCTGAATTGAAAACTTCTATTGTCGAATTTCTTACAGCTATGCATCCTGTTGACGAAACCGCGGGTGAATTCTCTTTGGAGGAACAAACCAAAATACTGAAACTCGTAACTCCTTTCTTCTCTCAAAATTATCATCGTCATTTTCGTGATCAACAGACTGCCTTGGAGGCATGGATTGATAAATCTTTTGATAGGATTCAGAAAGAGATAGGAAAGGTGGGAATAGATGTTCTTGGGAAAAACAACGTTGTGCAATACCTCGGCTTTTTAGCCGATTTTCAAAGCACTATAAGTAATTGGCAGAATAGTCAACGAATCAAGGATTATTCTAAACGTTTGTAAGACTTAAACTTCAAAAGATGACGTTTTTTTGATCTGACGTTAATCCAAAAGCGAAAGAGGACTTTCGCATTCCAAACGCTTCGGGCAACAAGATCTTTAACTAGTTGCACCTTTGAACTCGCGAAGCGTTTGGAGTGCGAAAGTCCTCTTTCGCTTTTGGACTCAACTTACTTTAACTAAACCTCTAAATATACACCCTAACAGGACTCAGAACTCACTTTCCCAGACCCGACCCTGTTTGGTTTAAAAGGTTTAAAATATTAGTCCGCCTTTAGGTCTACTGTTTGCACCCGAAACTTTCGATAAGCTAATGTCACTGCGGTTAGAGTGAAAAGGCAAACTGTGCCCCAAAATAGGAGGTTCGGGAACAGGCAGCCTGATGGCTGATCACCGGCTGAGAAAATCTTGTCTACATAATATGATTTAGATAAACAGTCATTCATATCAATTGAATTTTGAAATTCATTACTATTATAAATATTACGACATACTTCAACATCGGGTTTTATTTCTTTTAGCATGCATCCGAACGTCTTTCCGTCATTTAACATGATCGGACTCATTTTTATGTGGCAAAAAACCTTTTTTGCAAAAATGTTAGTTTGGCTTGTCAGATAGGTTGCCGTAGCAAATGCTGTTGTAGCGATTGCAGTATGGGCAGGGTTAATCTTATTTAATACTGAACTTATCATCATTGATCCTCTTATGGTGGATTTATCTTTATGACCTTAAAATTGGGTCGGATTCTTGATTATCCGGCACTCAACGTCCGCAATCAAATTATCTTTGTTATTAAAAAACTGAATCATCAATGAAACAGATTTAAATAACAAGGCATTTATAACGCAAACAATGATTACATTGCAAGATCTATTTCTTTGCTGTTCCCTGCTGCGCAGCAGGCCACATCTATCTCCCCTTTAGATTAAATTTATAGTAAATAAAATAGTATGATTGTTAAATAGATAAAATTAATACTGTTAAACTACTTTTTTTATTGTAGTTTAATTAACCTTCAACTATTATTAATGTTTTAATAAAAAACGGGTTTAAAATTATACTCAGTCTTAAAATGAGGACAAAATGGATATATTTGTATATTTAAGTTCTATTAAAGATGGTCTTGGCGACTTTAAAGAATTGGTCGTGAACCAAGCGATCAAGAATCCAGTTGCTGCAATTGCTTTGTCCATATTCCCCCTTTTTGCACTTGTATTTATATGGGGCGCAAAGAAACTTTATGGCATTTATAATGTTAAACCCATTGATTTAAAATCCCCAACTTTATCATCAAATCAAACGACTTCTACAGGATTAAAAGGCGGTGCCGCACCAGCAACTCCTAATTCTCAGACGGCAGGAAAGACAGACAAAGTAAGTCAGTCATTGTTACAATCCGGAGCCAAAGCTGCCACGCTTTTGATTCCAACAGTATCAACTTGTGTTTTAACGGCACTTAATTATTTAACTGCGATCGACCCTTCAGTTAATAAAATCTGTATGGGTACAATTAGTGTTGCTACAGGGGCAAGTGGAATTGTCCAGTCAAGAATATTTGATCTGATTGGTAACAAATCTTCAGAAGAAACGTCAAACAATACAACCAATTATATGGTCGCGGGATTGTCTTCACTGGGAATAGCTGCAGGAATATATATGATTGCGACTGGCGCCTCCGAACTTTACTACGGCACAAGGCTTCCTGTTCCGCCAATTGATTTAAATAACATGTGTCAGACAACTCCTGAAATATGTAAAGGCAATCTTGGAGTTCCTAGAAAAGGCGTAATGCCGCAAATTGGCAAAGACGCTGTGGATAATTTTTTTGAATACTTCAAAAATTTAGGGAGTAATATCACTTATATTAAACTTCCTGCCAGAAGCTTATTTCCAACCCAGAATGAATTAGATGCCGCCAATGTCAATCAGATGGTTGAAGCTGCAAAAGCTGGAACTTTTGATCCTTGCAATGCAAGAATCATTGCTTCAGGTGTTGATTATCATATTCTTGATGGCCACCATCGTTGGGCAGCTTGCCATATACTGGGTAAAGAAATTTCCGTAGCATCCATTTCTACATCTATTCACGATCTTTTGGAAGGCGCAAAGAAAGTTGCAGGTGTGACATACCTATGATCTTCAGCGACTGTTTTAGCTAGGACTTGGGACTGTTAAGGCATTTGCAAGAAGTTTAAATTGGAAACTCCAAACTCGGCATTGGAATCATGCTTGTCACTCAATCATTTTTTGAAATTTCTGCCTTATACCGCGGTAGCG
>Ga0207062_1251_pt1 | contig 12051 bp, 13 predicted proteins | sample Alteio_BWMinCont_28_FD_153266 | JGI IMG/M metagenome (GOLD analysis project Ga0207062, IMG submission 153266) | Enriched cells from forest soil in Barre Woods Harvard Forest LTER site, Petersham, Massachusetts, United States -... | ecosystem: Environmental > Terrestrial > Soil > Temperate forest >... | reverse complement strand
GTTGGGCCTCGTAGTCTTTTTTCGCGATTCGGGCCGAATCCTGCTTTGTCTACGGTTGCTTCCAATGGACGCGTTGGACCTTGTGAGGCTTTCTCCACTCATGGAGCGCACGAGGGGACGAGCAGAGATCGTTATAGCTTTGATCGATGGGCCGGTGCTCCTGGAAAACGCAGGCCTTTGGAGTGGCAATGTCCGGCACCTAGGCGGCAAGCTGCCCACCACCTGCGCACAAGCCAGCAGCGCCGCTTGCTTGAGAGAGATAAAGAAAAGAAAAAGAAGACGAAAAGGGAGGTTAGCGAGCATGACGAACAACATCGCTGCCCAATTCTGTTCAGCAGTCCGACGGAAAAGAGCGTTCACCCTCTGCCTGACACTGCTTGCCGCGTTGGCGATGACGGTTCCGGCTAATGCCGACTCACACATCATCAGCTTCGAGGTTCCAGGTTCAGGCGCCGGGCAAGGACAGGGGACGGGCTGTTTCGGCTGTACCTTCAGCATCAATCAATCAGGCGGCGTCGTCGGCACCTACCTCGATGCCAATAACGTGTATCACGGCTTTCTGCGCAGTCCCGATGGAAAGTTCACAAGCTTCGAGGCCCCGGGAGCGGACACGACACCGAATAACTTCAACGGGACCGTCGCCCAGAGCATCAACGATTTTGGAGTGATCGCAGGCTTCTATGCCGATGCGTCAAGCTTGACCCATGGATTTGTGCGAAGCGCGAAGGGCGTCTTCACAACCTTTGATGTGCCTGGCGGCGTGAACGGCAGCACGCCGATTTACTTGAACGATGCGGGCGTGATCGTCGGCTACTCCCTGGACGTGAACCTGCTGTTTCACGCCTTCTTGCGACATCCGGATGGCACATTTTCGGTGTTCGTGGGGCCCGACTCGTGCACCTCTGGGATCCCAGGGAGCTGTTATGGCAGTGAGGCTACCTTCGTCACCCTCTTTGGATGGAGCGTCGGTAACTTCGAGGATAACAGCGGCAACTTCGTGGGGCATGGCCTCATCCGGGACCCCTCGGGCAACCTCTCAACCTTCGATGCGCCCGGTGCTGGCAATGGTGCCTACCAGGGCACGGGCTGCCCTGGGTGCAACTTCGGAGTCAATTTCTGGGGTGCGATTGCAGGAAGCTTCACCGATTCGAACAACGTCTGGCACGGTTTTCTGCGAAGCCCGCAGGGTACTTTCACCACGTTCGAGGCCACGGGCTCTGGCACTGGAGCCTACCAGGGAACGGGCTGTTTCTCCGACTGTCCTGTGAGCCTAAACGACTTCGGCGTGATCACCGGATCCTACTCCGACTCAAACAGCGTGCAGCATGGTTTCCTGCGCACACCCGATGGGAACTTCGAAACCGTTGATCCCCACGGCTCTCAGGGCACCCAGCCCGAGAGCATCAACGACGCGGGGATTATCGTCGGGTACTACATTGACGCGAACGATGTCTATCATGGCTTCCTTGGAGTTCCGTGTGGCCACTGGTGCGAGGACAACGACGAGAGCACAACCGCAGCAATTCCCGTCAGTCCAGCGGCCATGATGCAAAGCCCGATAACTGCCAATCAAATTAATCCGCGCTTCTCCGATGCGTTCGGTCCGATGGTACGTTCATTCGGTGGGCGGTTGATGCCTTGGTATCGCAGAGTGGGAGCGCAAACATCGGAGTAGTTTCGACGAAAAAACAATCGGGCACGCCCAGGGACCGGCACCTCATGGCCGAGATTCGCCGACTGGAGACGATTTGGAGCTCGGCTGACCCGGCCGCAATGATCGCCGAGGAAACTGGCGATCGCAGATGAGACAGAAAATATCGGTGACACTGAGAGGGGCTATGCCAACGAAGCCCGGTCTTTTCTTCGCGTTATGCAGTGTGCTGCTGTGCTTTCTAGTCTGGTAATTCGAGGTATGCGCTAAACGCTGTCCAAACACGTTCTCTGATTACCCAAAGCATCAACGAAAAAAATCTCGCCACGCTGCACGGCAACACGCGGTCGGAAGTTCATTCGGCGAAAGATCTCGGGCCCGTGTCTGACGATCTTCAGCTCGAACATATCTACCTCCTGATGAATCGCCCGCCCGAACAGCAGCAGGCGATTGACGACTTGATTAATCAACTTCACGACCAGAGTTCGCCCCACTACCATCAATGGCTCACCGCCAGCCAGATAGCAGAGCGCTTCGCTCCGGCGGAAGAAGACATCCAGACGGTCACAGATTGGCTCGAATCACACGGCTTTAAAGTTTATGTGGTGTACCGCGCCAATGGAGTGATCGATTTCTCGGGTTCAGCAGGGCAGGTAGCCGCAACGTTTCACACACAAATCCGTAGCTTCGACCTGAATGGCACGCATCACATTGCGAATGCTAGCGATCCTCAGATTCCGGCCGCGCTTGCGCCGGCAATAAATGGTATCGTCTCGCTGAACGACTTCCGGTCGCATCCAATGTCTGTTCGCGCTCGACCGAATTATACTGTCAGGATTGATGGCTCCCCCTCCAGTTGGTTGTGCCTGGTGATCTGGAGAGAATTTACAACACGAATCCTCTACACGCCGCTGGCATCTCTGGGCAGGGTCAGACGATTGCGGTGATAGAAGACAGTGATGTTTTTACGGCTGCAGATTGGCATACATTTCGCAAAACGTTTGGTCTTGACGCCAAATTCCCAAAAGGCTCATTCAAGCAGATTCACCCGCAGCCCAGCTCTTTCGCTGATAATGGCGGTTCTTGTTCCGATCCTGGGGTGAACCCAGATGATAGCGAAGCCATCGCCGATGCAGAATGAGCCAGTGCCGCCGCACCCAGCGCTACGATCGTGGCGGCGTCCTGCGCGGACACAAACACGAACTTTGGCGGGTTTATTGCCATGCAAAATCTGTTCACCCGGCTCACTCCTCCTCCAGCGATCATGAGTATCAGCTACGGTATTCCTGAGGTCGAGGCAGGTGCGAGTTTCATGGCTATATCAACGCACTGTATGAGCTAGCGGTGTTGGAAGGCGTTTCCATTTTTGTCTCGGCAGGGGACGGAGGAGCAGATGTCGTAGATCTTAAAGAACAATTGCAGTGCGAGGCATCTCTGATTGACCACTGCGTCCGTGGGCTTCCGATATTCCCGTTCACACCAGTTCGATCCGAAGGTCGCGCCCAATTGCCCGCGCAGCCCTGCACAATGTCTGCAGCGTCACCGAGGCGTTGCCGGGATCAAGCAGCCGGTCCAGAGCCGCACGACTCGTGTTCATGCGACGCGCCATCTGCACCTTGTTGATCTTCGCCCTCTTCATCGCTTTCAGCACCTGCCATGCAATCGCGTCTTTGAGCGCGGCGGCACGGGTTTCCTCAAGGATGCCTTCCTCTTTCAAGAATTCATCCAGCGATGAGCCAATATGACGGTTTTTCTTTTTCATGCTCGATGTTTCGGTGCGCGATGCTACGGATGCGTTCGATCACATCCTGCTGGGCGCACGTGACCTCGATGTCGGCATCCGCTGGGTTGAGGAACGCACGGGCGTGCGTGCAAAGTTCGGCGGGAATCATCCCGGGGCTGGTACATGCAATGCCCTACTTTCGCTAGGTACGGGGCACTATCTCGAAATCATCGCGCCTGACCCAGCACAAGCGAATGCGTCCGACGTGCGCAAGCTGAGAGAGCTTTCGTCGCCCAGCATCATTCAATGGGCGGTTCACACCGAGGACATCGCCGCCGCGAAGAGTATGGTCGAAGCTGCCGGGGTCAAGACGGTTGGGCCGCAGCCCGGCTCCCGGCAGCGTCCTGATGGCAAGGTGCTTCGTTGGCAAAAGCTGGAGATCGAGCAGACTACTCCGCTGGTTCCATTTTTTATTCAATGGGAAGCGGGTTCGCCGCATCCATCCTCGGACTCACCTCGGCTCGGCACCGCGAAGTCGCTCTACTTCGAGACTCCACAACCCGACGAACTGCGTCGCATCCTGCACGCCGCCGCTGTACGAGCCGACATCCGCAAATCCGGCGTGCCGCGCATCGTGCTGGTCGTTCAGACGCCGAGAGGCGAGATTGAGATGAGCTAGTCGCCCTTCTCAGCAGCGGGGCTTGCGGATGATCGCGCAAGAAAGCCCGTAGTGAGCCATGACCGTTGAGTCGCGTGCGATGGTGCGGACTTGGATTCGGCAATCAGCCAGACAGAATTCAGGCTTGTGGTGTCTAATCAGCCATGAGACAAAGGGCACTTCTCTATTTACCTGCAAGTATTCTGCCTCTGTTTTTCATTCTCGTTCCCGGGTGCCTTGAGCGTAAGAGTAAAAGCCAATGGAAAGCGCGAAGATCGCAAGCGCGATTCGCCGGAACATGAAAACCCCTACTTCGTCAGCATTCGCTTCGGATTAACATCCGACCCTGCCATCACTGAAGGGGATTCGTCAATAGCGTGTTGTCGACGGTTGTTGACGGACGCCGGAGCGGCACAGTTAGCTCCTTTTTTTCATCGGGGTTCAGCGGCTCAATGTGAATCGGGTCAGAGACGCGATATCCCTCGGCTCGAACGTGAACCGTAAAGCTGGCATGCGAAGGGACAAGAACCGGCTGGGGTTCCGGAAGATTAGATGTTCCCCCTTGGCGATCATTTTCCATATTCTCGACGGTGACGGTGAGCTTCGATAATTGTTGTCGGGTTTGATCGCCGGAAGATCGAGGATGGCTGGAGAGTACCCGTTGGCAGTAATTTCAACGTGCAGCTTGCTCGAAGATGGCACCTGAGCTTATGGCACGCCTGCGCGGAGCATGTCTCCGACTGGGAGCCAAGTGCTCCAAGCCCCTGCCGCTGCGTGAACCGTGAGGTCGGTGATGGGCTTGTTTGTCGCGGCGTCGGTTACCTTGAATTTCAGTTTTGCCGCCCCCACCCGTGTCCCTGCGTTATAAGTTATGGTGGTACACGGGCCGGGGGCTGTGACAGAAATCGGTTGAGGGAGCCTGCTGGGATAGACCAACGAGTCGTTGCTTGCGCCTAGCTCGTAGTGCGTTCCGGGTGGAACGTCGTCAATTTCGAAAGCCCCGGAGTTGTCAGTAACCGTTCCTCCCACAGGTTTCTGACCACCGTCCCATGTTCGTTCGGCGAGTCCCACGTGCATTCCCGGGAGCGGAGTCCAGCGCCTTTTCACGGCGCACTGTTTCGCCAACCATCCGCATCAGGCCATTTTTCGGGTGCAAGAAGGAGCGCCGGGATCGTTCGTTGGTTGGGTAACCCGCTTTTCAGCGGGATCGAACGAACTTGCTAGAATGTCAAGGGAACTGGAGGGAATGGAGATGCGTCTGCAGACACTTAAGCTAGGAGCTACCCTGATTTGGTTGGTCTCGGGTCTGGCGCTTGCACAATCTAGTACACAGAACGCGGACCCTTTGTACGCTAGACTCTCCTACACCACTGGGCACGTTGTCGATTGGAAGCAGGAAAAAGGGAATCCCCGGATTTGCCTCGCGATTTATCGCAGTGGCTACTACCGCGTATCACGGTTAACGGAGAGTGGAACTGAGACGCTACAGGGAACGCTGTCTGCCGATCAGGCATTGCGCCTCCATAGCATGTTAGAACATCTCGATTTTCAATCCAGCGGCGGTGCTGTTACGCGCAACGGTGCGGCAATGTTTGTCGCAGAAATCGTTCGCAGGCGCAGCGCCAGCCACTACGTCTGGATTAATCCTGACCACCAGCGCCCGTTCCCGAGTTCCGCGATGAGCATTATCAAATGGTTGCAAGACTTCACGCCTGAGGACGCATTGCCGCTTACGGTGCGCGAACTCAGTGACTCTTCTATTTGCCCGATCGCATCGGAAGGGGTATTGCCCTTGCTCGCGAGTCTGGACGCTGCAGTCGTGGGTTCTAGCTGCAAGCGGCCGTAGCGGCTGTTAACAGGCGATGTCACAAGCTTGGGCCGTCTGTTCGCCCTATCGGCCCGAGTGGACAGCCTTTGGTGTAGCATTTGCGTAAGAATTGCGAGTGCCAATGCTGCATCTTTTGGGTTGGGTCGGGATTGCCGTTATCGTCGTCGTCAATGCCGCGTTTATGCTTATCTCACCAGCAATAGCGGAATACAGTACAAGTACACTGCAATTGTTTATGCTGGAGTGCTTGCCTGGCAAAACCAATCAAACGCAAAGCCGAAGTACACTAGCGCTGGCCGCCGCTCGATTACTTACAACGGCAGAACTGGGCCGCCCGGCCAGCGGGTTACGACTCCGAGTTCGTCGGACTCTGTCCGCTACACCAGGAGACGCGGCCTTCGTTCTATGTCAACGCCCGTAAAAATCTCTTCTGCTGCCACGGTTGCGGTCGGGGTGGCGATTTAATTCGTTTTGTCGAGTTGTCCCGCCATCTCTCTTTCCGCCAAAGTCTTGCCTACCCCGAGCAGCAAAGCGCTCCTCCAGTCGACTCCGTCGACTCTGCCACAGCGCTTAATGCGGTGGCCGCGTTCTATCAAGAGCAGCTCGATCGCCGAGGCACTGCGTTATCTTGAGCGACGCGGACTGCACGATCCTGCATTAATCAAAGAACTGCGGATCGGCTATGCTCCCGGCGGATGCCTGCGTCGGCATCTTACCGTTCAAGGCTATTCCTTCGATCTTCTTCGCCAGGTTGGCCTGGTCAACTCTCAAGGCCGCGACACCTTCTACGGTCGCGTCGTCTTCCCTGCAGTCACGGCGGACGCATTGTCAACCTCTACGGCCGCAGCTTGGGACAAGTACAAGAGCATCATGTCCGGCGTGTACAACTGGGGCCAATGCGAGGGGTTGATCCCTCGCGGCAAGACAATGGCGGGGTGCGGCTGCTGATACGGCCATCCTAACGACCCTGTCTAACCACCCATTAAGCAACATTTCTAGGGTCGGGCCCATGAGCACTAAAGAAGCCAAGTTTATTGTCTAATCATCGGGTTGGTCATCGGGCTGGAAACTTGGCGAGCAGAACAACCACTTACTTCCAAATGGTTGAATCAAGCAAGTCGTCTCTTTGGGCTCCGCTCTTGAAATGCGCGATTCCGGCCCCGCATACGCTGCCAGTTGAGTCCTCAGAACGTGTTGGTTCGGTGCGCTTAGACAGTGGCCTTGGAGAGTCCGATTCTTGAATCAATTCTACATGGAGGGGAGCACGCCCTGAGCACGGAAGAAGGACAACACCTCGTCCCAATTATGCACGCGGTGCACCGGGTCCGGCACCTTGCGATTGTGCGGTGAGTCGAAGAGGATCTTCTCGCCTTCAAATCGACGCAGATGGTGGATGTTATCGTCGATCATGTATTCGGCGCGAATGATGGACTTGTCGCCGCAAAGCACGATCTGCCGCCAATCGATAAACGGAAAATTCGTCGCCAGCCAGTCGAATTTCTCGCACAACGAGTTGGGATACTCTGTCGCCGCACTGACGATATAGATTCGACTATGTTGCGACAGTACCTCAAGTGCATCGCGGCTTCCCCCGATGATCTTGAGATTGGCGAAGAACCCCGGCGTGCGCGGAAGCCTGCGAACAAACTCCTCGTGCTCAGGCGGCACGCACTCCCGCAACCTCTTTCCTTCGGTCGCCGAGATATCCACAGCTGCGCCGCTCCACGTCATAGCGGGCAACCTGTTCGCCGAAGTAGTCGGCAATCACCTCGTCCATGTCCACTGCGATTCTGACAGGCGGCTTGGTCCCGGAAAGGTATTCACTGGCGCGTGGCGTCATTCTCCTAATATAAAGGGGATTTAACAGGACGGTCATCTCCGCCAAGCGAAACTCTCCGCCACTCGTTTATCAGCAGGCTCGTGAATAAAAGCAAGGCCGAGCTCTAAGACCGTCCAGAGGCCGCTTCGCCCCAGCTGCCTCCGCAGCGACGGCGAACGTCTTGTAGTATCCGGAGACATCGCCTGCGAACTACATCAACATCGATACCAACAGCCATACATCACGCCAGAACGCGAACGGCTGGGAGATGTCAGTCTCGGGAACCTTCGATAAGTAGCACCTTATCCTAGTCGGAATTCTGGAACTGATCACGATGTCCGCCAAGGGCTCAATCTGGCGGCGCAGCAAAACGCCAACCACCTGCAAGCCCAAGGTAACAATGTCATTGCTTGCAGGATTTCGACGGCTATATGCCCCAATAACAGTTGCAACGGGGTGCTTGATCCGACAATCACGTTTGCAGTAAACGGTTGTAGAAGCGGGATGAAGGTAAGCGGCGACCCAACGGATGCGAGCGGAATTACGCAAACTCGCATATGGGTGTAGACAATGTATCATTTCTGATACATACTTAGGAAGTGAGTCAGGATGGCCAAAGAACCTGCGCCCGAAATACCCGTGCGGTTTTACCGGACGGATGTGGGCACCGAACCTGTACTCGAATGGCTGCGTAGCCTTGACAGGGGAGATCGCCGCGTGATCGCACTGGGCTTGATGCGGGTGCAATTTGGCTGGCCCATCGGAATGCCTCTGGTGCGAAGCCTAAAAGACGGTCTATGGGAACTTCGCTCAACGCTGCCGAGCCAAAGGATTGCACGGCTGATCCTGTGTTTTCACCAGAGTGCTTTAGTCGTGCTTCACGGCTTTATTAAGAAGACGCGGAAGACGCCGGCGGACGATCTTGCACTTGCGAAGCGACGCATGAAAGAGGTAACGGCATGAAAAAGAAAAACCGTCATATTGGCTCATCGCTGGATGAATTCTTGAAAGAGGAAGGCATCCTTGAGGAAACCCGTGCCGCCGCGCTCAAAGACGCGATTGCATGGCAGGTGCTGAAAGCGATGAAGAGGGCGAAGATCAACAAGGTGCAGATGGCGCGTCGCATGAACACGAGTCGTGCGGCTCTGGACCGGCTGCTTGATCCCGGCAACGCCTCGGTGACGCTGCAGACATTGTGCAGGGCTGCGCGGGCAATTGGGCGCGACCTTCGGATCGAACTGGTGTGAACGGGAATATCGGAAGCCCACGGACGCAGTGGTCAATCAGAGATGCCTCGCACTGCAATTGTTCTTTAAGATCTACGACATCTGCTCCTCCGTCCCCTGCCGAGACAAAAATGGAAACGCCTTCCAACACCGCTAGCTCATACAGTGCGTTGATATAGCCATGAAACTCGCACCTGCCTCGACCTCAGGAATACCGTAGCTGATACTCATGATCGCTGGAGGAGGAGTGAGCCGGGTGAACAGATTTTGCATGGCAATAAACCCGCCAAAGTTCGTGTTTGTGTCCGCGCAGGACGCCGCCACGATCGTAGCGCTGGGTGCGGCGGCACTGGCTCATTCTGCATCGGCGATGGCTTCGCTATCATCTGGGTTCACCCCAGGATCGGAACAAGAACCGCCATTATCAGCGAAAGAGCTGGGCTGCGGGTGAATCTGCTTGAATGAGCCTTTTGGGAATTTGGCGTCAAGACCAAACGTTTTGCGAAATGTATGCCAATCTGCAGCCGTAAAAACATCACTGTCTTCTATCACCGCAATCGTCTGACCCTGCCCAGAGATGCCAGCGGCGTGTAGAGGATTCGTGTTGTAAATTCTCTCCAGATCACCAGGCACAACCAACTGGAGGGGGAGCCATCAATCCTGACAGTATAATTCGGTCGAGCGCGAACAGACATTGGATGCGACCGGAAGTCGTTCAGCGAGACGATACCATTTATTGCCGGCGCAAGCGCGGCCGGAATCTGAGGATCGCTAGCATTCGCAATGTGATGCGTGCCATTCAGGTCGAAGCTACGGATTTGTGTGTGAAACGTTGCGGCTACCTGCCCTGCTGAACCCGAGAAATCGATCACTCCATTGGCGCGGTACACCACATAAACTTTAAAGCCGTGTGATTCGAGCCAATCTGTGACCGTCTGGATGTCTTCTTCCGCCGGAGCGAAGCGCTCTGCTATCTGGCTGGCGGTGAGCCATTGATGGTAGTGGGGCGAACTCTGGTCGTGAAGTTGATTAATCAAGTCGTCAATCGCCTGCTGCTGTTCGGGCGGGCGATTCATCAGGAGGTAGATATGTTCGAGCTGAAGATCGTCAGACACGGGCCCGAGATCTTTCGCCGAATGAACTTCCGACCGCGTGTTGCCGTGCAGCGTGGCGAGATTTTTTTCGTTGATGCTTTGGGTAATCAGAGAACGTGTTTGGACAGCGTTTAGCGCATACCTCGAATTACCAGACTAGAAAGCACAGCAGCACACTGCATAACGCGAAGAAAAGACCGGGCTTCGTTGGCATAGCCCCTCTCAGTGTCACCGATATTTTCTGTCTCATCTGCGATCGCCAGTTTCCTCGGCGATCATTGCGGCCGGGTCAGCCGAGCTCCAAATCGTCTCCAGTCGGCGAATCTCGGCCATGAGGTGCCGGTCCCTGGGCGTGCCCGATTGTTTTTTCGTCGAAACTACTCCGATGTTTGCGCTCCCACTCTGCGATACCAAGGCATCAACCGCCCACCGAATGAACGTACCATCGGACCGAACGCATCGGAGAAGCGCGGATTAATTTGATTGGCAGTTATCGGGCTTTGCATCATGGCCGCTGGACTGACGGGAATTGCTGCGGTTGTGCTCTCGTCGTTGTCCTCGCACCAGTGGCCACACGGAACTCCAAGGAAGCCATGATAGACATCGTTCGCGTCAATGTAGTACCCGACGATAATCCCCGCGTCGTTGATGCTCTCGGGCTGGGTGCCCTGAGAGCCGTGGGGATCAACGGTTTCGAAGTTCCCATCGGGTGTGCGCAGGAAACCATGCTGCACGCTGTTTGAGTCGGAGTAGGATCCGGTGATCACGCCGAAGTCGTTTAGGCTCACAGGACAGTCGGAGAAACAGCCCGTTCCCTGGTAGGCTCCAGTGCCAGAGCCCGTGGCCTCGAACGTGGTGAAAGTACCCTGCGGGCTTCGCAGAAAACCGTGCCAGACGTTGTTCGAATCGGTGAAGCTTCCTGCAATCGCACCCCAGAAATTGACTCCGAAGTTGCACCCAGGGCAGCCCGTGCCCTGGTAGGCACCATTGCCAGCACCGGGCGCATCGAAGGTTGAGAGGTTGCCCGAGGGGTCCCGGATGAGGCCATGCCCCACGAAGTTGCCGCTGTTATCCTCGAAGTTACCGACGCTCCATCCAAAGAGGGTGACGAAGGTAGCCTCACTGCCATAACAGCTCCCTGGGATCCCAGAGGTGCACGAGTCGGGCCCCACGAACACCGAAAATGTGCCATCCGGATGTCGCAAGAAGGCGTGAAACAGCAGGTTCACGTCCAGGGAGTAGCCGACGATCACGCCCGCATCGTTCAAGTAAATCGGCGTGCTGCCGTTCACGCCGCCAGGCACATCAAAGGTTGTGAAGACGCCCTTCGCGCTTCGCACAAATCCATGGGTCAAGCTTGACGCATCGGCATAGAAGCCTGCGATCACTCCAAAATCGTTGATGCTCTGGGCGACGGTCCCGTTGAAGTTATTCGGTGTCGTGTCCGCTCCCGGGGCCTCGAAGCTTGTGAACTTTCCATCGGGACTGCGCAGAAAGCCGTGATACACGTTATTGGCATCGAGGTAGGTGCCGACGACGCCGCCTGATTGATTGATGCTGAAGGTACAGCCGAAACAGCCCGTCCCCTGTCCTTGCCCGGCGCCTGAACCTGGAACCTCGAAGCTGATGATGTGTGAGTCGGCATTAGCCGGAACCGTCATCGCCAACGCGGCAAGCAGTGTCAGGCAGAGGGTGAACGCTCTTTTCCGTCGGACTGCTGAACAGAATTGGGCAGCGATGTTGTTCGTCATGCTCGCTAACCTCCCTTTTCGTCTTCTTTTTCTTTTCTTTATCTCTCTCAAGCAAGCGGCGCTGCTGGCTTGTGCGCAGGTGGTGGGCAGCTTGCCGCCTAGGTGCCGGACATTGCCACTCCAAAGGCCTGCGTTTTCCAGGAGCACCGGCCCATCGATCAAAGCTATAACGATCTCTGCTCGTCCCCTCGTGCGCTCCATGAGTGGAGAAAGCCTCACAAGGTCCAACGCGTCCATTGGAAGCAACCGTAGACAAAGCAGGATTCGGCCCGAATCGCGAAAAAAGACTACGAGGCCCAAC
>Ga0207062_1250_pt1 | contig 12062 bp, 12 predicted proteins | sample Alteio_BWMinCont_28_FD_153266 | JGI IMG/M metagenome (GOLD analysis project Ga0207062, IMG submission 153266) | Enriched cells from forest soil in Barre Woods Harvard Forest LTER site, Petersham, Massachusetts, United States -... | ecosystem: Environmental > Terrestrial > Soil > Temperate forest >... | reverse complement strand
GCGGAAGTTGCAAGGCTACACTCCTGCCATGCTGGTGCATGACTCGCGAATGTTGCAAGTAACCCTGTTTGGGACGTTGCAGAAAAATCTCGGTGCGCTGGACTTCAGCTTGGTGTTGCCGGATGTCATGACGATTGCGGATGAAGTGGATTCGCAGTTGACCCAGGCGATGGAAAGCTTCACGAATGTCACGGGGACCGCAGCGGCGGCGTAACTCGAACTTGCCCCAATCTTGCACGGCATTGGCGATCGATTCAATAAGCCTGCAACTGGATGATTGCAGGCAATGATCTACTGGTCAAAAGAGATTTGGTCATAAACAAGTCGGCAGACTTCAACGCCTGCTCCGGAACATCCGCGGTTCCAGACAGCATGATGATGGGGGCGTGCGGCTTCCGCAATCTCATTTCAAAGTCGGAAAGATTGCCGAGCGCAAACGCGTTTTTCTATCTGGGACTGTCCGTAGCGGTCTCCGCGTTCCTTGTTCGGCTGTTGCGTTTTCGTAGGCCGGAAGCTCCTAGCCGAACCGCTGCGGGCGCGGCAACGATCGGCGCCCGATCCGCACACTGAAGGTTGTTTCTCTTACTCGGTTGGCAGGCTGCTGGTGCGCTTTTTATGGAGAACGGCAGCAGCTTGTTCGGAAGCTTCCTTGACCAAGATTCCCATCTTTGGATGCGACGGTTCCATGTCAGCAGAGATTTCACGCCGAGCGAGTTCTTCCGATGTTACCGGCCCGATCGATCCGATAAACGCATGAGCGAGCGCGCCGGCGAGCTTCGACTCCGCACCCATTTGCTCCGCCACCGCAAACAGGTGCCGTATCTGGACGGCGGCCGTGACCAGAAAAACATCGATTTCGCCGCGAAGGATTGCGGCGACCGTGTCCCGTAAGGGATCCGTGTCTTCGGGCAACGTCCACTCATAGACTGGTACTGAAATCAAAACGGTACCTCGGTGCTCCAGAGCCGCCGCCAGTTCCGGGTTGGGAACGCCATACTCCTGTAGCGCAACCCTCTTTTGAGCAAGAGGTAGCAACGTGGATTCTTGATCGAGCAGGATCAAGAGTTCCCGCCAGGTGTTGGGCTCGGGCACGATGGCGGCGATGGGAACATTGAGATCCCGCAGTGCCGCGGCCGGCTTGGGCCCACGTGCAATCACCGGAATCTTGCTCAGCGATGTCACGAACTTCTCCAATGGATATGCAGTTTCCACGATGCGGGCCAAGAGGCGAACGCCAACACCGGTCATGAGAATAACCATGTCGATGCGTCCTTCCATCAACTGGCTGGCGAAATCCAGAGCTTCCCGATTGGACGCAAGCGGAACTTCTCTCACCGAGGAGACCACCAGAGGTTGCCCCCCATGGTTAGCGATGAGCTTGGTGATTTCCTGAAAGCGCCTGCTCTCTAGCGAGAGCACGCGCAAACCGGAAAAATCTGTTGCCATGGTTCGTCCCACTCCCTTCACTTCGCGAACTCAAGTCCTCGTGGACGTTCTCTCCGTCAGTCGACAAGTCGCCGCGCCACACATCTTATCTCACTGCTAAGCGAGATAACTTCTGGGCCCCTGTTGCTGAGAGGTAAAATGCTGATTCGCAGCATGGAAAACATTCATTCAAGCATTCAAACGACTGCCAATGTTTGCTGACCAGTACATTGTTCCGCCTCGGCTTCTTGCAACCGTAGAGCCAGCGAAGGATTGGCGCTGTCGCCGCCTTGTGGCTGGCTAGGAGTACCATTAGGTATGCAACCGAATGAATCGAAAACAGTTGAGCCTGAAAACACGCCTCGCCCTCAAACCGGGAAACGACGCTCAAAGAGAACCAAGTCGGTCGTGCCAGTAAGCATCCGGATCGCTGGGAGTGCAGCTAGCCATCTCGCGCATACCCTAGATGTCAGCAACCATGGCGTGAAGCTTGGCGGTTGCCGAGGTGAGATAAAAGTCGGAGACCGAATCGAGATTCAATATCATCATAAGCAAGCACAATTCCGAGTTGCGTGGATCATTGCTCACGAGGGCTCTTCGGAAAAGCAAATTGGAGCTGAGTGTTTGGAGCCGGGAAAGCAAGTTTGGGGTGCTCCGCTCCCCCAGCAAATGGATGAGTACAAAGATAAAGAGTGATCCCTGGTCACCTGATGGCCGAGCTTCGCAGACTGGCATGGACCTAAAGATGGCGACGGCCCGGACCCAGGAAGTTAACGCAGCTTACGTCGAGTTGGAAAATCAGCGCTCGCGCCCTAAACGCAGTCGGGCGCGTCTTCTAGTCCAGAAGACACTGAAACGTCATACTTCTACAATGGCACGAGGACGAATCGGCGTTCCGCTGGCCCGAAGGTACACCCGTGGACTCTGCAGCCCACGAACTGTTTTCAAGGCTCATTAAAATTAAAACGTTTCTGTAGCGCCCTCCGTGCCGCGTATTTTTCAATTCGTCACGAGGGAATTCCTCGCTGTCACGACACGGCCAGATGGAACAGTAAGGATAAGGAACGAGCCGGAATCGGAAGGAATCAGACGACGTAGGCTCACGAAGCTGGGAAAGGGCGCTTTTGTCAATTCTCTCTGGGGGCGAGAAGCTTTGTAAGACTACAAACTCGTGTTTGCGGAGATGCGATCACGTCTTAAGGAATGTGGACAGAGCCACGGTTTCTCCCAAAGCCCGCCGAATTGCCATCAAAAATTCATGATTGTCGGGCGGCTTCTGAAAGTAGGCCGCGGCTCCGGCCTCCAACGCCCGTTTCTTGTTGTTAGCCGGATCTCGCGCGCTAAGCACGATGACTGGCGTTGCAGCCAGGTCCGCCAGAGCTCTCATGCGCTCCAGCACAAGGAAGCCGTCGCCTGCTGGTAAACCTAGATCGAGGATAATCAGGTCTGGAACCTCCTTGCGCGCCATTGATATCGCGGTAACGGCATCCCCAGCGCAGACGACCGAATAGCCGTTAGTTTCCAATCTGGGAGTCAACCCCTGCAGAAGATGTTCGTCGTCGTCGATAATTAGGATTTTTTTCTCGGCTCTTTGATCCGATCCTGGCTTCATCAAATCTATCGTTTCCGTCATTTGCTCGTCTCTTTTCCCAATAGGTGCTCTTGAACCAAGCTTTCGATCCGCGCAATAAGCTCGCGTATTTGTTCTTCCCGCGACTGACCGCGAGGCACAGGCAGCATCGTTGAAGAAATTACCGGGTGGAGTTGTGAAGCTTTGTCGAAGTTCTGCAAATCCCTGAGAATACGGCTTGCGATCAGCGCAAACCCTTTGGCGTCGGTGCAGGCTACAATGAAAAATGTCATCTCCGAGTCTTCGTCACTTGTCGACGGCAAGAGCGCATCTTGACCCGCATGAATGCAGCGCTCCAGAATCTTCCGTATCTCGCGCAAGATATCCGCTTGCACGCTTCCCTCAACTTCGACGAGATCTACCGTAATCAGAGTTACGGAACCTGCGTCCAGGTTTGGCGCATTGAAGATGTGAGAACAATATTTAGCCAGTGCGAACACGGGTAGGGTAAAGTAGAAAGTGCTACCGTGTCCCAGGTGGCTGTCCAGCCAGATCCGGCCGCCGTGCCTCGACACCAACTCTCTCGAGATAAACAGTCCCAAACCCAGACCATTGCGACTTAGTTCGCCACCACTTTTCACCTGCGCCAGCCGGTCAAAGATGATTTCGCGGTTTTCGGCGCTGATTCCGCATCCCGAGTCGGACACCGATACGCGCACAAAATCAGGGTCTTCGCCGAAGAGGACGCCTTTGACGGTAATGGTTCCGCTATCGGGCGTGAACTTAATTCCGTTATCGATCAGGTTGGTGAGAATTTGCCGTACACGGGCGGGATCGGCCCAGACAAAGTGAAGATCCGGTGCAACTTCAGACCGCAAGCTAATGTTCTTCGCTGCCGCGTGCGTACGGCATGTGCTGAGAACTTCGTCGGTTATTTTGCCTAGCCTTGTAGGCTGATGCGCTAAAGTTAGTTTATGGGTCTCCACCCGCGTTATGTCGAGGAGGTCGCTAACCATATTCTTCAGTTGTCCGATATTATCGAGCGCAAAAGTCAGGTGCTTACGCTGTTCCAGATTCAGATCGCCAAATACACCATCCAGTACATTAGTGGTGAAAAAGTAGATCGCCGTCAACGGAGTACGGAGTTCATGCGAAACGTGAGAAAGGAACTTTTCTTGCAGCCGTGAGCGCTCCCGCTGGGCCTCTTCGAGTACGGTCGCGATTTTCTTCCGCTCAGTCATGTCTTGCATGATGATCGCGAAGCCCTGAATCGTGCCCGCAGCGCTGGACAGTGCTGTGATGTTGACATTGGCCCAGAACTGTTCCCGGGTGCGACGGAGGCTCCATCCTTCATATTCTGCCCGGCCCATCTGCAAGGCCTTGCCTAACTGGTTCTCCGTTGCTTGACGCTGAACATCGTCCGGGGAGAGGATGCAAGAAAAATTCTGGCCAACGATCTCCGCTTGGGTGTAACCCAACATGCGTTCCGCTCCGACATTCCAACTGGTCACGCGCCCAGTTGTATCCAGCGTGAAAAGCGCATAGTCTCGAATCCCCTCCGCCAGCCATCGAAAGCGGTCATTGGTTTCCGCCAGTTTCTTCTCCAGGATCGCACCATGCCGTTGCTGCAGAAATGCATGGCCCAGCGCACAAAGCAAATCGCCGGATGCCTGGAGGAGAGTGCTCGCCACCGGCCGCTCCTGCTTTGCAACTTCCCAAAGCTCCGGAGCCGAAATACCAAAATCTCTTGCCACGCGTCGCAGCGAGAGCGGCTGGGGATATCGATCGAACACTTGTCCCGCAATGATGGCCCCCAGGGTCTGTTTGCCCAACGTGAGCGGAACTGCCACATGAGTGAGGCCGGCTTGATCATGTACCACCACTACCGCGCTTGTTCGCACCGCATCCGCAACCGCAGTGCAAGGCAGACGCTTCGTGATGCAAAAGGGACATCCGGCGCCCCCTTCGGACGCCGCGCCACGAATCAGGGTCCAGACTGGTTGGGGATTGTGACACTTTCCCAATAGCAGACCCCCGGAGTCGGTCAAGGCGACCGCGACTCTCATGGTGCGGCCATAGGTCTTCAGGACTTCGCCCCAGGCGTCAAAATCAAGCAAATCAGCCAGCATTGTGGCCGATAAATCAAAAGCGTCGTTTTCGTCGGCCAAGCTGAAGCGAGAGGGGGAGCGTGTCGACACCGCCGGGGGCAAACGTGTGACGGCGTCAAGTCGCCCCGGCACTTCCGGAATCATACCTTGTTCCGCACTACGGCAGCCCCGTTGACTCGTTTCGGGAGAGAGAATCTTGTGGGGGCTCGGCCTAAGAGACTGGAGTATTCCTGCAGCGGTATTGCGGGCACCAGATTTTCTTCTAGGGGTACGAGAGAGATTCCCCCTTGGCCGATCAAGAACTCGCGAGTATCAAATGAATGTTTCGTCCCCCGTGACTTAACGAGCGAAATACAGCGGTGAAGCGAGTTGTTGATTTCTACCATGTTCATCAGAATCAGGTTATCCACGATGGAGTTGACCGGAAAATCCGGCATATAAGAGGACATCCCGAGGAACTCCGGATTCTCGTAGTTAAAGAAAGCGGTCATCAAGCGTTGCTTGCTATAGGCCACCAAAGCGTGGAAGAAATCGCGATATACGCTGATTTCTCCGATGGCGGTGCTGTAACTTGTCATGCCATCGATCACCATTCGTTGTATGTCGTGCTTCTCGATAAGCTGGACAATGCGGTCGTAGTGTGCATCAATGTCCAACTCTTGAGGACTCTCGAACATGATCTGAATGGTTCCGTTGGCGACTTGCTCTTCTAGATCCAGTCCCAGAGACTTGGCATTACGGACAATTTGCGCCGGGTGTTCATCGAGCGAGATGAGCAACCCTCTCGTTTTTTGTCTGAGGGCTCCTTCCCGCAGAATCTGCGTGCTCAGCACGGTCTTTCCCACCCCCGAAACTCCGACGACCATCGTGGTGGACCCGTCAAGAATGCCGCCGCCGGTGAGAGCGTCAATGGCGTCAACCCCGGTCATTGACTGCTTGGTATTGGACGTCGGCTGTGTCACACTTGTGCGAAGGGGCGACTGAACACGACGAAAAACTTCCAAGCCTCGCCCCCCGATGATCTGCAGGGTGTGCTCTCCGGTTTCATAGTCCTGCCCCCGACTCTTCACGACTTCCAAGCTGCGCTGTATATGTCGGCCACGTCGGTTACGGCCCAATTGGATGACAGTGTCCGCGAGAAAATCGGCCATCTCTACTGTGGCAAGCGAATCGGCTGTGCTGCCAGACTCCAGCGAAAACATGGCCGTCAGGTTTTCGCGGTTCAACGACTCGATCAATTGCTGAAATAGTTCGCGGAAGGCATTTCGTCCAAAGTTCATCGTGCCCGGGTTGGGTGTTAACAGGCCAACCCCATCGACGAAGATCCGCCGAGCGCCCATTTCATTCGCAGTCTCGATCAGAAGGCTGTCCGGCGAGCGCAACTCCTGCTCGAACACCTGCGGGCTAGTAAAGATGATTTGCACCTTCTTCTCGTGCTGTAGTTCCTCCAGGTTCCAGCCGAATCCGGCGGCGTCTCGAATAAGTTTGTCAGGGTTTGTTTCAAACACAACAATCAGCCCAGGCTCATTGAATTTAGCGATGCCGCGATAGATAAACTCCAAGCCCAACAGAGTTTTCCCGGTTCCGGTCACACCCTGCACCAGGATCACATTCGTCCGCGGAATCCCGCCCAGAAGAATAGAATCGAGTCCCTTAATGCCGGTCTTTGTCAGGGCACCTTTAGACATAGCTTTTTCCCTTCACTTCATGGACTCCGCTGACTGCGTCTTTTCGCACGCAGCCCGACCGAAGCGGACTCAGCTGTCTTGCCAGTTCGAGCCTGCCAGCACGAGTTTCCGACAGTGTAAGGAGCTCCTGAAGACAGCGCTGATGCTCAAGATTATTTGAATTTAGCACGCGGTAAATACGTACTCCCCGAGAGGGCCGCGAGCACTCGATTAGTTTCTGGGTTTCCAGTCGGCCAAGCGCGGCACCAACTACCCCGCTTTCATAACCGAGCAAGCGGGCGATCTGTTCCGCAGTGGTGAGACTTGTCACGTGGCGGTACACGAAGGCAAATACATCCCAGTCACAGAGCGATGAAATTCCCACGTTGTCAACGCACGACTGAAGTGACGATTCCAACGTCTGTACGCGCTCGTTGATAAGGCCCCCCTCTCCCGGAATTGTTAGCCACTCTAGTGATAACAGCCTCAAACCGAGAACGTCTGAGCAAAAAGAGACAATCGAGCTGTTTCTTGATAACGTATTAATAGGCCTCGGAAGTTTCTCGGAATGGGCTATTAGGGCCGAATGGGTGAGCTCATCATCCTCATCGATTTCAATATCGTCCAAAAGCGTTCCGCTTTTTCCAATGTGCTTGCGAAGCACCCTTCGGGACCACGCGTTTGAAGCTTTATTGTTGGAGTTAATACTCGGCGCAATTTGCTACCAAATTGCTACCAAAACATGGCAACTGGGTTCGGGGCTGAATCGTGGGGGGTCGGCTCCCTCACCGTCACACTTATTAATAAGCCGTAATTTGGATCAGCGGCCACATCTTCGACCGGACTTCTCTTACCTCCCAGCCGTCGAGACCTTGGAAGAACTTTGGGACGTGGGCGCGTTTGTAGTACTGCCCCCAGCCCCCTACGGGACAGGACGAGTTTTGTCGAAGGGCCGCGATGTCTCGACTCAACAGCTAAGTCGGCGACATTCGATGTCGAACGCCCCAATGCGGACAATTTGGGAACGGCCGAAGCCCCGCTCACCCGCTAGTGTCGGTCGAACGGTCGAACCTGGGTCCCGGATTGTCGGCCAACGAGAAGTTAACGGGCTTGGCCTCAGGGGATTGGAGGAGCAATGGCGATTTCCTCCAAGCCGACTTCGGACCCGGAGTACCCTCCGGTGGGTACTCGCAGCAGTCCTCGCACTTGCGGCCACCGTTTAGGACAGGAGCGTGGCAGGATATTGGGTATGGGGAAAGAGAATCCAGTGCTGGTGCTGGCGTCGGGAGACGACCCGCAGTTCGCCATGCTGAACGAGCTACCACACACAGTATGTGGGGAGGTTGCCACGTGTGCCCAAGCCGCGAAGGATGCGACGGTGATCTTGCTGTGGTCGGGGACGCGGGAGTTGCTGCGCGAATTGTTTGGGACTTGCGGGCAGGTGCGCTGGATACACTCCCGGGCCGCGGGCCTGGACAACCTGTTGTTTCCGGAACTCGTGGAAAGTCAAGTTCTGTTGACCAACGGACGCGGCGTGTTCAGCGCGTCGCTCGGGGAGTTTGTGCTGGCAGCGATTTTGTATTTCGCGAAGGATTTCCGGCGGATGGTTCGCAACCAGATGGCATCTGTCTGGGAGCCGTTCGACGTGCAAGAGATAGGTGGACAGACGGTTGGGATTTTGGGCTATGGCGACATTGGCCGAGCCGTGGCGAGCCGCGTGCATGCCATGAGCATGCGCGTGCTTGCGACGAAGCGGCATGTCCCCGGATCGACTGATCCGCTCGTAGATCACTTCTACAAGCCGGAGGAACGGCGGGAGATGATCGCGCTCTCGGACTACATTGTGGCGACGGCCCCATTGACCGAGGAGACGCGGAACATGATCAGCGACGCGGAGTTCGCGGTGATGAAGCCGACGGCGGTAGTGATCAACGTGGGACGTGGGCCGGTCATTGACGAGGCGGCACTGCTCCGTGCGCTAACGGCCAAGCGAATCAAGGGAGCGGGGTTAGATGTGTTTGAGCACGAGCCGCTACCGGCGGGACATCTGCTGTACAAGCTGGAGAATGTTTTGTTGTCGCCGCACTGCGCGGACCACACGGCCGACTGGCAGGATCAGGCGATGCACTTCTTTCTGAAGCAGTATGGCAGGTTTGAGAAGGGCGAACCCCTGAAGAACATTGTCAATAAGCGGCAGGGATATTGAGCGAGGGGTGCCCCTGCAGCAATGAAAGCGGCCCCAAACGGGCTTGGAGCGATCTCCTCGAAGCCGACACGGTGGCGTCGGTCCGGTCAGACCGCTCGAATTGTTCCGCCAGTGGTGGTTGTTCGTTTTTCGGCTCGTTTCTGGGGCCATTGGCCGAGGAACTTGGGCGGCGCGGGTTTCTTGCTCCCGCGCCTCCTTAACAATCATTCTCTCCTGCAAGCCAGCGTGATTTTGGGACTCCTTGGAACGGCGTGGTACATCAACGTGTTTTTCTCACCCAGTCCCCGGTTGCCTCGTTCACGGCAAGCTTCGTCTTTCCGCATTGACCGCTAAGAACTTCGAGCGGTAGCTGGCCAAAAAGTGCGCCGCGAAGGCGCTGGACTTCAGCGGGTGCAACTCCGGACCAGTAGCGGAAGCCGCCACATCCAGCTTCGATCTTTTGAAGCGGGGCATTCTTTCATAATGCACCGACCCGGCTGAGGGGGTCTGAGTGTTATCGCTTAAACGGCAGTTACGAAAAAAGAGAAACGAACGGAACGCGATTAAAGCTGCGAAAGCCAGAGTGTCAGTCGAATGAGGTCGGCCATTCGGGATTTCGGTGATGATCGAACATGTGTTTCACCTGAACCGGAGTAATGCGTGGCAGCGAGAGGGGAGGGAGACGATTCTCATCAAAGAAATCAACGCCGTTTGTTTCAGCCGAATCTACGGGCGCACCGCCGCAAAGTTCGCATACGAAGAAGACCGTGTAGATATGGTATGGCATCGGGGGATGCCCATGTCTATCTTGGTCTTGGTCGTACAATGCCGCCAACTTTTTGATAACAACGTCATAGCCGGATTCCTCTTTAACTTCGCGAATGGTAGCGACGCTCGGGGCGTCACCGACATCGGCCCAGCCACCCGGTACAGTCCAAAGGCCGTCCTCTCGCTCTCTCACGAGCAATATTCGCCCTCGATCAAAAACCGCTGCGCGTACACCGATTTTCGGAGTCGCATATCCCACTTCAGTCTTGAAGAGGTTCAGAATCGGAGCGGCATCCCGCAGGCCCGCACCTGTTGCCATCATTTCGGCGGCCAGACGCCGTATTTCCTCATATCGCTCTCGGTCATAGGGGTCTTTGCAGTAGGCAAGGCCATTTTGCGCGAGAGCCTGAAAACGCCGAGCCAATTCAAGCCAGTGGGGACGCATAACTCTATTCTGCATGAGATTGTCTCAACGGATTCTGGCAAGCAGCTAACGAGGACCGTTCAGCAGCAATTCTGAGCGTAAAGTGTAAGCACTCGCATCTGCCGTCTTGAAGTTCTTGGCAAAATCCAGAAACACTTGGTCGGATTCCTGATCGTTTTCCAGCAACGTAATGACCACGGTCTTCGGCTTCCGGCCGCATCTCTTTGGTAGGTTGGTGAAAATGGAACTCTGCATTGTCACGAATTCAATCGGAATCTGGAAAGCTCCATCCTCCACGGTCACTTCTCCCGATTCACCCGGCCTCTGCTTGGGATAAACAAGCTGCACACGAACCTTGGAGTGAGCGTTCGCAGTCTCCACAACGCGCCCTCTGATTATGACGGTATCGACAGGGCATTGTGCGCGGGCGATGACGCAGAGGGCTAGACTGATGCTCAGAATCCGAATGAGTGTATTAGTCACGTCGGACATCAATGTGGACCTTCGGCTTGATCGGCGAGAGAATTATCACCCCATCGCTCTGAGCGAAGCAAACCGGCGTTAAAGCCCCATAGCACTTACAACCCAACCGGGCGGCTCAATTTTGATTTCTGGAGAAGGCATTCTCGCTTGAAACGGAACGCAGCCCCTGCGCCTCGGCACCGTTGGCAAAATCGCACAGTGTTAAATTGAGGCATAATAATCGAGCATGTGCCGCCTGTCGGACGACAAATCGCCCTTGGTTTTGGAACCTGAGCAGGAGAAAAGCCTCGACCCCTCCGGCCCACGCATCCGATGCCCACTCTGCGGCTGGTCGCCACGCAAGGACGACCATTGGTCTTGTGACTGCGGCCACCAGTGGAATACGTTCGAGACAGGCGGAGTGTGCCCAGCCTGCCTTCACCAATGGACTACGACCCAGTGCCTCTCGTGCGCCCGCTGGTCGCCGCATTCCGATTGGTATGCGAAGTGATTTGAGCGATGATGATCCCAACATCCCCGTGAGGAGCCCGCATGGAAGCAATGGAAGCAATCGACAAACTGAAAGAAATTGCGGCAACGGCACCCGCATTGCTGACCGCAATTTCGCCGGATGAGGCGGCAAAGCATCCAGTACCCGGAAAATGGTCGAAGAAGCAGGAACTCGGTCATTTGGTGGATTCCGCCTGCAACAACCACCAGCGTATCGTGCGCGCACAACTGGAAAGGGAGCCCTCGCTTCCCGGCTACGATGGAGACCGCTGGGTGACGCTGCACAATTATCGAGCGATGGAGTGGAACGAAATCATCGAGTGCTGGCGCACGGTGAGCCAGCAACTTATTCGGGCAGCAAGCGCCATCTCGCCGCCGGCTGGCGAACGCAAACTCACCGTCGGCGGAGGCGATCCAATCACGCTCGGGTTCCTATTGAAAGACTACGTGGATCATCTGCTGCATCACTTACGGCATATTGGGATTGAAGTTGGCTAGCGATGGTCATCTAACGTCCGCTACCAGCCTTCCACCCCTACCACCCATAGGAGCTTGTGCTTCGGCGAATCCCGTGTCACAATCAGCCCGGAGTTAAATCCTCAAGGGCAGCGGCACCAGACGCCGCATGGAGGTCATGCATGAAAACAAATACCCTCTCCTCAGTCACGCTCGCGATCCTCGTCTTCTAACGCTCCGCTCGCTTCAAACTCCCCAAGGTCGATCCCGCACCGGACTCTACATCATCGAAGGCATCCGGCATCTTGCCCGCGCAGTCGAGCAGAATGTGACCGGGTTTTTTGAACGTTATCGCGGTTATCGCCTGTGAACAACATTTACTGATTCGCGTGGCGTAAAATGCTTGGCGCGGAATCAGGTTTCGCGCGAAATGTTTCAGGACCTCAAGTACACTCTTCGCCTTTGGACTAGCCGTCCGTGGCAAGCA
>Ga0207062_1249_pt1 | contig 12078 bp, 10 predicted proteins | sample Alteio_BWMinCont_28_FD_153266 | JGI IMG/M metagenome (GOLD analysis project Ga0207062, IMG submission 153266) | Enriched cells from forest soil in Barre Woods Harvard Forest LTER site, Petersham, Massachusetts, United States -... | ecosystem: Environmental > Terrestrial > Soil > Temperate forest >... | reverse complement strand
ATTATTGTTAAAGATAATACCGACATTTCTCAAAGCATATATTTAATGGAAAAATATCAAGCCTATGGGTTTTATATGTGGCTTGGTAAAAATATATGCGAATGTTATACCTTAAATAGTTGTGCGCAGCCAGTTCCCCCATACGTTGAAGTTGAGCCGGGAATTTTGGCTTGGCGTTTTTGCGATGGAACTTGCGATTGGAATTATCCTCATACCGTTGATTTTGCATTGTATCGAAAAAAAGATATAAAAGATAATCTAAAAAACTTGAATTATAACACACCAAATAGATTAGAAGCTGTTTGGGCTAACATGAGTTTAAATATAATTAAGAAATTTGGATTATGTTATGAGCTTTCAAAATCGGTAAATTTGCCATTAAATCGTGTAGGTGAATTTTGCAACCGGCATATGAATTTCATGAAATCTACAGAAATGTTAGCGATATTTAATGATATGATGAAAATAGATATTAAACCATTATTTAGGATACAAAATAAAGATCCTCACATGGTTTATATTCCAACCTTTACTACAAGAGATTAAAAGATAAATCTTCAAAAAATATTGATCCTTAATTTAGTTTTTCCAGGTTGACATCTTTTGATTCTGAAGTATCGTTATTCAGACCTTTTATAATAAGTAGTAATAAAGGAGTTTGAGTAATGATAAGTAATGTAAAAAGGTTTGCCTATCTCGTATTTTTGTTTATTTTGATCACCTATTTTCCCAATATGTGGTGTGCTGAATCAACAGATGCATCGCAAAATTTAAAAGTTGATTTGGTGATTGTGTCCTATGATCGACCGCTTCAGCTTTATATAGCATTGGACTCTATAAAAAATATTTCAGGTCTTGGCGAAATCTATATTATGTATAGAGCGATCGATCAAGACATGGATAATGCCTACAAAATAATCAAAAAAGATTTTGCTGGGATTCATTTAATTAAGCAAGATGAAAATCCCCAGGCCGATTGTAGATCTTTCCCCTTAGAAGTAGTGATCAAATCGCCTAATTCATATATTATTTTTGCTACCGATGACATAGCAATTAAAGAGCATATTGATTTGAATGCATGTGTTTCATATCTTGAAAATACGCATTCATATGGCTTTTTTTTTAAATTAGGAAAGAGTCCCAGCGAATCTTATTCAATGCATCAATTGCATCACTTATTACCAATTTTGAAAATGAATTCTAATACTTATGGATGGTGCCTCAATCAATTAGAGAATGATTGGCGATATTCGCACCTTGTTGATATGGTTTTATATCGAAAAAAAGATATTCAAAGCATGATACCTGAAATTTCTTACGTTGAGCCTTTGAAAGATCATATATCATTAGAGTCCAAAAAAAATATAAATCGAAGTGATTTGTGCAATCTATGGACTAAAATTATTAATTTCCCCTATTTATTGAGTGCACAAAAATCAGATGCCCCTCAAAATGTAAAGGCAGATTTAGTTATTTTTTCTTATAATCGTCCATTGCAATTGTATGCATTATTAGAATCATTCAAGCATTATGTATCAGGTCTGGGTGAGATATATATAATCTATCGCGTTCACGATGAAGAAATTAAAAAAGTTGAAGTAGATTTTCCTGAGATTCATTTAATCATGCAGGATGAAAATGTTTGCGAAGTAGCTGATCTGTTTCAATCAATTGAAAAAGAGTCTGTGATACAGCCCGATGCAGATCAGCGTAAGAACTTTGAAAATGCTTATAAAATAATCGAAAAAGATTTTCCCAATGTTCATTTGATTAAGCAAGGTGAAAATCCTCATGCTGATTTTAAAGCATTAACGCTCAAAGCAACGTTTGATTCGCCAAACCCTTATATTATTTTTGCCGTTGATGACATTATTATTAAAGATGCGGTGGATATTGCTGAATGTATTACGTATCTTGAAAAATATGAGGCCTATGGCTTTTTTTTAAGAATGGGAAAAAATCTTACTGCATGTTATTCAATGAATCGATCGCAATCGTTGCCCCCTTTATTAAAAGTAGGCGATAATTTGTATGGTTGGTGTTTCAAGCAAGGCGAACATGATTGGGGATATCCGCATACCGTGGATATGACGATCTATAGAAAAAAAGATATTCACTATATGCTTGCTAATCTTCCCTATTCTGCTCCTAATACTTTGGAAGGAAATTGGGCAGCACAGGCTCAAGGAATTATGCAAAGATTTGGTTTATGTTATGAATTATCGAAAGTTGTTAATGTACCACTCAATGTTGTCCAAAATGAATTGCAACCAAATCGCAGTATGAAATTTTTATCTGCGGAGCAATTACTCGATATTTTTTATGAAGGTAAAAAAATTGATATAAATCCATTAAACAATATACATAATACGGCTGCTCATATGTCGTATATCCCAACATTTACTGAAAGGAAGTAATAGTCATGATATATAAAAAAAACATTTCTTTTAATAGTTTAATTTTTCTTTCTATTCTTTTTAATTGTTATGTATCGAGTATTGATAGACATATATTATCTGCTGGTGAAGCAATTGAAAACGGAGAACGGCGAATTGTTGTAGTCATTGCAAGCTATAATAATAAGAATTGGTATAAACAAAATTTGGATTCAATTTTTAAGCAAAAATATGAAAATTATCGAATTATATATATCGACGATAAGTCGCCGGATAAAACCGGAGATTTTGTAGAAGCATATATTAAAGACCGAAGAATGGAGCATAAAGTATTACTTATAAAAAACACAGAACGTTGCTATAAGATGGCTAATACATACCGTGCATACCACTTATGTAATGATCGAGATATAATTTTAGAACTTGATGGTGATGATTGGGTTCGGGATGAAAATGTTTTAAATGCATATAATAGAATTTATTCAGATCCTAATGTATGGATGACCTATGGCCATTTTATGGAATGGCCAACTATGAAGCCTCAGATTATGCGAGAAATTCCTAATGAAGCATGGGGAAAATTTTCTATCCGTAATCTTCCGGGATGTAATTGGGCAGGTTTACGAACTTATTATGCTTGGTTAGTCAAACAAATCAAAGTAGAAGATTTATTATTTAATGGTAAGTTTTTATCTATGACTTCAGATGCTGCTATTATGTTTCCTATGTTTGAGATGGCTCAAAGGCATGCAAAATTCTTAACTGATATGATGCTTATGCATAATGTGCAAACAGATCTCAATGATCATAAAGTTGATTTAGGCTTACAGTGGAGATCATTTTGTTATGTCCAAAACAAAATGGCATACCAACCTCTTGAAAAGCCTATTCTTGATTCTTTAGAGATGTTTGAGAATGTAAAAACTGATCTTATTATTGAGTCAAAAAACGCTCAAAATCTTACACGACTTCTTGATTCTTTAAATAAGATACGAGGTTTAGGGCAAGTATATGTTGTAACAGACAATTGTTTAAAAGATGAATATTCAAGTCTTATGTCTCATTTTCCATCAATAGTATTTAATTGGAAATCTGAGCAAAAAGTCTCTAGTTCTAATATTTCTTTACCTTGCAATCCATACGTGATCTATATGACTGATGATTTAATCATACAGGAAAATATTGATCTTAATGCATGTATAAAGCATCTTGAGGCCACTAAAGCATTAGCATTTTTCTTTACTGTTCAAAAAGAAGATGTAAGTAATCGCATATATATTGAAGATGATGTGTATGGTTGGCAATTTGGATATGATAACAATGTTTGCACGAAGAAAGACAAGCATATGGTATTATTAAGATCTTCTGATTTAAAAAATATATTGAACAACGGTAAAACTGAAAATAAAATGAAAAATCAATTTGTAGAAGCGATTAATAATAACTTAAATAATATTGGGTTGTTTCTTGATTCTGTAAAAGTCCAATAATTTCTAGGAGCGTCTAGATGAAGTATATGCAATGGTTACCTATAGTGTTAATGTTCATGGGCTGTAACGTACTAGGCATACATCCGGCATTATCACATGAAAAAGAAATCGTAATAATAATTCCTTCTTATAATAATCAACAATGGTATGTAAGAAATTTAGATTCTGTTTTTACGCAAAAATATAATAACTATACCGTGAAATATATAGATGATAAGTCTTCAGATGCCACAGCAGCTCTAGTGCAAAAATATATAAACGAAAACCACTATCAACATAAAATTGAATTGATTAGTAATACAAATCGTTGTGGTGCATTGTGCAATATATATAATACAATTCATACATGTAGAGATGATGCAATTATTATTCTTTTAGATGGCGATGATTGGTTTAAACATGAAAATGTACTGGCAATTATTAATCAAGTTTATCAAGATCCCAATATTTGGCTGACTTATGGGAGTTATGTACATTATCCTTATAATCCAAATGGGAGATGTTGCTGTATACAAATCCCTCCTGAGATTATAAAAGCAAATGCATTTAGAGAATATACTTGGGTAGCATCACATCTGCGAACTTTTTATGCATGGCTATTCAAAAAAGTATCTCAAGAAGATTTATTAATACAAAAAAATTATTTTCCAATGGCATGGGATTTGGCATTTATGTTTCCTATGTTAGAAATGTGTGGAGAAAGATTTAAATTTATTCCTGAAGCGTTATATATTTATAATATTGCTAACCCATTAAATGATTCAAAAAAGAATGAACAATATCAGTTATTTTTGGATAATTTTATCCGCTCTAAGCCAAAATATAATAGATTAGAACAATCTTATTCAGCTACTAAGGATAAGGCATGATAAATATAAGATTATTAATTTGTTATATGTTGAGCATTAATTTTATATGTTTAGCATCAAAGAATGTTTACATTATTCCATTTGAGGGTTTTGGAGATAATATTTTGTTTGATATTACTCATCGTTATAATCGAGATAATGTGCTTAAGCCTTTTTATGAATTAAAACAAAATTTGCAGCAACAAGGTTATATTATAAAAACAACTAATACATTAAAGGGGATTGAAAAAGATGCTTATGTAGTTTGTTTTAATATTCCAACGCATATTCCATCGCTTATGAATGAAATAAAAACATTTGCCAAAGACAAGCTTGTATTATTTATCTGGGAACCTCCGGTAACCTCCCCCATTGATTTTGATAAAAATTATCATCAATATTTTGGTAAAATTTATACTCTATTTGATGATTTGAGTGATGGCCAGCAATATTATAAATTTAATTATCCCCAACCAACATTATCGATGATTGATCCAATTGTTGAATTTAATCAAAAAAAATTATGCACAATGATCGTGGGACACAAATATAGCAATCATAGTAAAGAATTATATTCGGCAAGAAGAAAGATAATAGATTTTTTTGAAAAATTTAATAATTCAGAATTTGAATTTTATGGCAGAGGCTGGGATGCGAAACTATACAAAAATTATAAAGGCTCAACGAGATCAAAAATTGACTGTCTTAAAAATTATAAATTTTGTGTTTGTTATGAAAATATGCGTGATACCCAAGGGTATATAACCGAAAAAATTTTTGATGCGATGATAGCAGGCTGTGTTCCTATATATTGGGGAGCACAAAATATCTGTGACTATATACCTCAAGGTTGCTTTATAGCACGCGAACAGTTTGCAGATGAAAAAGAACTTTATCAATATCTTAAAAATATGTCTGAAGAAACGTACACTCAATATATCACTCGCATTAAAAATTTTTTAATGAGTAAAAAATCCCAATTATTTGCTATAGACAATTTTATTATTACTTTTTTGCAGGCAATAGAGGTGGATATCATTTAATTTATTGTAATCATCAGTTTTTAAACAAAGGAAATTTAAGATGATCAAGCATTCATTTATTTTTTTTACTTTATGTTTTATAACCGCAAATTTAACTGCGCACGAGGTGAATAATAATAGTAATGAAGAAATTCATTCTAAAATAGAACGTCCAATGGTTGTAATTATTCCTTCTTACAATAATAAAAATTGGTATCAAAAGAATTTAGATTCAATTGTAAATCAAAATTATACTAATTTTACTATCTTGTATGTGGACGATTGTTCTACCGATGGCACGGGTAAATTGGTTGAAACTTATATTAAAGAGAGAAAGCTAGACCATAAAATTAAGTTAATAAAAAATGATATACATCGTGGGGCATGTGCAAATTGGTATTATGCAATCCATTCTTGCCAAGATCATCATATTATTATTAATGTTGATGGAGATGATTGGCTGTTACATGAAAATGTTTTAAACATTGTCAATGAGGCGTATGCGGATTCCAATGTTTGGTTAACGTATGGCGATTTGGTATTTTGCCCAGATTCTGGTAAGGAAGCAAGTCCTTGTCGAGATGTGCCAAGCCGTGTTATTCACTCAAATTCTTTTAGAGAATTTGAGTGGTTTTCATCTCATCTAAGAACGTTTTATGCTTGGCTATTTAAGCAAATAAGATTGGAAGATTTATTGTATCAAGGGAATTTTTTTCCCATGTCATGTGATCAAGCTATTATGTTTCCAATGATTGAGATGTGCGGAGAGCGCATTAAATTTATTAAAGAAAAGTTATATGTTTATAATAGAGCGAATCCAATAGGTGATGGACATGTTAATAATTATCTCTGTGCTCATTTAGGCCATTATGTACGACACAACATGCCAAAATATAAGCGATTAGCAGGTCCAATATTGTCAGCCAAGAAATAGATGTTGAGAAAATAGCTCAAAAAAATAAAATTTATATAAAGAAACCTCCGATTGTATAAGTCGGAGGTTTCTTACTAAACTCTTATTTTTGGCCGATTATTTCGTATGAATGTAAGCAATCAAGGATAAGATGATAGGGATGACAGTCAATATTTTGATAAGTTTTTCTTAATGTATCGAGGATATTTGAGTGATTTACAAAGTTGAGTTCACCCCATCCATGCAATTGACCAACAATATAACACACTGAAGCATCAAAAAATTTCTTTTGTATTATACTTTTTTGTATATATTCACTCCCTTCACTTAACGCAAATGTAGAAATAAAGAGATCGGTTTTTAGTTTAATATCTTCAACAATATAATGAGGAATTAAATGGATAGCGCCAGCTTCAAAGTTTTCTGGAGCTTGCGCATGAATAATAACTTTTGTTGTTTCTGGTAATGTTGCCTTTAGAAAGAAATATTGTAAAGCCAATAATTCTGGCAGATCAATGAGAAAAATAGTTGCCTTGGGTAAAATACTTTTAAAAATTCGAGCAAGATTTCCATATCCACCCCCAAACTCAACGATTGTTGTGAGATCTTTATTTTTAAACTGCTCTAAAGATTTGGCAGCATAAAATAAATGTCCAAGAGTATTAGTAGAACAATTGAATTCTTTACATTCCTTTGTGAGCCCTACCAAATCGGTATCATTAAATCGATTTAACAATAATTTTGTTTCGGGGCTTAAACATTCTTTTAAATAAGAAATTTCATAAATTTGAGGACTTTTTATGCCACCGCGCACCATTTCATTGGATATTATTTGATTTCTTACAAAGTGTGGATTTGCAGGGCCGGAAATTATTTGTTTTATATTATTTTTTGCCTTTATCCAATGAGGATGGCATAGATATGAATCTTTATACAAAAATGGTGCACCTTTATTGCAAAGCATTTCATATTCGATTTGCATCTGATTCCAATGCTGTTGATATGAAGTAGCAAAAATGGATACATAGGATAACACGAGAAGAAGTGAAAGCTTTTTCATAGAAAATTCCTTTTTTTTTAATGTTTCATCCAAGATTGATGCCAATGATGAACTGCAAAAGATTCAGGCTTGAACCATTTTTCAATTGCAGCGCGTGATTTATCAAATCGATCGCGGCCCGGCCATGGATAGAAGTTGGTTACTGGAAAAAATACAGATCTGTCTTTTAAGCTATTTAAACATTCTTTTGCACAGCGTGTAAAAAAATAAGGTCCAGTTTTATGAATAATTTCATTTGCATCCGTTGAATTTGTCTTTATGTAATGCAAATTTTCGACACATTTTTTTAGAATTGGATGATGGGGATGGGCGGCAAATAATGCAGCATAAAGCAGAAATTCTTTCTCATCACCAATGCCTGTATAAAAATCAAAAGAATGATGAAATAAATCAAAAGCCTTTAGGCATTCAAAATCAGTATCTACATATAAGCCTCCATAGCGATATATTATTTCCCATTTTGCAATGTCAGATTTTTCTCCCATATTAGTAGCTGCATCATACTTATCTTTGTTAATAAGACCAAATTCTTCGATATCTTTATCTGTCCAAAGTTTATGTTGCCAATCTGGATGAAATTGTTTCCACGTAGCAATAAGGGTTTTATATTTTTCTGGCAATGGCGATCCAATCCATATTTGATGAATAATTTTTGGGATACGAGGATTTGGGGCTATTTCTAATTCGTTAATGCTATTTTTATTATATAAATATTTGACTTGCTGCCATGTTGGATCAATTTTTGCATACTCTTTTTGATAAGTATAGGCACGTGCCATTGATTGGTCAAAATCAACACCCAAAAATTTTTGGTGAGCTAAAATAGTACGAAATGTTGATTGCAGTTTTTTGATTTGATCAATCCAATATGGGGCAAAAAGTCTTTCGAGATTATAACTATTAGAGGTGATTTCAGCATATTTTTTATTAAGTAATTCTTCTGTTATTTCAGACCAATTTTGGATAATGAGAATTGGTAAATTTTTATAAAGAGGATCTAATGTTGATGTTTTAACTATTGGAATGCTTCCCATGAGCAGTGCTTCCCAGGTTCTATGGCAATCAAGTCCATTACCATGTGGACATAAAACAAATTTTGATTGCCCCATGTCTATCAGATAATCTGGCCATGATTTTCTTTGGGCATTGTAACAAAAAATCTTTTTGGCAAAAGAATCTTCGAGGATTTTGCGTTCAGGATTTGTATTGGTTAGAAAATTGACATATAACAAATGTTTTTTTTCAGAAGGTAAGTGACTTCGCAGTTGATCAAGTAATCTACAGTCTCCTATTTTTGGGCAATAGGCATTTGCAATTCCTATGGGAATAGGAATCAACTTTGGATGATTGCTAATATCAGTATTTACGGCAAACCAAGCAATAATTTTATTATCATTAAGAAATGATCTATAAGTTCCAGGACTTGATAAATCGCTATTGTGCGAAATAAGAATATATTTATGAGAAATTCGGGGGTGAATAACAGTAAAAAAATATTCAAAAAGTTCTGGTTTTACAAATAGTATATCACCATCTTTAATTAAGTCAGGATCGATTGGATTTCGAGTCTCATCAATCACAAATTGTGCAATTGACCGAAAGCTATCTCCAGAAATATAAGGAGAACTTGGCAATCGCTTGGCATTATCAAGAGGTTGAAAATCATGAACAAAAATTTGGGGTGGAATAAAAGTGTCTGCTTTGACTTTTATATATAAATTTGAAAATAACGGGAATAAAAATAAAACAGAATGAGAAAGAAAGTATTGTATAAAATAATAGCAATGCTTTTTCAAGTTTCTCTCCTTTTTTGCAATGATTTTTATGAATTAAAAATTTTATCAAATGAAGCGCACCATACTCGCCACATTTTTTCTTCAGATGGAGCGGGGCAGACCATATGTGAACGCAATAGTTGGTATGCTTTTTTTTGTAATATATTCTTATCAAGGTGATCTTTTTTGACTGCTCTGATGGCAATACTAGGAATTAATCCTCCAGGCCAATGAATAAATTCAAAAGATATGTTGGTAAATCCTATGGCACTAAAAATACGTCTAAATTTTTCTTCGTACCATCCATCACAATGAATTGCCCATTTGGCTTCATGCGAACCAAACACATGGCGTAAAGTCACTTGTTTTTGTTCATAGGTGTAGCTCGAAGAATTTAACATTTTAATGCATTGATCAAAATCGGGCGTTTCTACCAAAATAGTTCCACCCACTTTTAACCAATGATGCCATTTACATAAGAGAGCAAGAGCAGTTGATCGATCAAAGTGCTCTAAAACGTGGTGTGATCTTACTTCATCAATGCTAAATTGGGGAAAAGATAAGGTATTAAGATCAGCAAATACATCAGCTACCGAATTTGCTTGGACCGTATGTTCGCTTGGGGGAAAGTCAATATTTACATATCCCTTAAAATGTTGTTCACCGCACCCTAAATGAAGTTTGAGAGGTATTCCTTCACTCCATATTTCGGACGACTTTAGGACAATAAGAGGATTTTCATTTTGTGAGATCAATGGCTTCGTGCCTCTTGCAGTGTTTGATGTTATAGCTAAAATTGCTAATAACTTAATTTTATTAATTGTGCTTGTATTCATCATTTACTTTCCTCGAGCTATAGCTAAATAATTTGAATAACGATAATTTTCCAATTTCTCATTCCAAGCAGATATTTCAACTAATCCTTCTGGTATGATTCTAAAAATGGAATAATTATTTTGACTGAGTAAATCATAGGCCATTTTGAGTGTTACTTTAGAATCGGTATAAGTGCCTCCATATTCAAATTGAATTACATCAATCGCTTGTTGTTTAATTAAAGAAAGTGCGCCATTAAGAACATCAAGCTCCGCGCCTTCGGTATCAATTTTTAAGAAATTTATACGACTGATTTTCTGTTCAGAACAAAATGAATTCAGTGGTTTTGTGATTACTTTAATAGTTATAGGATGAGAATTAGGCAATATTTTTTGTAATATAGGACGAGAATAAAGACCGCTTAATTCGGAATGAGAGGGATTTGTGTAATAATAAAAACTCTTTATTTCTGATTTATCAGAAACCGCGATATTGAAACATAAAGCATTATAATTTTGTAAATTACGTTTTAGATTTTCATAAACTGCTGCGATGGGCTCAAATGCATAGAGCTGAATATCATTATGATATTTGAAAACTAAATTACTCCAGTCACCTTTATTTGCGCCTACATCAAAAATGATATCTCCTGGTTGAATCATATTTTGAATTATATTCAATTCTCCGTTATTGATTATTGAGCTATTATCGAAACCTATATTTTGATTCAAAGGAGAATCGCTGATAATTTTTATTTTTTGCAGTCTCAAATAAGATTGAGCAGTTATGAAATATGAATTAGAAAGTATTAAAGTAAAAGTGCCTAAAAATAATATTTTTTTATTGATCAGCATGGCTATCTCCGTATATTTTTAATAATTAAATATATTATTTTTTTGGAGGAAAGTACCAAAAAATATCACCTTCAACAAATACTGGCAACCCTAATATTTGTGCAGCTTTATTTACACCATTCCTGACAATGCCACCATATTTTTCACTGCCCCAATTATAATCATCTCCGCATAGAATTCCGCCAGAACTTAATTTGGGATACCATGCCATAATATCATCAAAAACATCTTTTTCTTTGTGTGAGCCATCTATGTATATTAAATTTGGTTTAATATTTAATATTTGGGCTGCTTCTAAAGAGCTCATTTTTACAGGTATTATTTTATCAGCGGTTCCTGAATGAATAATATTGGATAAGAATTGTTGATATAATATTGACAGTTTGGAATGAAATTGGCTTTCTGAATGATGTTCTATTGACCCTTGCCAATGATCAACAGCATATATTTTAGTTTCATTTGGAACTAAGGAAGCAAAAAAAATTGCTGATAATCCTAACCATGATCCAACTTCAAGAATAATTTGAGGTTGCAATGCCGTAACAAAATCCTGTAGTTTTCTTTTATTATGATCTGAAAGCCATCCATGAAAATCAGGCTTAAGAAGCATAACGGATTTATAAGGCTCCGGTAAATTATTCTGATCTATTGTATATATAGAATTTGGCATAAAAGTTATTGTTAATAATAACATTATTATTATTTTTTTTTGTGCTAAATATTGCATCAAGGTCCTTTTTTTAAATTTTATAAAAATCTATTACGATGTTTAAACTTGTTTTATTATGAAGATATAAAAAACACATAAATATTATAGAATAAAGTTATCCTGCATATCTGGTAGGACTAAATGGTAAGGCGGTAGATTTTTGAATATGAAGTTTTGCTGTAGTTATTAATGCTG
>Ga0207062_1248_pt1 | contig 12086 bp, 3 predicted proteins | sample Alteio_BWMinCont_28_FD_153266 | JGI IMG/M metagenome (GOLD analysis project Ga0207062, IMG submission 153266) | Enriched cells from forest soil in Barre Woods Harvard Forest LTER site, Petersham, Massachusetts, United States -... | ecosystem: Environmental > Terrestrial > Soil > Temperate forest >... | reverse complement strand
GCAAGGCTTTGTTGACATGTTGCAGGCTTGGGACCATGCATGGTGACTTCTTTGTTAAAACCGGCTGCACAAGCCAAGACCCTGCAGGTGTCTGCGATATGCTTTCGATAGCAGCCTCTTGCAATTGAGGATATTCAAGCTTTGCGATCCATAGCTTATGCCTGCACATCTTTAGAAACGGATGGTCGCTAAGGCTATCGCCCGCACCAAAATAGGGTGTAGGCCCTATCCTTTCAATCATTGCGGCCACTTTGCCTGAATACCCTGAAATGGGAGGCGACATCAAAGCTGTCAAGGTATAGCGGCCGAGCGCCTGTTTCTCCATATTAAGATAGCCCGGATCAGTTTTTATCAGCGGATAATCCTTATAGAGAATGCCCTTGTCATCTTGTACAAGAGAGGCGATGCCAATAACATGCTCCGGCAATACTGTCTTGGAATATCCCTGGGAGCGCAAAAGATCGTTCAATGCTTTAGCAGCCATCCACCTTGCCATTAGAACATTGGTGGCGGAAATCACCCAGACATCATAGCCATGCTCTAAAAAAGCTCCAATCAGCTCGACCATTTGCGGACGGAAAAATGGCCGCAGATATGAGGTTTTTTGGCCCGTGATCCAGATCTTCTTATCGCCTGGGTAGCTGCTTTCATCTTCGATTCCCGCTCCATTGTCATAAGCCTTTGCGGTCGCCTCTATCACCTGATCACATGTCAAACCTGCCATAATCTGTACAACCCATTGAAAAAAGCAGAGGTTGGGCGAAAGATCTCCTTCCTGATGCCGGGTGGACTCCAGAAGCCATTCTCCATACTCACAAAGATCTGTAGCGTTATCCAGAGATAATATTGAGCCTTTAAAGTTTAATGCGGGGCTTAAAACTTTAGGGATTTTTTCTTTTGTCAAATATTTATCCCGTACAAGTATCCCGAATGTGGCGTCGGCGATATCGCGGGCGAGCAGAGTTTCGTCCAGATCGAAAACTACCGGCAATCCCTTGCCGGCGCCTTCTTGAATGATCAGCTCGAGTTTTTTGCGAACTTCAGGATTCCATCCTTCAGTTTGCAATCCGGTCCCTGGTGCAGCATCAACAAAGCTGGTAAAAATCATAATGCAAATTGGCAAGAAATATTTTATCATAGAATTTACAATCAGTAAAAATGATTAGAGGGTATCTCAACAATTTCATGCAACCGGAAATTCATGAGAATACACTTGAGTTTAATATTTATTTGTTTGTATTATTAGTTGTTTAAATTGTAGATACATTAGGAATATATGCAAAGTACTCAAACAACAAATGTAAATATTCACTTTATTGATGCCTCTTATAATATTAGCGGCTTGTATCCCACGTCTCTTCAAAAAGAAAATGTGATAATTTCAGCCTCGACAACTATGGATTTTTTAGAAAGATATTGTATAAATAACCGTATAAAACCATTTGACAAACAATCTATTGATGCGCTTGTGGCTGTCGCTATGGCAGCCAAAATGGGCAATATTACTTTGCTTAAAAAATTAGTGAAAAAAATTGGTATCGAAATTCTAAATACCTGTGACAACAAACATTATACTCCCCTGCATATCATATGCTATGAGACAACGCTTCAAGGCTGCGTCTATAAAATCCGGCAACTCTGTAAAGGGGCACAGAAATTGATTGAACTGGGTGCAAATCCAAACATCCCGACTCTTGAAGGTTTTACGCCTTTAAGTATAGCGGCATCAAAAGCAAAAAATAATCTTTTGACACGTTTGTTGATCCAAAATCACGCTAAGTTAACATCGTCTGTTTCTCAGCTTTTAGAATATGATCCTGAGACGGGCTTTCTCCAAATTGAACCCAAAATTAGAGCTAACATCCTTGAAGAGCAAAAGGTTCGGGCAAGACCTTTCATAGTCTTATTATATCTAGCTGCAGAGGACAGAGGCTCCCGATTTTCAGTTTTTCCTCGCGAAATTTTTAAAATTATAGCCCATTTATTTTGGAAAAGTATGACTTATCAGGAGTAAATGTTCTCCCTTCGGTTAAAAATGCATAAAAAGTTTGGCTGTTTGGTTCTATCCTAAAAGAACATCTTGAAAGGTAAAAAAAAGATGAACCCCTGTGGGGTTAATGTGAGCTACTTTCATAACCCACAGCTGCGGCTTCTTCGCTTTGCTCAGAAGCCTTGCAGCTAAACCCACGCAGTGGCTCCTCTCTTTGTAGCCCACTGCAAGGCTTCTGAGCATAGCGAAGAAGCCGCGGCTGTGGGTTAAGCCATTCAGAGCATATTAACCCCGCAGGGGTTCTTCTTTTTTAAAACTGCAATCAACTACCGTGACTTTTTCTAAAGCTGCCAAATGATCGTTCAGAAGAGGGATCTTGACAAAAGATCGTTTCCAATCGCGTACCTTTTCGCTTAGTTTTAATTCCATATAGGTCTGTTCATCAGCAAACCTTGAGGGATCAAGCGTCGTTGCGATAATTTTTCCATCATATTTATGGATCAAAATAGAATTTTGATGGCCTCTTGTGAGTTCTTTTATCTTAGCTGCATCCGATCCACACGCAGTTAAATAAGCCTTTATTGATTGAGGGTCTAAAGATACCCGGCCAGTTATTTCATTTTCTTCAATAGTGTCACCTACATCCAACCAATAGATATCGTCAAACTTAACGGAATACTTTTCTGTGAGTTTATCGAGCTTTAAAGCTGCTTCTCTCTGTTTTGTCTGATATTTGGATTCATCTGGGGTTTTCATAGATTTGCGGAGACCTTTTATCCTTTTACTAAATTTATTGCGACCTTCTACCCACAAGTAGTCATCCCGCTTGCCTGAAGAAAAAAGAGGCGCAGGATCAGTGTATGCATGAAAAAGTGCGTGACTAAATTGCATATACTGAGGGGTTTTATCACCAGGATTAACTCCTAGATATACTGTTAAGGGAAGACTTCTATAAAATGAAGATAGACAATCTTGGTTCGATCCCTCCCGCAAGTATTCAGAATATTTTTTATCATTTCGGGAACTATACATATTGGTGGTAAGGTCCTCATGATTCCCCCGAAGCAGGGTCACCTGCTCTTTATTCTCTAGTTTAAAGGAAATGACCTTTTCAAGAACCTCGAGGTTATTAGAACCTCTATCGACATAATCCCCGATAAAGAGAATATGTTTGCCCGGAAGACAGCGAAAATCTTTATCTAAATAACCTCGTTGCTGGAGGGCTTTTAAGGTGATATCAAGGCGCTCCATACTGCCATGGATATCACCTATAACGGCCACATCTGAATCTAGTTGTTGATCATGCTTTTCAAAAAAGCCCTGCATAAACATTCCTTTGCCATCAGGAACGCATTGCTGGCAATATTCTGCCATTTTTTTATTGAGCATAGATGTGCCACGTTCACTCCATTCTTTAGCTGATAGGGACATCAGTTCAGCGACTGTGCCATAGCGATCCGGCAACTTGTTTAAAGATTGATAGGCAACGTTCGTTATTGAAAACTGATTGAAAGGCCTAAAGTTAAATTGCGAATAATCATTGTACATAAAAAATCCTCTTAAGAACTGCGTTTTCAAAGGCTAAAAGAAATAGGGTACCCAATTGCTTGATTTACCTTCAACCAGGTAATATGTGGGCTGCTGCGTCTTGCAGCAGCTGTGAAATAATTGAAAACTCTGCTGATTTGTGTGCTCAAATTGATTATAATCTCACGTTTGGGCCAAAAGCGAAAGAGGCCTTTCGCACTCCAAACGCTTCGCGAAATATATGTCTAAACTAGTTGAACCTTTAGTATCGCGAAGCGTTTGGAGTGCGAAAGGCCTCTTTCGCTTTTGGCCCTAACGTGAGGCATCCGATTTAAATAGGGTGAAGCAGATATTTTGCCTTTTCCTCATCTGTAAGCAAGTCGTTCATTTTCTTGATCAATGAGCTTGTGACATTATTCTCGGTATGCAATTCATTGAAATATTTGATAAAGAGTTGTTTATTTTCTTCCTCATACTTAGCCCTTTCATTACGATAATATTTCATTGCTTTTATCAGCAAAAATATATTGATACCTTTTTCCAAGAGATTTGGATCCGGCTTTTTCGGGAAAATTTTACATCCATATTCATCTATGCGCTTAAAAAGATCTTCTCTTAAATCATTTGAAAGCAATTTGTTGATGTTCTTGAGCAATGCGCTGGTGACATTATTGACGGCGACTAATTCATTGAACATTCCAATAAAGAGTTGTTTATATTCTTCCGCAAATTCAGCCCTTCTTCCGTCAAAATACTGTGTTTCGTCCAACCTTAAAAACACTTCGATGCTTTTCGCTAATACATTTGGATCATTTTTGATCAGAATCAGTTTGCTTATATGCTTATCAATAATCTTATGAAGATTATCCATTAGATGGTTTGCAAGAAATTTATCGCGCAAGCTTAAGAGTTGCAATATAAGGTAGTCTAGGGTAGGTGTGTGACAATGAGGATCTTGAGAAGTCTCCTTCACTAGAGAATGTTCAAAGTGCTCGACAAATTTCCTTAAGTGATTTTCATAGAGAATGGAACCCTTGTCAATATATGCTTTCTGGTTTAGGACAAAAGAAATTTTAACGTTATTTCTAAAATACTCGGGTTTTAATACTATGAGCTGGTTAAAGTATTGTGTAATTACCGCATTCAATTCAGTTCGATATTTTGGAAAATAATCATAGAATACTTCTATAATTTTGCCAATTGTGCTCCTTTCACTGCGAAGCGGTTTTAGCATGGCCAGGTGTTGAATAAGAGTCTTAAAATAAGGGACAAAGCGTTGCTCATTTTCTTTTATCCGTTTTTGATCCAAAGCTGTGATTAAAAAGGTGCAGGCTTGAAGCAATCTAAAACAGATAACATCACCAGACTTCAGGTCATGTGGAGAAATGTTTGTCAGAATCTTTTCCATCAGGTGGAAATATATTTCTGTAGATAAATTTATCCATTCAGGATTATTCTTAGTCAAGTTATGCAAATGTTCCAGTAAATCGTAAAAATGCAAAATGCAATTATCCGAAGAAATATCATTATTCATAACTTTGATGATAAGGCCTGTAAATTCTTCTGGATATTTGGCCCATACAAATTGAGGAATAGACTTAAGAATCACGAGGGCTTTTGCGGTTGAAACAGACACTTTATCCTCCAACAATCGGTTGATTACAGAAGAAAAAACATCAAAAACAACAGCAGAGTCAGTCTTAAAGATAACGTTAGGGATATCTCCTTCTAAGCAATCATAGGCCACTAATTTGAATGTCAAAGCGGTTTTAGGAAAGGCTTTATGGAATCCCCACTTATGTAAGCTGGCTTCGATTGATTGATAATTTTTTATAAAATAGCTGCCTGTTAAATCGATCATTTTACATCCATCTGAAATCGGTGCATCATTTAAGAATAGATGCCTAAGATGCTCAGATTTGGTTTTCAATTGAGCCTTCTTAATTTGATTCAGGTCTACCGTCCCCAAAACAAGTTTACAATCGCGATCTAAGCCCGGAAGACAGAAAAAGTAAACACCGATAAGTTCGATAAGATCGCTAATCTCGTTTTTTTCTTTAGAGGATAGAAGAGTAGGTAATTTATCATCAAAGATGTGTAGGTTTCTATATTTGTTTTTATAATATATAATTATAGATTCTAATGAAATCCCTGTATGGTAAAGCAGCAAAGATCTCATCATAGAATCTTTCAAGGGAATAGTTATACATTTTCTTGAAAACTGTTTTAAGAAATACACTGCAGAGGATGGACTGACCTCATCGATTTTTTGTGTGAGTACCGTAAAGCATTCTAAAAATGGTAAATATGCATTGGATTTTATGAACCTATTAATCATCGTATCTACCAGTAAGGGGACACACTTCTCTACCCACCTGGTATCAGCGCCGTAATTATTGAGCATGACAACAAAGTGTCCAAAAGTGGTATCTGCGTCCTCTCCATCCTGAAAGAACATATATTGAAGGAAAAATAGCGTTAATCCTTTTTCTAATTCAGGAAACTCTTTGGACGGCATAAGACCAATAATCTTCGCGTAGTTTGTAATTACGCGGTCGATTTCGACTAATTCCTCAGATGAGTATTGAGCATCTTTTGAGACCAAAAACCAAGTTTCAATTGCTTTTTTGCACAGTGGAAGCCAAGATTTAGGGATTCTTTCAATTAGCAAAAATAAATAATCTGCCAGTTGAATATTCAGTTGAGCTACTCCTAAACACAAGAGTTCTCTTTTTTGACTTTCGATGAGTTCTTGAATTAGGCGATATCTGATTTGTAAACTATGGGAGTTTATAGGGTATCCATTAAAAAAAGTGATCGTAATTGTGTTTAAGATCTTAGCGGTATGCTCATCTGGATTAGAGCCTTTTGGAAGAGTGTCAATATAACCACAACAAGTTTTAAGCTGTTCGAGGGTAAAGTCCAGCTCTTGAGATTTATAGCAGGCCATCAGGGATTTGAATAGGAAAAGGACGTCAATGACTTGATTGCTGGTAAATACTTTTCTGACCAGATCTTTAAGATGTGTATTTAAGTCCTCTATTGAAGGACAATTTTTTTCTAAAAGATTCCAATTGTTAATCATCAGCTCGGCCGATCTCCCGATGTTTATATTTAAAAGGGCTTTTGAAACATTGAGAGAGGTCTCCGCGAGAATCGAAGGTTGGCATTGAATGCTTTTTAGAGCTGTTAAAGGCGATATGCAGAGTTGCGGTTCATTTTGTTCCAGCAATAAATTGCACCATTTATACAGATCGCTTTCCAAAGGAAAATGTTCAGCATCCATGTTGGCGATAGTATAATCGATCCACTTGATGGCAAGAAGAGGAAGCTTATTGGTTAATAGAGAAGTCGCCAGATTTGACGTGATACTGATGTCAATTTTTGAAGAAGTGAAAGCCAGCAAAAGATGGTGAATTTCTTGCCATTTAACAGGATCGGTGATGTTGCATTTAAGGTATTCGGCAATCACCCACAGAGTCTGAGCTAATACAATATCAGAGATTTTTAAAGAAATTTGATGTTGATTTAAAGCGTTTAAATATTCGCAATATTTATCCAAATATACTGTGGACTGCAATTTATGCGCTATTTTTGGATGGCAAGAAACGATCAATTCCTTTAGGTCGTTAGGGATAGGTTGGCGATTGTTTTTTATAGATTTTAGCGATTTCAATAGATAATCTGCGACTTCCAAAAGATAATCATCACACTGTAATCCACTTTCAATTGTTTGAAGAAGCCATTTCAATAGAAATAGGCGTTCAGCATCATATCCAGAGCGATCATTTTTATCAGAGGATTTTAACCATTTTAAAGCGTGCTGAAATTTGGACGTCCGTAGACATTTCAGATCGACATTTTTAAGCAGTTGATAATATTGCTTTAGTTTTACCTCTTCATCAATATTTTCAGAATTGCAACTGGAAAGAATGTCACAAAGCTCATCAAAAGCGTGACTTACAAATTCCTCTTCAGCCTGGTTTTGTAGATGAATGAGTATTTCGATTGCCAGGTTATCGTCTTTAAATTTGATGGAAGCTTTAAGATAGGATTTCTTGAGATCCAACCTGACATTTTCAGATAGTTGCAAGCCGGATCTACTTTTAAGCTCCTGATAACCCATCGATAGCTTTTCTTTTGAGAGATTCTCTTTCAAGTTATTTTCTATTAACAGCAAAAGGTTTGCCTTTTGAGTCTCATTTGGTTTGAAATCGATAAAGTGAGTGATCAATTGATTGGCTTGGATATTTGATGATTCACTTTTAAGTTCATATAGCCTGCCGATCAAAACGAGCATCAAATCGATCTGAATCTCAGGGCGATAATTTTTGGGTAACGATCCCGTTTCCAATAAACCCAGCCAAAGCTTAGCTGTCGCCTTAGCATCTTGATGCTGGTCATGGATAGCTTTTCTCAATAGATTTAACCATAATTCTCTAGTTTTGATGTCTTGGTTAAGAAGAATTTTATTTTTTGTGCAGTTGGATAATTGCTCTATTGCCTTGTCGAGAAACTGAGCTTCAGTTAACGCGTCGATAAGGAGAATGAAAACCTCCTTTCTTTCTGAAGCGCAACTTGCAGGATTCAGATCTTTTTCAATCATTAGGAGGGTCTCAAGAGCAAAAAGGACATTAGCCGGCAAAAGCTCTTTGACGAATGAGAGAGCGATCTTACTTCTTTCTTGCAGAGAGAATTCCTTTGCGAACTTGTCAAAACCTTCTTTGCTGATCAGGCTTTGACCAATTTTGCAAAGGGGCAAATGTTGGGTTTTGGCCAATCCTTTGCAATTGGCCTGATATAAGGATAATTTTTGTTCCTGAACGTTTAAAATCTGGCTAAGATACTCCTGCGAATATTCAGCATAAGAGGAAGCTTGCAGAAGGCTCTTCATCCTATCCAAAAGTCGACCACGGACGATTGGGCCGGAGACAGATAAAATGATTGGCAGATAGTTGATCAGATCATTGAGCAGCAATAGATCGATATCGATCTCATTTGATTGATTGATGATGCCTGTACAGCACGCGATTAGTTCAAATCCGATCCTGTTGACAATTGGATGAACATGCTTTAGGAATTCTCTAGCTTGTTTGATTAAAAAGGTTCTTTCCTCAGATGTTTGCCTGATGGCAATCTCTATCGGAGGAGCATGGGGAAGCTGGTCGATAAGTTTTTTAAAAATTTCCAGTTCAGGCTTGGGCAAAATGCTCAGAACAGCAAGGACTTTAGATGGTTTCTTAGGAAGATTAAGCGATATAAGCGCAAGAGGTGTTTCGGAGGGCCCAAACAGCTCTTCCTCAGGATCAATCCGGCTTAAATTATTAGGAGTAGCGATTCTAAATATGCGTTGCATCCATTTGATCGCCTCATCGGGAAGTTTGTGAAGGAGCAAGGCATCGGCAATTTGCAGGGAGGCTTGACGCACCTTATATTCTTTACCAGGATCTTTTATAGCATTAAGATAATTTCTTAAGATCTTATCAAGACCTCTAAGTTTGTCTGCATCTTTTTGGCAGGACTTTGCGCATTCTAAAGCGACATTAATGGCCAGATCAATATGGCCTTGCGTCGGCGCTACGGAAGACATTTTTTCCAAGAATTCGAGAGCGCATTCTAACAATTCGGGATTGATTAATAGTTTAATAATGTTTGCATTGCGGGTATCGATCTGCTGCATGATTTTTTCAATATTATCTTTCTGACCCGATTCCTGAAGGGACTTTTGTAGAGCAATAAGGAGATCCCGATTTTTCTCATAGATCCTTTTTTTAAACTCAATTTCCAAAAGGGTTTTTCTGCCGGCAAGCTTTTGATCGTTGAATTTAACAGTGAAACGTTTAGCCCATTTTTCATGGAGATTTTCAATATCAATCTTTGAATGGCTCAGGGCTGCTTCACAAACATTTAGCCAAACTTCAGTATCTTTATTGGCATTCACAAGGGTGAGTTGCTGTCCGGAGCAAATCACTAATAGTTCCAGGGCCTCTTGCACCTGACCGGATGAAATCAGTGAATCAACGATCTTAATGATTGGATCAAAAGTCGGCCTTAAAAGGGATTCCATCCGCTGCTTTCGGAATAGCCTTTTGACGCAGGAAGCTAAGGCAATGAGTTGAGAAGCATAGGAAGGAGCCTGCTCATTTTTTTTAGCAATCTCACTGATTGCGACAAAAAGAGAAATTTCATCCTTGTCAGAAAGGCTATTGCCGCTTTGCAGACAATCAAATAATTTAGCGGCTTCCAGAGGCTCTTTGAACAGCAAGGCTTTAATGAATTTCATCTGTTCATTAGCATTCATTTTAAGGCCTGAAGATAATCTTACAGCAGTAGCACTATGGTCCGTATCTGTCAATGCAAGACAGAATTCGTAGCATCCGTTTTTGGATCCGGCTTTGTTGGATTGACAAAAGGATTTAAGGGGCGAGATGATCCTGTGGGTTTCTATCGTATCGGGAAAGCCATTCAAAACATTTTCCAAATTGGCCATGGCCAATTGATCATCCAAAATCACAGGCAAGTGCTTAATGATGTTTTTTAAAGCCCAGGGTTGCGGATTTGAGAGCGCATATAAGAGCAATAGATCGTAACCCAGTTTATTTAATGTCTTGTGAGAATGGGCTAAACATTCTAAAGCACAATTGGCAAGCTTTTCGTCAAAAAGCCCAGTAGGAATTAATTTCTTATCATAGGTAGTTCGAGGATAAAAATATTGCAACAGATCAGAGCAGGCACCCAGTTGAGAGTCAGTCAATTTCAATATGTTTTCTATGGCCTGATGCAGATTGAGAGGAATGAAAATGGCATGAACTGTTTTATCGATTTTCTGTGAAATATTCACCTCATGCCAGTCGGCTTCCGGATTGCTTAAACGCACCCTTGGTAAATCACCGTTTTGAGGGCAAGAGAGCGTTAAGCATCCATACATTTGCAGGAGATCGCGGCAGATGCTAAAGGGAATAGTTTTACTATCAAGCGCTGCCTTTAGAGACTTAAGAAAAGGCGACACGTCAGCTTCGGGAATCGCATTTTGATTTTTTTCTAGTTCCTTGACTTCAGCATCATACCAGAGCATCAGCTCTTTCCACCAGTCTTGATGCACAGCATCTTCGGGCAAAGAGATAAGGGTATTGAATCCCAGAGTAATTAAAATAGACAGCTTTTTGTGATGATGGTTTTCCCATCTTTTTTTAAATAAAGGGAGCAGTTCCTTTTTAATCTCACTACATAATTGGTCGTGTAAGTTCGGCTGCGAGCCATCATATCCATTTGTTTTATGGGTAATGTATCCTCCCCATCCGCGTTTGACTTTTGAAATGACGCGAATCCTTCTTCCCGCAAAATCTAAAATCGACTGTAGCCCCCCGCAAAATTCTTGCTTAGGAGTAATTTGGGGAATTAGATTCATTTCCTGAATGGCATGAAGAGGCAAGCTTGTGGTTCTTACGATTTCGATGATCTTTGTCACCGGGTGATAATATGGAACTACTAAACCGTGACATGGAAATAGGCAGCGGCCAATATTTTTTTCATGGAAGAAATTATGGTCGATCCTGAAATCGGCTGGACCAAATGAAGCCAAGGTGAAATCGCTGTCGCTGGATTCCATATAATCGTTATAAAACGATTGCCGGATCTTATATTCAAGTTCAGGTGAAATCGATTCTTTTGAAAACTGATTTGCAAAGCATAAAACTTCCCTGATCGCTGTCCCCAGATCATACTCGACGTAATCCTTCACATTTGAAAGTTTCCATGCAAAGAATTGAGTCACAAGATGATTTGCAACGAGTAAATCCCCCTCAATGCCTGTCACAAGATCAATATCAGGAGCTTTGCGCCGCAACTCCAGACCCATTCTATCGGAAATCAACTTGTTTTTTTGGCGGTGGTTCTTAGAGAGGTCTTCCTGCTGCGAGACGCAGCAGGCCACATTTTGCTGCGAGACCCGGGAGGCCGCTTGTTCTCTATGCAGGTTATTGCAGGTGCGAATATAGTAACTTAAAAATTCTGAGGGCACTCCCCCGCCGGTCATATTAGTGGAAGTGATTTTGATGCCGACTTTGGGTCCGACAACGATCAAGAAGGCATAAAATTCTAAAATGGCATAAGTAATCCCAAACTTTGCCTGGACAGGACGAGTTATCAAATTAAACCAGCATCTGGTTTCGTCCGCGTTAAAACTATCGAGAGGATGTTTTTTTGCAATTTCTTCGAACACCCAACCGTTATCATCTGCAATCGCGGCAGCCTTAACTTCCTTCCAAAACTCATCGAAAAGAAACCCCTCCTCAGAATTTGGAACTTGTAGCTTTGGAGCAGGTTTAGTTGAAGGCGAAGAAAAAACCTTATTCTCATGCCTCACAGGATAATTGTGAAGCATAGTTGGCATATGATTTTTGCGGACTGGATTTGAAAATGTCATTAATTTCTTCTTCAGAAAAGTTTTTTCTTACAGCCAGCGTTGAATAACAACTTTGATAGCTTTATATTTTGCTCTATAATTTCTAGGAGAAAGCTCTCTGGGAAAAATAGGTGACAATGCCTTTCAGCAATATCTATAAGCGAT
>Ga0207062_1212_pt1 | contig 12445 bp, 15 predicted proteins | sample Alteio_BWMinCont_28_FD_153266 | JGI IMG/M metagenome (GOLD analysis project Ga0207062, IMG submission 153266) | Enriched cells from forest soil in Barre Woods Harvard Forest LTER site, Petersham, Massachusetts, United States -... | ecosystem: Environmental > Terrestrial > Soil > Temperate forest >... | reverse complement strand
GTTTCTGCCGCGTATCCGGGGTGGCATACTCCCCCTTGAAAGACATCGCCCGGATCAATCGCCAATACACTTCGAGGTCCCCGGGGTCGCGCGACAAGGCCTGGCGGTAATCCTGGATCGCGCGATCAATAGGTTCGGGCTGAGGCCGTTCGCCGACATGGCCTTGGGCCCGCGCCGCATACTCGGCGTCTCCGGACCGAATCAGTCCGGCGGCCTCGGGAGTGGCCGCGGAGACCAGGGACACGAGCGAGAAAAGAAGGCCGGCGGCCAGACGCAGAGACTTCATCTAAGCCGCCTGGGCAAACAGGAACCGGGTCAAGATTTCCAGAGACGAGGGCCACTGGCCCAGTAATGAAACGAGACACCGGAGGCGCCACGTCTCATCCAGGCAAGCCCTCAAATACCGGGAGGCCGTCAGACGCCGCTGGAAACAGTGATTCCATAAGCGGTCGTAGGACCGCCGCCGTTCGCCCGCGGACATCGCCTTCTCAAAAACTGATCCCAACAACCGGCCGCTCTGAAGAGCCATTCCGATGCCGCCTCCCACGAAAGGATCAATGACAGCCGCGGCATCCCCGACCAGACAATGGCTGTCCGACAACGGGGACATGCGCCCAAAGGGGAGGGGCCCCACCGCCCTCCAGGAAGTCAGGCGGGCCATGTTCCGGAGGCGTTCTTGGAGCGGCGCGCTCCCCCAGGCCGCTCTTTCCACCAAGGTGTCGAAATCTCCTTCCGCCTGCCTGAGGAGACGCTGGCGGGAAAGGCCGCACACGTGGGTGACGCCGGGCTCAACCCCGAGGAGGCCGATATAACCTTCTTTGAAAAGATGAAGTTCGATCCGCGAAGAGGAACCGGCCGGGTCTGAGTAATCGGCGTTCCAACCAAACCAGCCTTGCGCTCCGGATATCTTTCCGAAACCGCGGCTCTCCCGCAACCCCCACCGGCAGGGCTTTCCGTCCGCAAGAACCACGGTGTCCGACTGGATCTCGCCTCCGGAATAGGAAACTCGCCGGTCTTCCACCTGTTGCACCTCAACACCCATCTCCACCCGCACGCCCCGCCGGGCCGCCTGCTCCAGCAACACGCGATCCAGGACGGCACGCCGCACGCACAAGGGCCCCCCGCCGGAGGATCCGAGCGAGGTGCGGGCCGCGCGACCGGATGGTTCCGTCATGAGAAAGCTCGTCACCGGACGCCCCCCTTCCTTGAGGACACTCTCCAGCAAATCCATCTCCGCCAGGGCCCGGACCGCCTCGGCATTCAAGAAGGATCCGCAGACTTTCTTATAGGAGGAAGGCGAGAAATTCGGTGCGGCCTCGAGCAGCGTCACGCTCCAGCCTTTCGCGCGGATCGCGAGCGCGGCGGCCGACCCGGCGGGGCCCCCCGCCCACAATGACCGCATCAGAGCTCTTCATGGAGGCGTTCCTTTGGAAGAAAGCCCCGGAGAAAAGGCGACGTTCTCTTTCGCCACCTCCGCCGTTGAAGCGACCGCCCGGGGCTTAATGAGATTGTCTTTTTCGCCGGCCAGCGTCCAACGAAAGCCCGCATGATGCCGGACCTGAAGATAAGGAAGCACGGCGAGGCTTCGGTAGCGCTCCAGATCCTCCCGGGAGAAAGCGCGGAGCACCGAGAGAGGCCCGTCATTCTGCACAATGGAGTTGCCGGCGATCCAGGAAAGTGCCGAAACGGCCGCGTAAGCCCAGGGGGAACGGACCAGGTCGCTCACGATCATTCCCCGGCGGGCCATCCGGTCGAAGCAGCGCAAAAGACCGGGGATCTGCACCTCCGGGATGTGGTGCAGGAAAAGAGAACCAATAACGTAATCGTAAGAGTGTCCGGCGGCGGCCCAATCAAAGACATCCGCCGTAGTGATGGTGATCTCGCCGATCCTCTTGACGCCTTTTCGGGCGAACTCCGCGATCTCCGGGACTTTATCGATCCCCGTGATCGAGACACGGTAGGAACGCGTGAAAGCCCAGCGGTAAATCGCGCGCGGGATGTCGGCGCCGCCGGTCCCCACGTCCAAGAAATGGATCGTTTCGCCGGGCTGCCAGGTCGCCTCCCATTGATTCAGAAGACCCAGGATTGTCCGGCACCCGCCAAAGTAATCATTGGTCAATCGCAAAAACGCCATGACCTCCCTCAATTCCTGGGGAGACAGATCGTGGTTATCCATCCATTCGGTCTCTGTCGAACGTCGTGAGAAATCAAGCGGCATCATACTTTTCGGAATACGCCTCCCACCAACGTCAGGCCGGGGCCCGCTCCCACACTGAGGACGAGCGCGCCGCGGGGAACTTTCGAGGATTCGACGATTCGCTGCCAGATATGCGGCAGCGTGGCGGATGACATGTTGCCATGCTCAAAGAGAACCTCCCGGCTCGCCTGCACTTGCCAAGACTCCAAATCCAGTATCTTCTGGCAGGCGTCAATAATGCGCGGTCCCCCCGGATGAATGGCAAAAACGCTCTGCGTCTTTTCCCGATCATAATCCAGGCCGACATCGGCAAAGAGCGAACGAACAAAAGCCGGCAAAGCCTGCGCCAGCAAAACGGGCACCTCTTTGGAAAGCGTCATTTCGTAAATGAAGGGGCCCGTTGACCAGCTCATGGATTCCGTGGAATTCGGGACAATCTCTTCGCGCATATGAAGAATTTCCAGTGCCGCGGCCGCGGAACGCGATCGATCTCCCGGGGCCGCCGGGACGAGACTGTATTTAATGAACCCATCGGAAAAGAGACTTTGGATAACGAGCTGCTCGGGAGCGTGATTGGCCGGGTCCAGGTGTAAGCTGCACAACTCCGTGTGAACGATGTCCACAGGAACGGAAAGGCTTCCGGAAGAAATAAGGCCCATCCCCAAGCGAACCGCCGGATGGGCCGCGTAGCAACCCATATGATAGACATTGTAGACTTCCGTGCGTCGTCCCCACCGGCGACTCGAGACCAACCGTTGGGCCCCGCCCGGCGAGAGGTAGCCGGTGCATGTCACATGCAGAATGGCGCCCGGGGCCGGCGCATGCTCCGGATAAAACCGTGTAAAAACATGGGCGACGGATTCATCAAAGAATCGCATCCTGTCTCCAACATCGCTCCCCAAGCCATTCTCTCCGAACCGGAAGATCCTCATATCTTTCCAATCCCGGTGCGTGAAATCCGGCAATTCATGCCAGCGATAACCGATTCTTGCCGGCGAACAACCGTAGCGGCCGAACCACTGTTCGATCTTCTTCCGAAAAAGCCCGGCAGCGGCAGGGGAGACCGATTGGCCCGTACTGGCCGATTGGGCGTGGGCTTCCGCCAGCCACTCCAACAGGGTGGCCTGCGAAGACCGGTGGGAAGGGTTCTGGATACGAAAATCCGTGATGAGAATCGTACGGGGTCCGAAGCGTGAAACCCGCCCTCGCGAGCGCTGGGGAAGGGGCGTACGGGCCATCGTGAGCGTGCTTTTCATAGGAATTTTAAAAGCCCCCTGACGTAAGCATCCCATCCGACGAAGAAAACCAGAGCTCCCTCCTTTTCCCAGCGGCGGGCGGCGACTTCCAGAAGATTGGGAACGCTCATGTTCGCCTGCTCCAGGAAGGCGCGCCGACCCACCAGCACCGCCCGGAAGCCTGATTCGCCGGGCAGTTGAACGACCCCGCCATAGCCTTCACCCTCAAATTCCTGGAAACCGAAAACAGGGCATTTCTCAATGCGGTTGGCCTCGCTCACGCGGATGACCTCTCGAGCCAGGGGATCGCGGGCGAACTCCCCGAGGGAGCGGAGGATGCGCAAAAGATCAGTCTCCATCTGCTGGCTTGCCGGGGCCGTCTGGAATGCCGAAAACTTCAGGTTTTCCACGGGCTCCTGTAAAGCATCCAGTAAACCACCACGCCCGTCACCGAGACATACATCCACAGAGGGGCCGTCCAGCGCGCCAGGCGGCGGTGCTTCTCAATGCGTCCCGTCAAACCCAGGTACAACGTCCTCAACACCATCGGGAGAATGACGACCGCCAGAATGGTATGAGACGTCAGGAGAACAAAATAGGCCTTCCGCACCAATCCCCGCCCGGCAAAATGGATGACACCGGCCAGAGCATGGTACGTCAGATAGGAAATCAGAAAAAGGAACGAGGTCGCGGAGGCCGCCAACATACAGGCCCGGTGGGAGGCCACCTGACGGTGCCGGATGAAAAAGAGACCCGCCAGGATCATCAGGGCGCTCGTGGCGTTCAGCGTTGCGTTGACCTCGGGAAATGGGAAAGAAGAGGTCACGGGAAGAATGGGAGTCTTAGGTTTTTGAAGGCGTCTGACGTAAAGCTTCTTGCCTTCGAACGGCAAGAAAGATGCGTCCGCCGATCGTTGCAATCAACCCCACGGGAAGGAGAAGGAGAAGAAGAACGCCCCAGAAGAAGCCGCGGGCCAGACCCGCCTGGCCGGCGTCGCGGCCAAAACACACCGCACACGCCTGCGCGCGCCAAGGTAAACTCGACAACAGAACACTCAGGGCCATCACCCGGCGCTTCACGGTTAAAACCCGATGTCGATGATGACCGGGATAATGAGAACAAGAAGAAAAAACAGGGAGGCCAGAAAAATACCGGCGATCAAACGTCCCTCAGACTTCATGTGCATGAAAAACGCCGTGATCAGGGAAGCTTTGACGAGCGCGATAAGGACCGCGAGCGCCACGGCCGGCACGCGCGGCAAATGCAGGGTTGAGACCATAACCGTCAGCGCCGTCAGGACCGCCAGGGCCCCGAAGACCGCCAGGTACGTCTTGATCATGGCCTTTGAATGTTCGTTTTTCATCAAATGAGATAAATCAGCGGAAAAAGAAAAACCCAGACGACGTCAACGAAATGCCAGTAGAGCCCCGCGTATTCGAGCCGGTCCGGATGGTCGGGGTTGATAATCTTTCCTTTCAGCCCCTGCACCAGAACGTAGATATTAAACACGATACCGCCGATCACATGGAGGGCGTGAAGCCCCGTTAACGTAAAGTAGAACGATCCGAAGAGCGAACTCGTAATGGTGATGCCTTCGGAAATCTTGTGCCAATACTCGTAACTCTTGATGCCCAGGAAAACGAACCCGAGGGTAATCGTGAGGAGCATAAAATTCCGGAAGGCCGGGATCCGGCCGTCCTGCATCGCCGAGAGAGCCAGAACCATGCTGACGCTCGAGGTGATGAGCACGAATGTGTTGAGCGTAGCCCACGGCACGCCGAGGAGTTCACGCGCTGGCATGCCGAAGTTCGGGCTGCCGGTCCGCAAAATGACGTAGGAACTCAGGAGTCCGCCGAAGAGCATCACCTCGGAGGCCAGGAAAAGCCACATTCCGAGCTTGCCGTTTGGAATCCCCGTCTGGTTCTGCGTCGCTTCCAGGCTGCTCATGGATCAGTTCGACGCATTCTGGGGCCACCAGTCGGTGGAACGCCCCGGCACGCTGTATTCGTAAGGGCCCCGGTACACCGTGGGAAGACTCGTAAAGTTTCCGTGGGGGGGCGGTGACGGGCAGGCCCACTCCAGCGTCGTGGCCTGCCAGGGATTCTCTTCCGTCTTCTCGCCTTTAAACATGCTATAGAAAAAGTTCACGACAAAGATACTCTGGGTGAGCATGAGGCACAACGCCGAAGCGCTCATGAAGATGTTGGTGGGCTGAACGATCACGTTATGAAGCTGGATGGTCGGGTCATAGAGCCGGCGCTGGACCCCGGCGATGCCCTGGATGAACATTGGAAAAAAGATACCGTTCATGAAAATAATCGTCAACCAGAAATGGATCTTGTTCCAGCACTCATTCATCCGGCGGCCGTAGAACTTGGGGAACCAATACACCACCCCGCCCATGAGAGCGATCAGGGACCCGGTCACCACCACGTAATGGAAGTGGCCAATGACATAATACGTGTCATGCAGGTAAATATCCGTAACGGTGAAACCGAGCGGCAGGCCCGTCAGCCCGCCGATGCCGAACATCGGAAGGAATCCCAGCGCGTAGAGCATCGGGGAACGGTAGCGGATCGAGCCGCCCATCAAACTCAGAATCAGGCAGGTCAGGATCGCCACGGAAGGGACCGAAATAATCATGGTGGTGGTCGTGAATCCTTTGGCGAGCGAGGACTTCATTCCGCTCAGGAACATGTGATGGGCCCAGACAAAGAACGATAAAAGACCGATGAAGATCATTGACCCGACGATCTCCTTGTAGCCGAAGAGCGGCTTGCGGGTGCCGTTGGCGAGAATCTCGGCGACGATGCCCATGGCGGGAAGGATCAGGACGTAAACTTCCGGGTGGGCCAAGAACCAGAACAGATGCTGCCACAGGAGGACGCTCCCCCCGCCGGCGCGCGTCATGGGCACCCCGTCAATGATCAAACCGGCCGGGATGAAAAAGCTGGTTCCCGCGACCCGGTCCAACAACTGGAGGATGGACCCCGCTTCCAGCACGGGAAAGGCGATGAGCAAAAGGATCGCCGTCACCACCTGGGCCCAGACAAACACCGGCAGGCGGAACCAGGTGAGACCCGGGGCTCTCATGTTGATCGCCGTGACAAGGAAATTGATGCTGCCGAACAGCGAGGACGTGATCAGAAAAATCATACCGATGATCCAGACGGTCTGGCCCGAGCCCGCGATCACCGAGAGCGGAGCGTAGGACGTCCACCCGGACTGGGCCGGCCCTCCGGGACACAGGAAGCTTCCCAGCATGACGATGCCGCCCATAAAATAGACCCAGTAGCTCATCATGTTCAGCCGGGGGAAAGCCATGTCAGGCGCCCCGATCTGAAGGGGAAGGACGTAATTCCCGAACGCCCCCACGCCGAGCGGAACGACTCCGAGGAAAATCATGATCGTCCCATGCATCGCTCCCAGCATGTTGTAAGCATCCGGCACCAGGACCCCGCCCGGAGCGATCCAACCCGGGAGCCAATGTCCGATCACGGGAATGGGATGGCCCGGAAACGCGAGCTGCCAGCGCATGATGAGCATAAAAGAAAAGCCCACCAGAAGAAAAATCATGGACGTGATCATGTACTGGAGCCCGATCACTTTGTGATCGAGCGAGAAAATATAGCGCTGAACGAATGTGGGTTCGTGATGTGTTGAGTTCATAAATTCAGGGGCGCTCCGTCACTCCCAGGGCTGCGCCGCCACCGCGGCGGCGGCCGCTTTGACCTGGGCTTCCTGCTGGGTTTGCTTGAGCCCATTGTACCAAGCCCGGTACTCCTCGGGACTGTCGACTTTGACGTGGCCAATCATACGGTAGTGGCCAACCCCGCAAAGTTGGGAACACACCAGCTCAAACTGACCTTTCAAAGTCGGCTCCACCCAGACCGGGATCATCATACCGGGCACCGCGTCCTGTTTGATGCGGAACTCCGGGACGAAAAAACTGTGGATCACGTCCTGGGACGTTAGATCGACCAGGATCGGCTTGCCGAGAGGAACGTGAAAGTCATTCACCACCACCAGATCATCCGCGGAGGCGGGATCTTTGGGATCAAGGCCGATCGGATTGGTGGAATCCACCAGAGAGGGGTCGGTCCGGCCGAACTTTCCGTCCGGACCGGGGTAGTGGACGTTCCAGGCGAACTGCTGGGCCGTGATCCGAATGTGCGTGGAGTCTTCCGGTTTGGGAAAGGAATCTTTGATGTGAGCCCAGATCGGCATCCCGAAGATAAAGATCAGCCAGATTTCAAAAGCCAGGACGATCACGTCCGGCACGAAAGAACCGAGCGCATGCTTCGCTGAATGATGGGGGTACACCGCGTTATGCCCAGGCCGGCTCCGGTAACGAACAAGGCAATAGGCGAAAAAAAGCCCCCAGAGAACAAAAATCACGACCATCGATATGTGGACCAAAATGAGCGAGGAATCCATTTCGTGGGCAAATGTCGAGGCCTCGATGGGAAGGCCCCAACCGTAATTGCCGGTCACGGCATCACCAGGCCGAACATCATCAAAGCGAGAAGAGCGGGAAGATAAATATCGGAAGCCAGGAAGAGCCGCCGGGCCCCGGCGCGAGACCGGAACAAGGACAGATGGATGCCGAAACCCAGAAGACCCAACCCCAAGGCCAAAGCGCCGAAAAAGTAATACGTCTTCATGATCCCCAGGAAACTCGGCACGAGGCTCACGGGCAGAAGAACCAGGCACCAGAAAATAATGTGGCGGGACGTGCGGCCGCCTTCGGGATCGAGCACCGGCAGCATCGGAAAGCCGGCCCGGCCGTAATCCTCACGATACATCCAGGCGATCGCCAGGAAATGCGGCAATTGCCAGATGAAAAGGATGGCGAAGAGGAGCGCCGCCACAACGCCCAAAGAACCCCCGGCCGCGACCCAGCCGATCACGGGGGGCAGGGCCCCGGGGACCGCGCCCACGAGCGTGGAAAAGGGTGTTTTACGCTTCAGCGGCGTATACACGCACACATACAAAACGGTGGATACCCAGGCCAGGAAACCCGCCAAGAGGCTCACCGACAGGGCCAGCTCCGCCAATCCAATCGCCGTGAGACCCAGGCAAAAAATCAGCGCTTCCAGTGCGGCCAGGCGTTTCTGGGGCAGCGGCCTCCGTTGAGTCCGGAACATCAAGGCATCAAATTTTCTTTCCCAGTATTGGTTGAGACCGTTGGCCCCGCCGACCACGAGCGTCAGGCCCGCCAGCGTGTGCAGAAGAAGGAGGAAAGAAGAGGAAGAATGAAAAACATTGGAGCGGGCCAGGAAAAATCCGCCGAAGGCCGTCATGAGAACCATGAGCGTGATCCGCGGCTTGGTGAGCTCCATGTAACTCTTCCACCGGCGGCCCGGCCAACCGGATTTAATGGAAAGCATCAGAGAAGAAGCCAGGGTCAGGGCTCCCACGCCGACATGGGCCGCGGTGACCCAGATCTGCCGGCCCGAAAGAAGAACGCCAAGACCCAGACCAAATTGGAGAACCACCATGCCCAGGAGCAGAAGGGCATTGCCGAACAGTTCGCTGTTGGAACGGTCTGTCCGGCTGACCACCGCAACGACCAGCGCGAGAACGATCCCCCCCATCACAACATGGTAAGGAAGCCCGTGCTGGGTGTGGCGCAGAATAGCCCCTAAAAGAAGCTGGCAATAAATCGCGGCGGTCGTCACCCAAAAGAGCACGGAATGGATCTGGTCTTCCGGAACAGAACCGTGGCCCGCCCGGCGCCATTCGGGCCCCGTCAAAACCCCAAGGGCGACCACCGTGCAGAAAAAGGTTTGCGCCATGCAGGCATGGGCGATGGAAACGGCCGGAGGAAGCTTCAGGAGGACCGTCAGGCCGCCCAGGAGCGCCTGGGCGAGGACCAGAGCAAACGCGATGTAGCCAAGGAACCGGACCCGGGGCCGATCCTCCCATCGCTTCAAGAGAAACAGCAGACACAGAGTGATCAGGGCGACGGTTCCGGCCATCAGGCGGTGGCCGTGTTCGAAAAAGACGCCTCCCGACATGTCCGGAAAGAAGCGGCCGAACGACAGGGGCCAATCAGGCACAGAAAGACCTGAATGGGTGCTGGTGACCAAGGCCCCCATGACGATCAAGACCAACGTGGATCCGATGAGGACCTGAATGTATTTGTGAAGGGTTTGACGCAAAACTCTCTCCTGGCTGGTGCGGTTAGAGTATGAAATTGGGCAGGCTATTTCAACCGGGCCAAGTCCCGGCCAACATCCTGCGCCAGGGTTGGAGAATTTCCATCGTAGAGATGCCGGATCACGCCCTGAGCGTCCACAAGCGAGAATTTCGTGCTGTGGGTGATGGAAGCCCCCACGGGGGCCGACGGGTCTTCCGCCAGGGCCACGCGGAAGCCCTCGAAAGCCAGCCGGTGCAGGGCGGCTTTGTCGCCCCGTACAAAAATCCAGCGCTGCGGATCAGCGTTGAAGCGGGCGGCGTAGCGCCGGAGTATTTCCGGGGTGTCATTGTCGGGGTCGACAGTGAAACTGACCAGGCGCACCTCCGGCGGGAGGATCCGCTGGAGTTCCGCCATCTTGCTCGAGAGAATCGGACAGGGTCCGGCGCACCGGGTGTAAATGAAGTCGGCGATCCAGGGACGCCCCCGAAGATCGGCGGCCCGCACCCGGGAAACGCCGGCCGTCGTCACAGCCGTCATGTCAAAGGGCGGCACGCTCCAGAGGCGTTCCATCGGCGGAGCCGTCCTGCGGACGTACACGACGTAACCTCCCATCGCCACGACCAAAACCCCCAAGACTCGAATAACCCGTTTCATGGACAAAATATAGCAAACCCCGTCTTGCTTTTTTGCGGCGTTGTGCTAGTATGGAGAGAGAAGTTCAGGAGGTTATTATGGAAGACCAAATCACTCTACCGCGGGTTGAAATTGAGACCCGCAGCTTCATCACGAAAGTCTACGGTTGGATGACGGCGGGCCTGGCGATGACGGGCCTCGTCTCTCTTTATATGGCGAGCGACCCGACACTGATCATTCAGCTCGTCAGTCACAAGATTCTTTTCTACGGAATCATGTTCACGGAACTCGGCCTTGTATTCTCACTGGCCGGATGGGTTCACCGGATGTCGACTACGGCGGCCACCATGGCATTTCTGCTCTACGCCGGTTTGACCGGGATCACTCTTTCAACAATCTTCCTGGCCTACACCAACGCGTCAATCGCCTCGACCTTCTTCATCACAGCGGCCACCTTCGGGGCCATGAGCTTCTACGGCGCCGTCACGAAGACCGATTTGACCGCCTTCGGCAATATCTGTTTCATGGCCCTGTTGGGCGTGATCCTGGCTTCGGTCGTGAATATCTTCCTCAACAGCTCCGCAATTTACTGGATCACGACCTATCTGGGGATCCTGGTGTTTGTGGGATTAACCGCCTACGATACCCAGCGGATTAAAGCGATGTCGGCGCTCGGCGACGAAGACGCGGAACGACGGGCATCCATCACGGGCGCCCTGGCGCTGTACCTCGACTTCATCAACCTTTTCATTATGACGCTGCGTCTCACCGGCCGCCGCCGCTAAACTCCGATTCCGCATTTTCACTAAAAACCCCGCCCCGGCGGGGTTTTTTACGCCCAAGCCCGGCATTTGGAGGAAATTAATGAAAAATTCTCGATTGGGGGATGCGCTGGAAGGTATGGAAGCCACGGAAGGTTCCCTGAAGAACGCGATGAAACGGGGGAAAATGTCGCGAATTCTCTCTTTCACGGCGGCCCTTGGTCTGACCGTGATGGCGTATTCGATCGGCTACGGTGACGCGACCATTAATTTTCCGGACGGCTATACCCCGGCTTTTGGCTCAAGCCTCTGGGTCGGCTATAACTACAGTCAAGCCACTCACTCCTGCGGCAATGGTTCGGTGAACGGCTTATACCCATTGGTTCAGAAAAATTTACTGCCGAGCGAGCTCATTTACAGCGTGACGGTTTCTATTCCTTATCCCTACGCGATGACCCGGTGCGGGGGCATGGCTTTACTCTATGAAAACAATAATCTTGTTCATACAGCCGTGATCACCAACAACCAAGCCACCTTCACCAATGCGGGCGAAGCCTTTGTGAATTGCCCGGCCAATAACATGGGGGGGAGGATCCTCCGAAGGCCCCTTCCCCTGCGGGGGCACTTCCTCGTGCAATGGGACCCTGAAAACATCCTCCAGCTGCAACAAGCCCACGCAAGTGAGAGTGATGGATAACGTGGCTTCGGGATTTCAATGCGGGGTCACCCCGTTCGGCCCCGGCAAAAAAACAACAATCATTCTCTCCGGGACCCTGACTCGCACGCAAGGCCAGAACACAGACCCCACCCCCGTTTCTGCATTTTACCGGGTAACATTCGACGGACATTACAAGTGTTCGGCCGGGCTGTGAGATAAACGCCCTCTTCCAGGACTACACCGGCCTCCACGGAGTCCAACTGCCGATCTCTCGCCCGACAAGAACCCCGCACGGCGCGGGGTTTTTCATTTGACCGCCTTGACCAGAAGCGAGAGTCCGAACGGGAACGGGATTTTGTTTTCAACACAACGGAACCACTGCAAAAGCATGCTGTTGAGAACCCTGTCGAACCCTGTCGCCCGTTTCATCCGGAAGCCTTCCGGCATCTGAACCCGCAGGAGTTTTTCAAACAACGCGTAAGCGGGCACCCCGAGCAGATTCCAATGACGGACCTCCAGGCGCCGAAACGGGCAGGAGGCGAAAAGGGCCTCGATGTCTTTTTGATCATAGCGGCGGAAGTGACCGACCTGGCGATCACGACGGCCGTAGAGCGCCGCGACAGCCGGCACGAGACACAAAAGCTGGGCCCCCTCAGGCATCAGCGCGTAGATCCTTTTCAGGGCGGCGCGGTCATCCTCCAAATGCTCCAAAACGTCAATCAGCAGCACATTCCGGAATGAAGCGAGGTGCTCCGGTTTCATCCCGTCAACGCCCAGGTTGAAAAGAGGGTAGGGGAACCCGGATTGCTTCTGGAGCCC
>Ga0207062_1241_pt1 | contig 12473 bp, 9 predicted proteins | sample Alteio_BWMinCont_28_FD_153266 | JGI IMG/M metagenome (GOLD analysis project Ga0207062, IMG submission 153266) | Enriched cells from forest soil in Barre Woods Harvard Forest LTER site, Petersham, Massachusetts, United States -... | ecosystem: Environmental > Terrestrial > Soil > Temperate forest >... | reverse complement strand
CTTCTTTCTTGACAGGTACTTTCACAGCTACTGCCGTATTTGCTAACGGTTTACCTTCAGTATTTAGTGAATTAGTATTATTAGTTTGTACAGATGATGACCGCTCAGATGAAGATTGTACCTGCTGATTACTTGTGAGTCTACGCACAACTTTTGGAATTGTTGGTAAAGGCACCCAATTCCGTATAGCTTTAGGTTTTTCAGGCTCATCGGTAAGACTTGCAAGAAGAGCATCCTCCTCATCATTCTCTTCCCTTATTTCTTCATAAATAAGCGGATTTCCCTTTATTTGAAAATTATTTTTTTGAGCATTAGCAAGCAATGCATGGTTATAAATATCAAATTCTCCATCATTATTTAAAAAGAATCTAACTTCTTTAAGTGGAAATGAGCCATGAGATTGAATATAGGATTGAATATAGCCAACAATTGCATCAAAAATAATTGGGGCCGTTTCATCTAATGAAACATTATAACCAAACTCCAAAAAAGGGAATGCTATATGATCAATTGGTCCTTGAATTTTATTTACGACCACTAAATCATGAAGTCGAACAGCTTCGTGAAGAGCTCTTGAAACCACATTGTACAAAGAGTCTTTATCTTGAAGTAATACTGCATGAATAATAAATCGAGCATCTTGAATATTATGCGCTTGCGTCGTATAAATTTTACCAATTTCTCCTATAGAAGAAATTTTATTATCACGTCTCAATTGATTTATTTCTTGTGCCAATGGATTAGTTTTAAAAGAATGTTCCGGTTTAACCGTTAATTTATTCTGATTAAATAGTTCTTGTATTTCTGCCGTTATTAAATCCCCACTAGTATAACACACTCCATGAACATTTATATCTTTAACATCAAAATTAAATCTCCCATTATTACAACTAATCTTTTTTTCTTCAACCAGAACCTTAATTATATTATGTAAAGGATTTCTTTTATCCCAAGTGAATCCTGACTGAGTAGTTGCATAACCATTTTTCACAGCTTTCTTTTGATAATCAGCTGCAGCCTGAAAAATAGCTTGATCTATCGGTGTACTTTTAGAATTTTCAAAACCACCAAGAAGATTTGGTTGCGCATCATTTACAATGATATGTGTTTTGCCATTCAGTAAATATCCGTGCTTTATGACAATTTTCACATCATCCTGAACACCGTTAGTATGTTTTTTACCCACATTTTTGATTGTGAGCTCGGCAATGCGATCAGTCGCGCAGGCCTGTAAAAAGCCCAAAGCACAAAGTCCCAAAACTATTTTTTTACTCATTCTTGTGATTGTTCTCATCATGATAAACCTGCATTGATTTAATTATTCCAGGTAGAAATAACCAGTAATTACATTTGAACCATTTATTTAAATTATAAACAAATAAAATTAAAAAATCAAAGGGGGGTATATCAGGATTGGGCGGTCAAGAAGTCCTTCAATCGTTGGCTATAGCCCCACTCATTATCATACCAGCCAAAGACTTTACCCATGGTGGTGCCACAGGTGGCCGTCAGGAGGCTATCAATGATGACTGAATGAGGATCCATGCTAAAATCTGAAGAAACCAGGGGGATATCGGTGACCCTCATGATGCCCTTCATTGGGCCCTGGGATGCTTCAATAAATGCCTGATTAATGGCTTGAATTGTCAAGGGTAGCTGGGTAATAAAAGTAAGGTCAATAATAGATACTTTCGCCACAGGAACGCGAAGAGCTTTGGCTTCTATGAGCCCTGCCAGTTCAGGAATAATTTTAGCCACCATTTTAGAGGCGCCAGTAGAAGTAGGAATAATATTAATTGCGGCGGCGCGCGATCGACGCAAATCTTTATCTTCAACATCCAAGAGCACTTGGGAATTGGTGTATGAATGCACTGTCGTCATAAATCCGCGCTCCAGCGTAAAGGAATCATTGAGCACTTTAAGCGTGGGGAGAAATGCATTAGTGGTACAACTGCCCAAAGAAACTATTTTGTGTTTTGTAGCATCAAATGCTGCATCATTGATGCCAGGAATTATGCTGATATCTTCATCTTTTGCGGGCGCGCTGATGAGCACATAGCCAGCGCCGGCAGATAAATGCTTGCTGGCGCCTGCTCGATCGGTAAACCTGCCAGAACATTCAACGACCCAATCTATGCCCAAAGATTTCCATGGCAATTGAGCAGGATCAGACTCGGCAATAATTTTAATGCGATGATCATCAATAATAAGTTCATCGCCCTGCACTGCCACATTACCATGATATGTGCCCATCAATGAATCATATTTAAACATATGGGCAGTATAATCTAAACGCGCAGGCCCGATATTTATCGCAACAACTTCAATACATTTAAGTGCTTGGGGATCTTGCTGCATAGTGCGCAAAAAATTTCTACCAATACGCCCAAAACCACTAATTGCAATGCGAATCATAATTATTTTCCTTAATCGTTACATTGAAAGTTCTCCGCCGACGGCTACGAACTTTCAGTTTACTATCTGTGTGCGCTTTGCGTACATGATTGTTTTTTATTTATGCCACGCTCTTACTTTGTCTAATACCTTATATTCTTCTTCTTCAGAAAGTTCAGGCAATTCCATAATGAGAGGAATATGCGCAATGCGTGGATTCAAAACAAATTGTTTTAATGCCTCATCACCAATAACTCCATCGCCAATTATTTCATGCTTATCTACTTTTGAGCCCCTTATTTGCTTCGTGTCATTAAGATGCAATAAGGCAATACGTTCAATACCAATAGTTTCTTCTAATATATCAATAAATACCTCTTGGGCAGACATTGAGCTAAGATCATAGCCATATGAATGTGCATGAGCAGTGTCAATACAAAATGAAATAGAATCAGGAAATTTTAATTTCTCCAAAATAGTTTTGAAATCTTCTAAATCACTGCCCACCGTTAAATTGCCATGCGCTCCATTTTCAAGCACAATACGAATATGTGGTGTCTTAGAGAATATTTTATTCAGCACACGGGCTACTGCATCAATTCCTTCACTTTTTAATTGTGCCCCTTTGGCCGATCCTGGATGCAATATTATGTGAGAGTATTCAAGTTGATGAGCTAATTTCAATTCTCGTTGCAAGTTATAATGTCTATTCATCCTAATATTGGCAACATTAATCCAATAAGATCCATGCATAAAAACATCTTTAAAATATTTTTGGCGCAGCGCAATGAAAGTTTGAACGTCTTGGGCATCAGGCACCAATAATTTTCCACTCTCTTGAACCACTAAAAAAGATTGAAATAAAGGCAACTCAAGACGAATTGCCTTTTCAATTAATGCCGTAAGCGTTGAAGTCAAGCGTAAATGGAGCCCTATTACTCTCAAGGAATTCCTTACATGCCAAGCTGTTGTTGCAGCCAAGCACCATCAAAAAATGGTAATAAAGCATCATAAAAATCTTTTTTTACGTGTTGTAAACCTTGAGAAGAGTCTGATTCAAAGCGAATGGTTAACGCTGGCTGCGTATTGGACACACGAACTAATCCCCAACCATAAGACATAGTCGCACGAATACCATCAATGGTCAGCGCTTGAACATCCGGACGATGAGTAAATACATCTTTAACTGATTCCACCACCGCATATTTTTTCTCTTCATCACATTTTACGCGATATTCAGGAGAACTGAATTTTTTAGGAATAATAGTGAGCAATTGCTCTAAAGTTTGGCCCGATTCAACTAATATTTCAAAAAGACGCAGCGCGGCATATACTCCATCATCATAGCCAAAATATTTATCATGAAAGAAAAAGTGGCAGCTTAATTCACCACCAATTAATGCATCATGCTTTTTCATTTGATCTTTAATAATTGAATGCCCTGATGGCGAGATCACAGGCGTTGCACCAATTTTTTCAAGCACTTCAATTAATGCGCTTGAACTTTTGATGTCAAAAACTACTGATGCTCCTGGATTGGTTTCAATAATTTTTTTAGAAAATACTGCTAATAATTGATCGCCTGGCACTAAAAATCCTGATTTGGTCATCGGATCCATGCGATCACAATCTCCATCCAAGCCAAGCCCAACTTGAACATCAGTTGTTTGCAGTAAACGCTTCACCTCAAGCATATTCTTTTCGACCGTTGGATCAGCTTCATGATTTGGGTAGGTGCCATCCACTTCAGGATAGAGCAATGCCACATTGCGCCATTGCATAGCCTTAACCAATTGAGGCATCACAGTTCCCGCAGCGCCATTGGCACAATCAATAACAGCCGAAAGTTCCATACCTTTTAAATGTTTAAAATGTTCAGCAAGCCATGAAACGTAAGAATCAATCATCAAATGTTCTTGATAGGAGCCTTTTTGTGCTGCAGTAATAAACTGCTGCCTTTTGTAGAACGATTTAATCTCTTGTAATCGTTTGCCCCACACCGTTTCTTTGCCCAGCATTAGCTTAATGCCATTATATTCTTTGGGATTATGCGAGGCAGTAATCATAATACCCGCATCCACCGGTAAATTATACATGGTAAAATAGATGACAGGCGTTGTACAAGTGCCCACAAATACTACATCCATGCCACTATCAATGATCCCTTTGGCCACCATATCACGAATTGCGGGCGAATGAGTTCGGCCATCCATACCTACCGCTATTTTTTTCAACTGTGGGTTTTGTTGTTTTAAATAACTGACTATGGCGCGCGCTAAATCATAGGTTTCATCTATGATTAACTCTGATCCCACTTTGCCGCGAATATCATATTCCCGAAAAATAACATCCTGCAACATCTCTTTTTCCTTGAAAGTCTCCGGCACGCCTCCGACTTTCATTTTTAATTTGTGTGTGCGTGCGCACACATTACAATTTTCTTTATCTGCACTGATTGAACCTGCTGAGCATAGTAATGCACCAAATACAATATTCTTAACTGCTTTCATCATACTCTCCCTTATAAAATAAATTTCAACGTCCAAAAAAGTGTAGCTCAATACATCATCAAAATCTACTTGATATATATATTTTCTATTTGAATTGTTAGGTTTAGTTGGGCTATTGAAATTAATTGTAATACATATATAATGATCAATATGGAGGTTAATATATTATGAAAAATAGACGCAATCGTTATTTTCTACTCATATGCATAGCTCTTGGTGGCATGCCAACCCAAATGCATGGCTGGTGGCTTACCGAGAAAATAGCTTCATTTTTTAGTACAAAATATGAAGAATATCCAATACCCACTATTGCTGCAACTGCCGCACTCGTTGGCGCAAGCTTATATTGCTTATATAAATTACATGACTATTTAACATCACCAAAGCAATATTTTTACGGACATACTGTGAAAAATAATCAACCTGTCACTATTTTTGCTCATGGTTTAAATCAAAATAAAAACACAGGCTACGATTATTCTCATAGGGAGACTGAATCAATGAAAAAAAATTCAGTAACTTCTGATTACGAATATCGAATTGATATGTGTCGACATAAAAACGGTTTTATTGAGTCTCCTTTAGTAACATTTAATTTTGATTATCATGACGCGTTTTATAAAAAATCTGCATTAGGTCAAGAAGCTGACATTGAAACATTACATGCTGTATGTAGAAATTATATAATAGTGGATGCCGTTGGAGTTTCATGCGGGGCAGCTACATTATTCAATTATTTAGCTTCATATCAACCAAAAAATATTAGATCTGCAGTGCTCGAAGCAACATTTTCAACTCCGCAAGATATTTTAAAAAATTTAACAAAAATACGATTCAAAATGAATCACTCGTGTACCATAGAAATTTCAGGTTTACAATCAATAGCATCTTTAATGAATATTCCTTTATCTAATATAAATTCTATATTTCCTAATTTTGATGAAGATGGTATTGTACCAATTAAATTAGCAGATAAAATGCCAAAAGAAATTCCTATTCTATTAGTATGTTCAAAAGAAGATGACATAACAAAAAGTGAACATTCAAGTCAGTTATATGAAAAAATGAAATCGGCCGGACATAATAAAGTTTATCTCTTAAATTTAGAATTTGGCGAACATGCTGGTATCCTTGAATCACAAGATGGCCAAACCTATCGCAATGTTGTTCATGCCTTTTATCGCCATCATGGCAGACCTTATAATCAAGAATGGGCTCATGCTGGTCAACAAAGATTTGAACAATGTCCAGGATTTATTAAACAAACAGAATAATTATTGCATACCATTAATTGAGAAGTTTTTTTCAACAAGCCATCCAATTGGGTGGCTTGTTTTTTATTTGCAAAATCATCCTAAGCTAATTAGGCTGGGTCCATTTGACCTCACACAGCTTTGAAGTTAGTATTGTTAACGAATAAATAAAAATTAACAACACTAACTTCTTAAGGAATACTTATGAAATATTCAATTTTTTTTGCTTTAACACTTACTAGCATATCTTTTTCATCGTTTTGCAGCAGTAACAAAGATGAAAAAGGGAAAGATACATCAACTTCAAGTATGAATCAAAAAGTGAATGTAACAACTGAAGAAACAGAAAAGCAATTGCTGATTGACCAAGTATACAAAATACTTAAACAATCAAATAAAGATGGTAAAACCGCAGACCCAAAACAATTAAAAGCATTGCAAAAAATGTCAAAAGAACGTCTAACGATATTTATACAAGGCTCGCAACGCGCGCAAGCCGCATGCCAAAATGCGTTAGAAAGCTTGCATCAAATAAAACACGCTAACGCAAATTCTTGCTCCTCATCGAGCTCATCATCAAGTAATTCAACAGATTCCAAAAACAACAAATAAAAAAAATTATGCTTGAGATCAGTCCAAACGTAATTTGATTTTTAAGAACTCATTTTCAAACAAGCCATCCAAATTGGGTGGCTTGTTTTTTTTATGTACCCATTCATTAGTAGTGGCGCAGCCACAACAATCATAGTACACTAGTACACAGATAAAACACTAAAAATGCAAAGTACCTATGATTCCATTAAAACTACAATTAAAAAATTTTATTAGCTACGGCTCAGATATCCAAACAATAGATTTATCCACGTACCCATTGATTTGCTTATCAGGCAAAAATGGCCATGGTAAATCAGCATTATTAGATGCAATCACCTGGGCCTTGTGGGGGCAAGCACGCAAAGTTTCAGGAAACGCCAAAGCTGATCAAGGATTATTGCGGCTTGGGCAGACTCAAATGATGGTATGCCTTGATTTTGAATTTAATATGCAAATATATCGCGTGCGCCGCGAATTTGCGCTCACTTATGGCAAGCCTTATGCAGCACTCGATTTTGGTATCGTCAATGATCAAGAGCAATTTATACCACTCACTGATAAAACTATTAGCTTGACGCAATCAAAAATTGAACAAACCCTTAATCTTTCTTTTGATTCATTTTCAAATTCAGCATTCTTGCGCCAAGGCCAAGCAAACGAATTTTCTAAAAAATCGCCTAAAGATCGAAAAGAAATTTTGGCTACTATTTTAGGCCTCAATCATTATGAAAACATTCGCAAGCTTGCCATGGAAAAAATACGTCAAGCAACCACTGAAAAAACAAGTCGCGTTGCTCTGCAGACAAATATGGAACAAGAATTACAAAAATCGGGATCGATTGCTGCGCAGCTTGGTGATGTTAAAAATAAGCTCGAAGAAAGTATTACACAAGAAGCAAGCATAGCAATTCAAAAAAAAGAGCTTGATCTTGCGCATCAAAATTTTGCTCAAGAAACACAACAGCAGCAAATGCTGGTATTCCAGCATGAACAACTTTCAAAGCAGGAATATGAGCATCAGCACTCTTTGCGCTCAATAGTAGCGGAATGGCGCTCAGTGCACAAAAATATGCTTACTTTGCCTGACACAAAAAAAATAGAAGAAGAAAAAAAGCTTCTCATTGATGATATAAAAGAGCATCAAACAAAATTGCAGCACCACTTAGAACTCAAAGAGCTTTATCTTAAACATAAAGAACAGCTGCAAAATATAACCCATGCAATCAATGAACAAAAAAATAGCGTTATAAATCATCAAAAAATTGCGGTAGAACGATTGCGCATGGAATTGCAATCAACCGAAAATACAACTAACGAGCTCAATAAAAAACAGCACACAATAGCTACAGAAAAAAAACAAATAGAAGAAACCAATAATGCTGTGCTCGCACAGATAAAAAATCTTACCGCTATTACCACCAAAAATGGTCCGCTTGAAAAGCAATTTGAGAAACGCAAAGAACATTATCAAAAATTTGTGGAGCAAGGCAGATGGCTTACCAGCGAGCTTGAAAGCTTGGAACAAAAAAAACAACTTGCTATCACCGATGAAGATCCAAGTTGCCCTTTGTGTGAACAAAATTTATCAGCCGCTCGCAAGAGATTTTTAAAAAATAAGTTTGCCCAAGATGAGCAAACAATCCGCCACAAGTTAACGCGAATTACGAAAGTGGTAAAATCATTAAAAGCGGTATTAATTGAACAGCACAAAGAATACGAAGCATCAAAAAAAGCGGTTGAACAACTTGCATTGCACACGGCAAAAATAGAAGAGCTGCAAACTACAAGCAAAAAAATAGATGCCGCAGCGCAAGAAATTATCCAACAACACACAAAGCTTGCAGAGCTCACTAAAACTCTAAAAAACAATATTGTAGAACAAGAAAAAAAACTTGAGTCTCTTATTAAGCCCGATGAAACTTTGCTTGCCTCCCATGAAGAATACCAAAAAGTAAAGACGGCGCTTACTGGAATAGAGGATCAAGGCAAAAAAATCAAATATGATGGGCAAAAACACGCACAAGCAACGCAGCAATTGCAGGTAATTGAGCAACAACTCATGCAATGCACCATCATGCTTGAGCAGATGACCTTACAATCACACCGTCAAAAAAACAGTGAAGAATTATGCATCATACTCAAACAATGTAAAAACAACAAAAAAGATCTTGAGCAAAAGTTAAAAGCGTTTATGCATCTCACCGCTCTTGCACAAAAAATTTCAGAGCAAAAAAATCACCTAGAAACGCAAGCCAAAGAGCACGTCAATCGCAAAGAAATATTATTGCAAGAAAAAGCAAGCCTCGAGACACAAATCACGGCATTACAAAAATTGGAAGCAGAACACAAAGAACAGCAAAAATTGATCGATGCGCTCAATGAAGCGGCATTTGATTATCACGCTATTGCAGCAGCTACTGGTAAAGATGGCATTCAAGCATTATTGATAGAAGATGCAATTCCGGAAATTGAACAAGAAGCTAATTATTTACTTTCAAGACTCACTAATAATCAATCGCATATTTTTATTGAATCATTGCGCGATCTCAAAAAAGGCGGCACCAAAGAAACGCTGGATATTAAAATTTCTGATGCATCGGGCATACGCGCCTATGAATTATTTTCAGGCGGTGAAGCATTTAGAATCGATTTTGCGTTGCGTATTGCAATCTCCAAACTTCTTGCGCGCCGAGCAGGCACTTCATTGCAAACCCTCATAATCGATGAAGGATTTGGCTCACAAGATGAAGAAGGCTTGGGATTAATTATGGATGCGCTGTATAAAATTCAAGAAGATTTTGCCAAAATTATCATTGTTTCTCATTTACCTTCTATGAAGGACCAATTTCCTGTACATTTTGTCGTTGAAAAAGGCCCTCAAGGAAGTATGGTTACGGTGATCGAACAAGGTTAAATTTTACGCTACGATTAATGGGTACCCAGCATATAAAGATATATTCCCAAACCGATACCAAAGCCAACTGGGCATGCTAAGGCAACATGTGTCCAATTCCACCCACTATTCTCTTGAGATTTTGCAACTTCAATCACTGGATCAACTGTTGCCTGTTGCTGATTATTCTGTACGATTGGCTCGGCAACTGGCTGTTGCAGATTATTTTGCTCAGCAAGCGCAGGCGGCACAGTTGGCTCAACCCCCCCGGTAGGTTGCAAATTATTCTGCTCGGCTGGTTCAACACCTATAGGTTGCAAATTGCTCTGCTCAGAAGGCATAATTATTGCTTGCGGCTGATTATTCTGTACCACGGGCTCAACTGCCATAGGTTGCAGATTACTCTGCGCAGCTGGCTCAATTATAGTGGGCTGTAGATTACTTTGTTCAGAAGAAATAACAATTGTCTGCGGTAAATTATTTTGTTCAGCTGGCACAACTGGATCAACTACTATTTGTTGCAGATTACTAGATTCAGAAGGATTAACGAGTGCCTGCTGTAAATTATTCTGTTCAGAAGGAATCGGCATCGAAACTTTTGCCGTATCTATAAACTCAACAGCAGGCGCAGCTGACACCGGAACTATTGGTACAATTAAATCCTGGGTGCTTTTCTCTTCATCACTCATATTATACGCCCAAAAAAAAGATCCTATAATCGCGGCAATTGGAAGACCAAAAAACAATCGTCGCGCTCCTTTGGTTTTAGGTGAAGATATCTTCTTCGGATCAGTTTTAATAATCGTTAAATCAGATGGCATATTTTCAGGCACCTTATCATGCCCAACCGTCAAGCTACGATTTGAAGGATTTGCTTCCGCTGAAAATGGACGATTTTGTGTGCTTAATACATCAGCACTCCGTTTTGGCACAACGCTATCTGGATTAATTTTTAAGCGATGCCTTGGCATAAAATTACTATAAAAAAAGTGTGTAAAGCATTGCGCAATCTTTGCAGTACCCGATTTGAAAGCACTCATTGCAATTGCATCAAACGAAACAAGAGATGCCATAAGACAATAAATTGTTAACATAGTATTGTTTTTCATAGAAGATCCAAATAATTTGAATGTTTAAAAAAAGACGTAATTAATAATACACCATTTACACAATTCATACAAAAAAAAATAAACCCTGCATGCATTCTTTTAAAAATGCTTACAGGGTTTATTTAAATTTTAACGAACAAACTATTCTTCTACTGCGATCACTTCAACGATTTGAGGAATATGTTCTTTTAATGCTTGCTCAACACCCAATTTCAATGTGTGCATAGACATTGGACAAGTAGAACATGCGCCTTGCAATCGCACAAAAACAACGCCTTGCTCATATTTTACAAACTCTATATCGCCGCCATCCATTTGAATAGTTGGCCGCAATTGCTCAAGAACTTGCTCAATTTTCTGAATATTCTGAGCATCAGTCATGAGTCTTTACACCCACTCAAGTTTGGCAATAGTCGCGGTATCGCTTGCTCTTTTACCCATAGGGATAACACGCGTATAACCACCAGGACGTTGCACATATTTAGGCGCTATATCTTTAAATAATTTGATTAACGCTTCTTCTTTATAAGGCAACAATGATAACGCACGACGACGTGCATTGAAGTTATTTCCCTCACGAGCAATCGTCACAAGCTTTTCAGCAAAACGCTGAACTTCTTTTACGCGCACTTTTGTTGAAATCAAATGACCATAGGTAATCAAATGAATTGTTTGATTTCTCATCAAAGCAGTCTTATGCGAACCCTTGAGATTCAATTTTTTCTTATTTATCTGATGTTTCATGATACCAACGCTTTAATAATGTTATTGAAATTACTCTTTTTTATCCAATTACTTTTTTAAGTCAGCTTCTTTGATGCCCATATTGAATGACAATCCAAATGCTTTCATGCTTTCTTTAACTTCGTTCAATGACTTACGACCAAAGTTTTTAATTCTTAAAATGTCATCTTCAGGAATATTCACCAAATCAATAACACGTTTAATACCAGCATTAATTAAGCAATTATGCGCACGGACTGATAGTTCTAATTCATCAATTGGCTTTAAGAGTAAATCAACGGGTACACCCTTTAATCCTAATTGATCTGATTCAACTGGTTCATATTCTTTTTCTTCTTCAGGCATAGCCGAAATGAGATTAAAAGGAATTTCAGAACTTGTTAAAAAATGTTCAAGTTGCGTGCGAAGCACCGATACTGAATAATGAAGTACATCAAGCGGATTTTCAGATCCATCAGTATGAATCTTAAGTGTTAATTTATCATAATCGATATCGCCACCAACACGTGTTTTTTCCACATCAAACATAACTTTTTTAATTGGTGAAAACATAGCGTCTAAATAAATGCGGCCATCATCTAAAAATGCTTTATCATCAGGCCATTGCGCAGCGCGGTATCCACGCCCACTTTCCACAGAAAATTCAATATCAAGTTCACCACCAGGAGCCACATGTGCAATTACATGGTCAGGATTGACTAACTCCAAATGACTATCAGCTTTTATGTCAGCAACACGAGCAACCGATTCACCTTTAACTTTTAGATGCATTTTTCCCGGTTTGCCTTCTTTATTGCTTATCACAATTTCTTTGATGTTAAGTATCAGTTGCATAGAATCTTCAACGACACCTTCTACAACTGAAAACTCATTATTAACTCCCTTAATAATCACTGAAGTAACAGCTGAACCTTCAACAGCCCCAAGCAAAATGCGACGCAAGGAATTCCCAAGCGTAACACCAAAACCTGGCTCT
>Ga0207062_1238_pt1 | contig 12521 bp, 9 predicted proteins | sample Alteio_BWMinCont_28_FD_153266 | JGI IMG/M metagenome (GOLD analysis project Ga0207062, IMG submission 153266) | Enriched cells from forest soil in Barre Woods Harvard Forest LTER site, Petersham, Massachusetts, United States -... | ecosystem: Environmental > Terrestrial > Soil > Temperate forest >... | reverse complement strand
AGTTCACCTGGCGGTCAGCTGTACACCCTTTGCACTTGCGTACAGGGCAAATTCACGTTTCTTCGCGCTATGCTTCGCGAAGGTAAAATGAAGCCATCGAGATGAAACGCCCGGTGGGGTGAATTGTGTCCTTATCATGATGGGCGTCGGTGGGAAACGCTTTGCGGTCTGGACAGCGTCTCGAAATGACCAAGAAGACTAAAAAAGGACTCAGCCCATGCCGTCGGTGTCTAATATTCAGATTTCGGAGCCGGAACCACAGAAGTCCGATTTTTCGGAGGCGGAAATTGCGGAGAACCCAGCTACGCGAATCCCAGACGGGCTCGTGCGAGCGGACCAACTCCCCTCAGCCGCGGAGGTCTTGGCACAGTTATTCCCCGCGGACGAACCGGTGCCCACTATTTCCCCGAAAATTTCGCTTGTTGAACCGGCTAAGGCTCTCGACGAATCCCACACCGCCCAACTCGCCGCAACAGAAGCCTCCGCAGCATCGCCTCTCCGGCGGGAGACAACGGAAGCCGAGTTGTGCATAACCGGCTCTGCATTTGCAGAACACCCAGAGCACATCGACCAAGCCCAAGTTTTTGTTAGCGGTAAATTGCCAGCCACCGGAAGTCCCGTGACGGGAGACGTTTCCGAAACGGTTGAAAGTGCGGCATCGGAAGAAATTGAGGACGAGAATTACACCGCAAAGCGGCGAAAAAGCGTTAATCCGAGCGGAAAATCTAGATTCGCTGAGATTGCTACCCGCGCAAGAAACTTTCTGCGCAACATCGTGGCTCCTACGGAGACAAGCCAAAATGGAAGCGTGGAAACAGAGTCCCCGCAGGTTGGCTCCGCCCCCCCCCTGAACCAGCGAATCAGGTCACACCGAGGGCTGAAATATCGGCTTCGGAGGCTTCAGTCGGCTTGGCAGTTGAACCGCAGCGAAGAATTTCCGTCGACCTATCGTCAGATCCCCTAGTCGCCGCAATTTCTTCAAACACTTTCGATACAGCAGACGCGAGTCGGATGCCAGCCTCGGTGCGAAATGAAAGAGAAGTTGTAGGGGATACATTTAGCGAACCGTTGTCACCCGAATCCTCTGACGCTCTGTCCAGGTTTCATTCAAATACCCAGACTTTCACTAGCCCAGCGGAGACGGGTTTCTTGCCGGCGATATCCTCGTGCCCTATTGAGAAGGATTTGCCGGACGAAGCCCCGTCAGCGAGCGACGAGACACATGCGAGAATTCCCGACGCAGTCCAGCCAACAGCCGCGAATTCCGCGCCGGTTCCATCTAACGAAGCGGACGAGACGTCGGATCGCCTGATTGAAGCGGTTAGTGATCAAAAAACCCGTTTCCCGATCGAGAATAAACATAGTTCTATGCGTGACGATTCGACAAACACTGCGGAGAGACAGGACTTCGCTTCGCCCGAATCGGGTTTCACTTCGGAAGAGAACGTCGAAGCAGTCGACACCAGCGACGACGATCAGGCAATCGCATCGGCAATTGATCGCTATGCGAATCTCAACGATGCGGAGCGTGAGACAAAATCTGACGCACGCGAAGCAGCCGCACATACCGGCGCGGTCGCAGCGAATTCGATTGATCAGGTGGACATTAACGTCGTTCTTGATATAAGCCGCGATGTGGAACCGGGAGATTCGGTCCTCGGCTACGTGGTTCCGTCTGTTCAAATGCCGGACGGCCAGGAACTTCAAGAACCTGCCGTGACATCATCGTTCGATGGCGAAGTATCCACGGCGCAAAAATCCGTCGAAGACGTTTCTTCGCAGGCATCCGCCAAGAAGCCCCTTGCCCCGCCATCACCGGCAATCCCTTATCGTGATTGGTCCTTCGAGGAAAAGCTCGCCAGCCATCATGAGTGGCTGGAATCCAAAGGCAAAGCTGGGAAAAAGGCCGATTTCTCGGATGTGGACATGGAAGGAGCGGAACTCATCGGTGTGAATCTTCGGCTTGCCGATCTGCACGACTCCACCCTGCGGGCCACGGACCTTTTGATGGCCGATTTGCGGGACGCCTGCCTCGTGCGTGCAAACTTCCGCGACTGTTGCCTTGTCGGCGCCAACCTGGAAGGCGCGAATCTGGAAGGGGCGTCGCTGGAATCTGCCATGGGTCTCGTTCCCCGCCAGTTGGCCGGCACAAACCTGCACGAAGCCAAGCTCCCTCAACACATCTTGGACTTCGAGGCGCTTTCCGAATTCAGGCGGACTTCCCGGACGGTCTACGGTTACTTTGTGGCGCTCATGTCGCTCAGCTTCTTGTCATGCCTCGCCATCTGGATGACCAGGGATTTTCAGCTTCTCACAAATGCGGCGATTCTTCCGTTTCTGCATTCGCCGGCTGCAGCTGCCGTCATGCCCACCCAGCAATTTTACTTGATCGCGCCCTTCGCTTTATTCATCGTCTATCTGGTATTCCATTTTCATTTACAGCATCTGTGGGATTTGGTTCTTGAACTACCGGCCGTGTTTCCCGATGGCCGTGCGCTCGGTGAAAATGAGCCGCGGATTGTCGTCGGGCTGCTGCGCGCTCATTTCCGGTGGATGAACCAGGAGACTCCCTCTACTCGCATCCTTCAAAAATCGGCTTCCATTTTCGTCGCTTACTGGATTGTTCCGGCGGCGCTGCTTCTCTACTGGCTGCGGTTTCTCACATTGCAGAATGTGCATGGAACAGCGTTTCAGCAACTCCTCGTGGGAGGCGCAACCGCTGTGGCTCTCTATGCCTCCACCAAGGTGGGTCGGCCTGCTCCCGCATGGACGTTACAGAATAACTTTCTCGAGCGCTTGATCGAAAAATTCAGTGGCATCAACCTCGCCACAGCGACACTGGGCGTTCTCGGAATCCTCACGTTTCTTTCCGTGGGCACCATCCTCGGCGCTCCACACGCCAAAGAGCGTGCGCCACAGTTCATGGCCGGTAGCATTCGCCGCTGGGCGCCCGCCGTCCTTTGGTCCTTTGGCGTCGATCCGTATGCCGATCTCACGGAGGCGGTTATTTCAACGAAGCCGGCGAACTGGAACGGCTCGGACGAACAGATATCTTCCGTAAAGGGCGCGCGGCTAAACGATTCGAATTTCCGCTATGCCCAGGCCTATCGCGCGTTTCTCGCAAATACCCACTTGCTGCACGCGAAGTTCCAGGGTGCCTTCCTTTCGCAAGCGGATTTGCGCGCAGCCGACTTGGGTCAGGCTGATTTGCGGGATGCCATTCTCGACCAGGCGCTGCTGAGCCACGCCAATCTCGACCGAGCGGTTCTGGATGGCGCCAATCTTTCGCGCGCCGATGTCCGCGCGGCCAATCTCTCATACGCGTCGCTTGCCGGTGCCACGCTCGTGGATGCCCGACTCGAGACTGCGACGCTCTACGGTGCGAAGTTATCTTCCGCGACATTGATTCGCACGAATTTTGAAAAAGCCGACCTTCGCGAATCGCATTTGGAAGGCGCCAACCTCGAACATGCCGATTTGCAGGGAGCGTATCTGTGGTCATCGAAACTGGCGGGCGCTCATTTGAACAACGCACGGCTTGGCGGCGCAATTTTCGTGGACGCCGATTTGCGCGGCGCGGATCTGCGATGGGCGCAACTTGCCGGAACCGTTCTCACCGGATCCGATCTCACCAGTGCGGTTCTCGACGGTGCCGATTTCCGCGGCGCGGTGGGCTTTGGCGCGCATCAAATTTGTTCGGCGAAATCGCGCAACGGGCTGCTGCTTGACGACGCCATGCAAGCCCAAGTGACCGCGCAATGCGGCGCTGCCCGGTAAGCAGTAGTGGTCGTAAAATCACTTCGAGACCCCACTCGATTACTGAAGTTGAACGGTCCCCCGGATACGGGGACGCCATCGAGCTCGCACGATATTTCGACCGTAGCTTCAGCTCGGGCGGTTTGCGGGCTTGATAATCGGCGCCCGAGGGCTCGGCTCCGGCTTCGGTGTCTTCTTTTTCGGCTTCTTGATTTCGCGTCTTCTTGCGTCCTTGTTTCCCATGCCTCGCAGCTTGCCACAGTTTGTGAGTACAGGCTAGGGTTGTGAATTCAAAAATAGCCAGTCTCGTTGATCCGGTACAATGAATTTGTCTTGGCAATGGCGGCTCCGAAGGAGAAGCGATAATGATTCATCCGTGGCACGACCTAAGTCCCGGCGAATACTTGCCGAAGGAATTCAATGCGGTAGTCGAGATTCCGTTGGGATCGAGCGTGAAATATGAGCTCGACAAGTCGAGTGGAATGATCAGGATGGACCGTGTGCTGTATTCAGCGGTGTACTATCCGGCGAATTACGGCTTCATTCCGCGGACACTCGGAGCGGACAACGACCCGCTCGATGTGCTGGTGCTGTGCCAGGAATCAGTCGCACCCCTGACGATCGTGCATGCTCGAACAATCGGGATGATGACGATGATCGACGCGGGAGAAGAAGACCACAAGATCATCGCCATCGCGACAGGCGACCCGGAATACGACCACTACTGGGAAGCAAGCGAATTGCCGCCTCACAAGATGGCCATGGTTCGCCGATTTTTCCTGGATTACAAGAAGCTCGAAGGAAAATCTGTGCAGGTGGAGAAAATCGAGGAGGCGAAATCGGCATATCCGTTCATCGAAGCCGCTCTGAAAGCCTATAAGAAAAAAATTCGGGAAGGGTCGAAAAGCAAAGAAATAAATATTGCGATGGAAGATGCAGGGCGATACAGGCTTTGCGGGATTGCCGAATATTTCTGCGAATTTACACTGCCGAAGTGAGGTCGCCAGCCGCCTCATGAGTGCAATGAGTGCGGACGGAACTTCAATTCGTCAAGCGAGTTGCGGGAACATCAGAAGACCAGTCACAAAAATTCAAGTTCTACTTCAAGATAGGCTCCGCCAAGTTTCAGTTTTTAGAACGGGAATGCCGAAGTCCTTGGGCATTCCCGTTACGTTTTTTAGCCCTTACATCTTATGCTCCTGCGGAGCGGGTTCGAGGAGTTGCGCCAACCCCAGCAGCTTCTCTGTTGATTGTTTGCGCTAATTCTGTGAGCTTCCGATCGGTTTCCCTTTCTTCTTCAAGGGTCTGCCCCAGCAAGGAGACGGCCTCGTTTTCTCCAAGGAGCTGCGCGTACTCCCGAACGCAGCCGTAAGCGCCAATTTCGTAATGCTCCACTCGCTGCGCAGCGGAAATGATGCCTGCGTCCATTAACGAACCCTCGTAGTCCTCGCCTAGGATTTCCTTGCCTTCAGCCACAATCCCCTGCATACCCTTGCATTTCTTACCCTTAGGGGTTTCGCCGAGAGCCTGTAGAATCTGCTCCAGCCGTTGAGCGTGAGTTTTGGTCTGTTCGAGGTGGTGTTCAAACCCCGATCTCAATTGTTGAGACGTGGAAGCTTCTGCCATTTTCGGTAATGCCTTGATCAGCTGATTCTCCGCATCCAAAAGACCACGTAACTCGTCCACATACAGTGTTTTCAACGTATCGTCGCTCATCGTCTTCTCCTGACAAAGAATGTGCATGCCCGCTGGCCCGCTGGCAATCCACCGGAAGTGTTGCGCTGAGGGCTCTCGGCAAACAATCCTCGGAAAGGTGTAGGGGTTTCATGAATTGCGTGTACACGTCGGCAACGCCCTCTTCACGATATTCTTCGAGGGGGTGCCTGAGTCCTTTGACCGGTCTCAGGCGTCGAATGCGGGGCGGAGAAGGCCCGAGGTTAACTCTTAAACGCCAGTACACCATTTAATCCGAATTGTTAGGTACATATCCGGATATGGTGTTTGTCCTCTAGAGTCTTAGACTTGAGTCCCTTATTGGGGGTAAAGTGATGGCGGCTCCAGCGCGGAAGGGAGTAATATCGTTCGGGCTTGTCTCGATTCCGGTTCGCCTTTACCCCGCTGCCCGGGCATCGCGAGTCAACCTTCACCAATTACATAGCGTTTGCAAGACACGGCTTCGGCAGCCCCTTTATTGCCCCACATGCGAGCGAATCGTGGAGCGAATTGAAGTCACGAAAGACTATGAGAACGAAGACGGTACCTATGTGCTGGTAGATCCGGGCGAAATCAAGAAGATCACGCCTGAATCCGGCCGTGCGATGGAGATTCTGAGTTTTGTGAGGGAATCCGATATCGATCCGCTCTTTTTCGACTCGTCCTACTTCATTGTGCCGGAAAACGAGGGCCGCAAGCCCTATCGGCTGTTGGAGAAAACACCGGAAGATTCGGGGAAGGTTGCTATCGCCAAGATCACCATGCATCAGCGAGAATACACGGTGTTTATCCGCCCCTATAATCACGGCCTGGCGCTCCACACGATGTACTTCGCCGACGAAATTCGAGAAGCTCCGGGATATGGGAAAGCGGATGACGTCAAACTGACTGCTCAAGAGCTGAAGCTCGCGGCACAGCTGGTGGACACGCTTTCGGGCGACTTTCACGTCCAGAATTATCGTGACGACTTTCAATCCCGGCTGAGGCAACTGATTGAGGCAAAACAAAAGGGCAAGATGATCAAAACCAAGCCGCAGCCGCATCAAGCGCCTGTTATCGATATGATGTCGGCTCTCAAGAAGAGCTTGGAAGCCACCGGGGGTTCCGAGAAGAGGCCCGCTCCCATAAGACCGGCGCCCGCACAGCATCGCCATTTGTCGCACCGGAAGGCGAGTTGAAATCTTCGAGTTGTGGAAACGCATTTACTTTCGCAACGTCTTCAACAAGTGGCGAAAGCAATTCTAAAAAGTGAGGTTCCTGGAAATGGCCGCAACCCCAAAAAATCGTAATAGAAAATACGAGGCCGTCGAGAAAATGTTGACGGAGCAAAGGGACGAACTCAGCGCCCGAATGAATGGACGGATGGGAGAGGTCTATATCGATCGAGAGCCGGATGACGAGGCAGCTTTGGCTACCGATAGCGTCACCAAGGACATGGCAGCGGCGACACTCGAGCGAGAACGCCGCACGTTGCAGGAAATCGAGGGAGCCCTCAAGCGAATCAAAACTGGCGAATATGGAGTATGTGGTTCCTGCGGCGAGCCTATACCAGAAGCACGGCTGAAGGCATTGCCGTGGGCCCGTGTTTGCGTTGGATGTGCCGAGAAGCGTTCTAGCGGCTTAGCTGTAGACTAACTAACGGTTCGAGGCTAATTGAAAGCGGCACCGGTCGACCCGGTGCCGCTTCGTATTTTCCCGCAGGATGCGAAAGCTTCAGTGCCGCGAGGACGCAGCCCGCTCTCGTCGCTCTTCTTCATTCAACCCCGCAACAAACGCGTCAGCTTGTTTCTCCGCTTCTTCTCTCGCTATTCCATAGCGTTCTTGCAGACGTCCTACCAGTTGATCGCGCTTCCCGGCAATTACCTCGATGTCGTCGTCAGTAAGCTTTCCACACTTTTCTCGGAATTTTCCTTTCGACTGTTTCCACTTTCCCTCTACCTGATCCCAGTTCATAAGATTTCTCCTCTCGTATAACAGCTGATGCTTCAAGTACACCACGAGGCGAACCACACGTTAATACAGCGAAAGCCCCATAACGAGCATCTCAGTTCTCCATGAGTTCTAGGTACCCGTACCTATGCAGTGATGGCAAAGCCCCTTTTCAACTTGGGGATACAGCATTCCCCTATCTACTTGTCACGCCCCGACAGTAGGACTAGTCTCGCCACTGCCTCCACCCAGTCCAACAGCAGGAGGAAAAAACGGATGACGGCGTCATGGAAAATTCTAGTTGTTTCGTCAGATTTAGAGAGCCGCCGGCACTTAGCAAATATCCTGACGCAGCAGGGATTGGACCCTATTTGCGCCTCTGCGGTCAGCGAGACACTGAATATTTTGAGGACCGAAGAAGTTGGCTTAGTTTTCTGCGATGCACACCTTTCCGACGGTAACTATCGCGATCTGCTGGCTGCGCAACGATCTTTCAAATCAAGGGTGCGCTTAGTGGTTAACTTCGCGGCAAGCCGATTGGGACGAATTTTTGGAGGCGATGCGGCTCGGAGCGTTCGATGTAATCGCGGCACCCTGCAGGCCAACCGACGTTGAATGGATGGTCATCCAGGCGAAGCGAGATGAGCGATCCCGCGATAGAAACGCGCGTTTTGCGACCCAAGGACAAGCCTGAACGTGCTACAGTAGTGTACCTAGCCTTGCTACAGGATGCTGGGGATAGACGTTTTCTTACCATCGGATTTAACTTGTAATGGTCGTGAGTAGCTTGATTCGGTAGAAGTTAGACACCTCGCCCTCAGGTGGCTATTCCGGATTGAAGGCTCGTGACTGTCCACTAAATTCACTGAAATTGCTAAAAGAGCCACAGGGGCTAAGTGTACCTGTGTACCTGTTGAGAGCATTTCGAAAGGAAACTGAGTATGCTTTGGACGATTTCCATCATATTTTTGAGTCTTTGGCTGTTGGGAGTGACGACTCCCTCCACCTTGCACGGCTACATCCATATTCTGCTTGCACTGGCCGTAGTGACCACTTTGATTCCCCTTGTGAAATGGAGAAAGCACCCCGTCGATTGACCGTGGCCTTATGCTGCTGCTTTTATGTTTGCACTTTGGTTCCCTCCATTTCACAATGTAATTGAGGACACTCCTTCGTATCCATCCGGCAATGTTGGTTCCGCAACGGCTTCCTTCGCGCACGAGAAGCTGTAGAAAAGTTCATTTTGTGATCGAAAACAATAAAACAAGGTTCCGCTTTTTAGACTTATACCGATGACCGCCGCGAGCTCATTCACCGGCACTACAGCCGGAGCAGAAGAACCCATCCGAGGGGAACTCTTCAGCGCGGAGCGGCTCGAGCAACATGCGGAGAGCCTGGCCGCCGCGCATATTGTTGAAGTGGAATTCACGAGGGGAAAACCTCTCACACCGCGCGTCACGGAAAATGGGCGGGTGCTTCTTGAAGCTTACCGTGCCCTGGCGAAAGCGATTCAGGAAGAGCGGACGATTACGCCTGCGGCGGAGTGGATGGTCGACAATTTCTATATCGTCGACGAACAGTTGCGCGAAATCCGTGAAGACCTGCCTCCGGGATTCTACCGAAAACTTCCCAAGCTCGCTTCCGGGCACCTTGAGGGATATCCGCGCGTTTATGGCGTGGCGTGGGCTTTCGTGGCCCACACGGATAGCCGGCTCGATCTAGATATACTCAACCGCTTCGTGAAGGCATACCAGCGCGTTCAACCTCTCACGGCAGGCGAATTGTGGGCGGTGACGATCACGCTCAGAATCGTGCTCGTAGAAAATCTGAGAAGAATCGCAGAGGGAATCGTTCACAGCCGGGCCGCGAGGCAAGAAGCGGACGCTTTGGCTGACAGCCTACTGCAAATAAACGGACAGGCGACTGCTCCTCCCGCAGAACTCTTCCGGAAACTTGAAGACGCGCCATTAACCTCCGCTTTCGCCGTGCAACTGTTGCAGCGGCTGCGAGACGTGAGCCCAAATGTGCGCCCAGTGCTGATCTGGCTGGACGAGAGGCTCGCGGCACAAAACACGACAGCTGAAGAAATCGTCCGAGGCGAACATCAGCAGCAAGCGGCGATGAACGTGACCGTGAGAAATATCATCACGAGCATGCGCTTGATGTCCGCAGTCGAGTGGCCCGACTTTTTCGAGAGCGTCAGCTTGGTGGACGAGATCCTTGGGCAAGAGACGAATTTTGCGGAATTGGATTTTGTCACCAGAGACGCATACCGGCATGCCATCGAGGGCCTTTCCCGCGGATCGCGCCATTCGGAGGTCGAAATCGCGCAGCGCGTGGTGCAGCACGTGAAGCGGGCGCGGATTGAAGGCCGTTCACATCCTGAACCCGCGCAGGAACGGCGTATGGATCCGGGCTTCTACTTGATTTCGCACGGCCGCCCGGAATTCGAACGCGAGCTTGGCTTTCGGCTGACATTGCGACGCCGAGTCCTCCGCTCGTACATGCGAACCGCACTTCCGGGCTACCTGGGAACAATCGCCCTGGTAACGATTGCAGTGATGGCGCTGCCGCTTCTGCATGATCGGGACGCGGGCGTCGCGACCTGGGGACTGGTGCTGCTCGGAATTTTGGCCGCGTTTCCCGCGTCCGACCTCGCCATTGCTCTGATCAATCGAGTGGTAACAGATTGGCTCGGACCACGGACTCTTCCTCGCCTCGAACTCAAAACGGGCATTCCCCAAAGTCTGAGAACGCTTGTAGTGGTTCCCACGCTGCTGACCAGAACAGAGGAGGTGGAAGAACTGGTTTCGCGGATCGAGATTCACTATCTGGCGAATCCGGAAGGAGCGTTGCACTTCGCTCTGCTCTCCGATTGGGTCGATGCGCCCTCGGAAACCTTGCCGACCGATGAGGCTCTGTTCGTGGCCGCCGTCGAGGGTATATCGAAACTGAATGCCCGGTACGGGCCGGTTCCCGGTGGCGGAGAACGGTTTCTTTTGCTTCACCGCAAACGGTTGTGGAATGAGAGCGAAGGCAAATGGATGGGCTGGGAGCGCAAGCGGGGGAAGCTGCATGAGCTGAACCAATTCCTTCGCGGCACAGCAAACACGCCTTTCGTGGGTGTGGATCGCGCACCAGAGTGGCTTTCGGGGGTGCGATACGTGATTACGCTCGATGCGGACACGCGGCTGCCTCCGGGAGTGACCTATCGGCTGGTGGGAACAATGGCGCATCCCCTGAATCGGCCGGAATTTTCGCCCGCGCAGCAAAGGGTAATCGAAGGCTACGCGGTGATGCAGCCTCGCATCATGCCGACTTTACCCACGGGACATGAGGCTTCTCTGTTTCAAAAGATCTTCTCGGGGCCAAGCGGCATCGATGCTTACGCGGCCGCAGTTTCGGACGTTTACCAGGATTTGTTCCGTGAAGGTTCCTTTACTGGCAAGGGAATCTATGACGTAGACGCGTTTCAAGCGGCGCTTGCCAGCAAGGTGCCGGAGAATACCCTGCTCAGCCACGATCTCTTCGAGGGGATTTTCGCCCGCGCGGCGCTTGCCACGGATATCGAGCTGTTCGAGGAATTTCCGGTGCATTACGAGACGGCTGCGGCACGCGCTCACCGCTGGGCTCGTGGTGATTGGCAGCTTCTGCCCTGGATTTTCGGACGAGGACCGCGAAGCATCGCCGATAGTCATCCCACGGCGGTGCCGCCCGTGGGCCGCTGGAAGATGATCGACAACCTGCGGCGAAGTCTTTCGGCACCTGCGTCATTTTTGATGCTGATCGTGGGATGGCTGCTGCCGCCGGCATCGGCATGGGTATGGACGCGATTCTTGTTGGTGACGCTGGCCATTCCGGCATTGCTGCCGTTTCTGATCGGCCTGAATCCGAAGCTTGGAGGAATTTCCAAACGCAGCCGTGCGCGCGAACTCCTCAAAGACCTTGGACTGGGATTGTCGCAAATAGGTTTGATGCTGACATTTCTTGCATACCAGGCCTGGCTGATGGGCGACGCTGTCGCACGCACGCTCATGCGGCTCTACGTGACGAATAAGAACCTCCTGGAATGGGTGACGGCCGCGCAGGCGAAGCACGCGCTCGACTTCAAGTTACCCAATACATACAGGCGCATGGCTGGCGGACTGATATTTGCGGGAATCGCCGCAGTGCTTTTGGCGCTTGGCAGGCACCAGGGATTGATGGCTGCGGCGCCATTCCTCATAGCGTGGCTTGCGGCCCCCGCCGTGGCCCATTGGATCAGCGTGCCACCGAGGCCAAGAGAGGTCGGGACGCTTCCGGCATCCGAAGAAAAGACCCTGCGGCTGACGGCACGTCGAACCTGGCGTTTCTTCGAGACATTTGTGACGGCTGGCGATAACGCGCTGCCACCCGACAATTTTCAAGAAGATCCGAAACCGATGGTGGCTCATCGAACATCATCAACGAACATCGGGCTATATCTGCTCTCGACTCTCGCGGCGAACGACCTCGGATGGATTGGCGTGACTGAAACGGTGGAACGCCTCGAGGAAACGCTCGCGACGATGAGCCGGATGGAGCTCTACCGAGGGCATTTCTACAACTGGTACGACACGAGCGACCTTCGGCCGCTCGATCCCAAGTACGTATCGTCGGTGGATAGCGGAAACCTGGCGGGACATTTGCTGACGCTCAGCAACGGCTGCCGCGGGCTGCTCGCAAAACGCTTTCATAGCGAGGGCTTACTGGCCGGAGTACAGGACTGTATCGGGGTGCTGCGCGAGCCGCTGGCAGGCATTGCGGATCGCCGGACGAGCATCGTGACGAGGAAGCAACTCGCAAACGCGGTCGATACATTGCTGACTTCGTTGGAACCTTTTCCCTCTGATCCGGCGGCCGTAGCAGCCCGCCTTGCTGAATTGCGAGCGCACGCGCAGACAGCCGCCGACATCGCTCATACATTTTCGCAAGAGCGCGTGGAAGCGGCGGACACGGAATTGAGAACGTGGGCCGACGCCGCGCGGAATTGCGTTGAAAGCCACTTTCGGGATGCTCAAGTCTTGAATCCCTGGACGCGGCTCAGCGCAAAAGAAATCGCGGGAATCGCGCGAGGCGAAAGGAATTGGCAGCCGATTGAAACT
>Ga0207062_1236_pt1 | contig 12574 bp, 8 predicted proteins | sample Alteio_BWMinCont_28_FD_153266 | JGI IMG/M metagenome (GOLD analysis project Ga0207062, IMG submission 153266) | Enriched cells from forest soil in Barre Woods Harvard Forest LTER site, Petersham, Massachusetts, United States -... | ecosystem: Environmental > Terrestrial > Soil > Temperate forest >... | reverse complement strand
GTTGCCGGGATATGGTGCTTCGGGACGCAGGACGCTAAGTTGGTCTCCGCCTCGGACCAGGATCGAGCCAACTGGCTGCGGATTCTTGAAGTCCAGGCGCAGATGGCGAATGCCGGGAGTGGATGATGCGCCGTAGTTGAGAAATATGGCCCCTGAACTGGTCGTTTTCGTCCAGAGCATCTTGCCGAACGGGATTGGATTCGCCAATGGCCGTTCAGCGCCGTCGACCCATTCAGCAGTAGCGCTGTTATCGATCTCCGCGTCGGTAAGCAGGGTAGCGAAGACCCCCGATTGCGGCTGGGGGTGGTCGGCCCCTAGGGCTGATGAAGCGCAAAAAGTTATCCCCAGCAGGAATAGAGCGGCCGTAAATGAGACGGCGAATGACTGGATTCCCTGTTTCATACTTGCCTTTGATTTTCTTTGATGCGGGTTTACGGCCTGGAAGAGGCGCGGATTGCAGAAACCGTTGAATTTTGGCGTCATTCCGCTATACCAGCAGGTAACACGGCCGGTTTGCGACTGTCTCCTTCAGCGCCGTACAATCTTTTGCACAGCCAGGCCCCGATGTGGGTCGCAGTCTGGCATGCGCAATTTAGAGGTTAAGCCGTCTACTCTGACAACGCATTCGTCAGCAGATATTAGACGATAGCCGTTAAGCTTTTGGACAAAAGTCTCAGACAAGCCTTTTCAGAACCAGGCAACCAGCTAACGAACTTAGTACGCAATGGAGAGAATTATGGCAGACAATGCTCGCAAAACAGGGGCCCGGTACCCCGGCATTCGCATTACCGCGAACGGCAATCAGCTCATTGCGTACCATACCGAAACCCGCATCGCCGACGCCGGGGTCTTCTATCCAATTACTCCTTCGACAGAGGGCGGCGAGCTCTTTCAGCAGGCCTATGCCGAAGGCAATCTGAATGTTTTCGGTCACAACACCATCGCCATCGAAACTGAGGGCGAACACGCGGCGCAGGGCGGTGCAATTGCTCACTCGGTATGCGGCAAGCGCGTGGTCAACTTTACTTCCGGACAAGGAATCGTCTACGGCGTTGAGCAGTATTACCACGCGCCGGGCAAGTGCTCGACGATGGTGCTCGAGGTCGGCGCGCGCGCACTGACCGACTCCAACTATGCTGGAGCGCTTGGGGGCATATATTTGCTGCCAGGCCGCTTCGCCAACCTGGCTCCTCAGGCGGTCGCCAACGCCAGCACCAACGGCGGTGCGGCGCACTGGTTGAATGACGAGAGCGGCGACGCCGGCCATGTCTGGGATAACGGCCCAACCTTCCCGCATCCCGTCAGCGCCGCTACTCCTGAGTGGGTCATGCTGACCTGGCCTCGTCCCGTTTCTCTGGCAGGCCTGGCTCTTCTCTGGGCAGGCTTCAACTCGACGGATGCACAGGTCTTCAAAGGGCCGGACAACCGCGACCCCCGCAACTCACCCGACACAGATTGGCAAGCGGCGGGACTACCACTCGCAACCCACAGTCAATATCCCCAGCCACTCGGTGTCGACTGGATCGACTTTGGCAAGACCATCACCACCCGCGCGGTCAGGCTTCGAATCACCGCGATCACAGATGAAGCCCATGCCTCCCAGCTCATCGGTAAAACGCACAACGGCAACCGCGTCTGGCTCGGCGAACTGATGGCCCTGGCCCCCCTCGGCTCGAGCGACCTCAAGGCCGCGATCCTCCCGGCAGCACTCGATAACGGACCCCAGCCTCCTATCCCGGTTCATTTCACGCTGGCCACACCGGGCTTCGTTTCTCTCGTGATCGACGATGCACTGGGCAATCGTGTCCGCAATCTGGTCTCCGACACCTGGTTCGAAGCCGGGCCCAACACCGTCTGGTGGGACGGTACCGATGACCTCGGCCGCAATCCCGATGCCGCAATTCACGGCGTCTATCTGATTCCCACGCATTTCGTCGCGCCCGGCAAATATCAGGTGCGCGGTATCGAACACAAAGCCATCGATCTCCATTACGAGTTCTCGGTCTACAACGCGGGCAAACCGCCATGGGAAACCCTTGATGGCAAGGGTGGCTGGGGAACCAATCACACTCCAGCTTCGAGCGCACTTTTTGTGCCAGCCGACAAAGCTCCCGGCGGCAAGCCTCTTGTTTACATCGGCAGCTATGTCAGCGAGGGCGGCGCCGGTCTCGCCTGGGTTGACCTCGACGGCAACAAGCAGGGTGGTCGCGGCTGGATCGGTGGCGCATGGACCGCCGCGCCGTATCTCGCTCGAGACGCCGGCAGCCACGCCAACCCTGGAGCCTACGCCTACGTTGGCGCGCCCTGGACCGATACGCCGCCAAAGGGTTCAACGCAACTCGTTGCAGTAATCCGCCTCACTGCACTCACCCAGCAGGGGGACAAATCGATTCTGAACTACCACTTCGATCCAGGAGACAGGGTTCAGCGCAACGAGGCCGGCAGGCCTGTCTGGACCGACCAGATGGGCGGCATCGCAGTCCATGACAATCTGGCGGTTGTGAGCATGTCTCGGCAGGATCAGCTGCTCTTCGCCGATGCTACAAGCGGCAGGATTATTGGTCTCGCGCCTATAGCAAGTCCCAGCGGCATCGCCTTCGATGTCAGGGGACGTCTGCTGGTTCTCTCCGGTACGCGGCTGCGGCGCTATAGCCTCCCGCCGGATACATCCCAACTAACTCCCCAGCAGCTCGCAAAGCCGGAGACTCTCATATCGGAAGGCCTCGAAGACCCTGCAGGCTTGACCCTCGATGCTGACGGCAATATATACATCAGCGATCACGGCAACTCCAATCAAGTCAAAGTCTTCTCGACGTCAGGCAAGTTTCTGCGCGCTATTGGCCACGCCGGGCCATCGCAGGCCGGTCCCTACGACCAACTGCACATGAATCAACCGCGCGGCCTGGCCATCGACAGCAACAATCATCTCTGGGTAGCCGAAGAAGACTTCCAGCCCAAACGGGTGAGCCTCTGGACGCTTGACGGCAAGCTCCTTAAAGCCTTTTACGGTCCAGCTGAATACGGCGGTGGAGGCTCTCTCGATCCTCAGGACAAGACAAAGTTTTACTACCACGCGATGGAGTTCAAGCTCGACTGGAAAACCGGTACAGACAATCTCGCATCTGTTCTCTATCGGCCGGGTAAAGATGAAATTCCCCTGCCATCTTTCAGCGCTCCGACTACAGTTCTCTACAGCAACAACCGCCGCTACTTCACCAACACATTCCTCGACCACGGCACCAACGGCGTAAGCATCGCGGTACTTTATCTGGAGACCGCCGGCATTCTCCGTCCCGTAGCCGCTCTGGGCAAGGCCAATGACTGGCGGCTGTTTAGAACCGACGCTTTCAAATCCAAAGTGCCGCAGGGCGTTGATCTCTCCAGTAATGCTCCGGACAATTCCGTTCTCTTCTCATGGTCCGACGCCAACAGCAATGGCAAAGTCGATCCGGACGAAGTGACATTTCTCAAGGCATTCACGGGCGCGATTACCATGATGTCCAATGCCGCGCCCCCTCAATCTAATCTCGCGATGTACGACGCCATCGTCGATGGAAAAGCCATTCGGTTCAGCCCGGTAACGATCACCGCGGATGGCGTCCCTATTTACGACATCAACAAGGGCGAAGTCATCGCCGAAGGTGCGCAGAGGACCGTTTCCGATGGTGGCGGACAGATGCTCTATTCGCCGCAGGCGACTGTCCTCACTACGGCCCCTACGCCTTTCGCACCACAAAGCGTTGGGGGAATCGATAGCCGCGGGCATCGCTGGAGCTATCCCAGCCTCTGGCCGGGGCTTCATGCCTCGCACAGTGCACCCGTTCCCGACCATCCCGGCGACCTTACGGGAACGACGCGTCTTCTGGGTGAATTCGTGAATCCCGCCGGGTCCAACGCCGGACCGATGTGGGGCATCAACGGCAACTTCGGTGACCTGTATCTCTTCACCGCCGACGGCTTCTACATCACTCAACTCTTTCAGGACGTGCGCACCGGCAAGCCATGGAACATGCCTGAGGCCAAACGAAATCTACTGATCAACGATCTCTCGTTGCATGACGAAAATTTCTTCCCCTCACTCACCCAGACCTCCGATGGCAATATCTACGTCGTGGACGGTGGGCGCAGCAGTATCGTGCGCGTCGATGGCCTTGGCTCTGTGCAAAGTATTCCCTCCTCAAGCATCGAGGTCACCAAAGATCAACTCGATCAGGCCCACAACTACCTGACGCAAAAGGAAATCGAGCGCCAGGCCAAGGCCGGCCGTAAAACGCTGGAGGTCGCAATCCGCGCCGGCTCTCCGCCGCCACTCGGCAGCCTCTTGACGAGCCTGCAATCCTCTCAGTGGATGGAAGTCGATCGCCGCATCACCAAGATGGGCTGGGCTGACGTTCCCGACTCGGTAGAAGCCGCCGTCACCATTGCCGCTGGCCGTCTTTTCGTCGGCTTCCGCACCAGCGACCCCAACCTTCTCGTTAACTCAGACGCCATTGCTAACGCGCCTTTCAAGAGCGGTGGCGCGCTCGATCTGATGGTCGGGAGCAATCCTCGCGCGAATCCGAATCGCGAAACACCAGTGGAAGGCGATCTTCGTCTGTTGGTCTACACAGTCCAGGGCAAGCCAAAGGCGATGCTCTATCGTGCTGTCGTTCCGGGTACTGTGAATCAGGTGTCCTTTACCTCACCCGGCCGCACCATCACCATCGACAAAGTCGAAGACGTGAGCGATCAGCTTCAATTCAACGCTTCAAAGGGTGAGTACAGCTTCTCGATTCCTCTCCAGACTCTCGGACTTGCTCCATCTGCCGGCGACAGGATCAAAGCGGACATCGGCATCCTGCGCGGCAGTCCGGTTCAGACTCTGCAGCGTGTCTACTGGAGTAACAAGGCTACCGGCATCACTTCCGATGTTCCGAGTGAGGCAGAACTTACACCCAATCTCTGGGGCGAGTGGATATTCAAAGCCACGCCGTGAGCGCACAAGTTATTCGATTGAGTCTTCGGAGTGAGCGCTATTGGCCATTACTTACTTGCCCAGCTGAGTATCGTAAGAAAGTGGCAAAGTATCTCTTGCTGCGCACTGCAGCTAACTGTGAACTTGCATAGCGCTGCGTTATAGTCCCGGGGGCAAGTGGAATGTCAAGTACGGCGTACGAAGAACTGAGACCGAATCCCATCATCGGGATGCTGGAGTGGCTTGGCGAATTGGGCAGCTTCGTATGGAGCGTCTTGCGCGCTGCCGTCACCCCTCCCTTTCAGGTTCAAGAGTTCATCCGGCAGCTCGACGAAATCGGCGCAAAATCCTTTCCGCTGGTCGCCCTTGCCGGCTCTGCCATCGGCGTTGTTTTAGCTCTCGAAGCTCACAGTAGTCTCGTGCGATTCGGGGCTAAGTCGCTGCTTCCTGCCACAGTCATCTTTTCCGTCATTACAGAAATGAGCCCGATCATCACGGGATTGATCATCAGCGGTCGAGTCGGTGCGGGAATTGGCGCCGAACTTGCTGCTATGAAGGTCACTGAACAGATCGACGCCATTGAGGCCTCGGCCGTCGATCCTGAGAAGCTGCTGGCAGCCACCAGAATCTGCGCCTGCATCATAGCCCTGCCCTTACTCACGCTCGTTGCTTCATTCTTCGGGGTCCTCATGGGGTGGGTCGCAACTTCATTCCTTGAACCCATCTCTTTGGTTAGGTTTGTCAATGACGGCTTCAAGGGTGCAAACTTCAAAGACTTTCTTCCACCAACATTCAAGACCTGTGTTTACGGCATGATCATCGGCACCGTCTCGTCCTATCAGGGCATGCGCGCGAAGGGCGGCGCCATCGGCGTTGGCAGCGCGGCGACTACGTCGGTCGTGCTCTCATCTCTGTTCGTGATCCTCGCCGATGTAATTCTGGTCAAGGTAATTCTGCTGCTCTTCCCCTGATAACTCGTCGAGTAAGGAAGCCAATGATGCAAGTCAGTGATGATCCAAAAACGGCCGGCAGCAAATCCATAGAGGGCGGCGCACCTGCGATCGATATCCAGCAAGTCACTAAGTCTTTCGGCGCTCAAAGAGTCCTCGACGGCGTCTCCTTTCAGGTTCGCCGGGGAGAGACGCTCGCCGTCCTCGGACGCAGCGGTACAGGCAAGAGCGTTCTGCTGCGTATCATCATCGGCCTTCAGAGTCCCGACTCTGGCGCGGCCATGATTTTAGGCACGAATATGGCCGAGGCAAGCGACAGGGAAATCAGCGACGTTCGCATGCAGATGGGGTTCCTTTTTCAGCACGCCGCGCTCTACGATTCGCTGACAGTGGAAGAAAATGTGGCCTTCCCGCTTGTCCACCATCGTAAAGAGATGTCGGATTCAGAGCGGCTAGATCGAGTAAGCGAACTGCTGAAAGAAGTCGGTCTGGACGGCCAAGGGAACAAGATGCCGGCCGATATCTCAGGCGGCATGCAAAAACGTGTCGGGCTGGCGCGAGCCCTTGCTCTTGGTCCTGTAATTCTCCTGCTCGATGAGCCGACGGCAGGACTCGATCCGATCAGTTCGGGCGAGATAGATGAACTGGTACTTAAGCTGCAGCAGGAACATCAATTGGCTTCCATCGTCGTAACCCATGACATGGTCAGCGCCAAAACCATCGCCACCCGCATTGCCCTGATGGACAAAGGCAAGGTCGTCATTGAAGGCAGTTTCGACGATCTGCAGAAAAGTGACGAGCCATTTGTGGCGCAGTTTCTGCGCAGGGATTTCTAGGAGAAGTTATGTCAAGATCCGCACGGCTCGGCGCCTTTATTCTCGCAACGCTCGCCATATTGGCGCTTGGGATTTTTATCATCGGAGGCAAGAAATACCTCTTCACCTCGACTTACTCCCTGAAGACTCAATTCGCCAACGTGGCGGGACTCGAGCCTGGCGCGGATGTTCTCGTTGGAGGCGTTCACAGCGGTACCGTCAAGTCGATCGAACTGCCGCATAGCGCAGGCAGACAAGTGACCGTAAGTCTGCAACTCAACAAATCGACGCACGACATCATCAAACAGGATTCCGTCGCCTCGATTCAAACCGAAGGCCTGCTCGGAAACCAGTACGTGACAATATCTTTCGGTTCCGCGGACAAAGCTGAAGTCAAAGACGGCGACACCATCGCCAGCGTTCCACCGCTCGAAATGGCTGCAATTCTCGACAAGGCAAATGGTCTTCTCGCCTCTGGGCAGGAAGCCATGAAAAATATCACTCAGGTGTCTGAGCACTTGAACTCCGTCAGTGCAAAAATTGACAGCGGCAACGGAACTGTTGGCGCTCTGGTCAATGACAAGGCCCTCTACGAAAATCTGAATCAGACCGCCAGCACTGCGCGTACGACGGTCACGGCAGCACAGGGCGGCATCCAGGATTTTCAGGACAACATGGAGGCGCTCAAGCATAACTTCCTTCTGCGTGGCTACTTCAAGAATCGCGGCTACGAAGACTCAAGCGATCTCGGCAAAGATGAGATCGAGAGCCTGCCACAGGCGGCCGCAACCAAGGAATTCACCTTCGAGGCAAAAGACCTTTTCGATAAACAGGATTCAGCAAAGTTGAAAGGTCAGAAGGCGCTCAACGCGGCCGGCGAATACCTTGCTGCAAATGAGTTCGGACTCGCCGTGATCCAGGTTTCCACAGGAACGAGCGGAAACTCTGAAGACGATCTGAAACTCACTCAGGGACGCGCGCTCGTGGTATTCGACTACATCGTGCAACACTACGGCTTCGATGATACAAAGCTCAAGACCGTAGCCTTGGGTAAGCAGACCTCCGGCGAACCGTCTAAGCAGAACTGGGGAGCGGTAAAAGTACTTGTGTATCCAGCCGGTACGCCAATTCCAGCCGCCAAGGCCCCGGGAAAAGCACCTCAGGCAAGCCAATCAAACTGAGACGAGCAGAACTTATGCTTGTGCTATTGGTCGGGGAAATCGCGCGTTCTGCTCAGTAGGAAACTAAATAGCCAAGATTGAGCTTTATAGACCAATCGTCAAGTAAGCCTTCGTCCAGACTAGTTAAAGGGACGAGTGATATTATTCGCCCATCTTAATTGTCTCGGCTAAGCAAGCCATTAAGGCAGTAACCCCTTAGCAAAAATCTCTTGAGGACGAATGAATGAAAATTGTATCGATTTTAGTAGCAGGCGTTCTAGTTGTGGCCAGCGGGAGCGTTTGGGCAGCTTCAGGTCGCGAAGATTCAGTGCAGCGATTGCAAGCCGCGGCTGAAGTGCTGCAGAGCATTCAGGCAGCCCCCGATCACAGCATCCCGAACTCAGTTCTGGATGATACCAAGTGCATCATCGTCGTTCCCAGTCTCATCAAAGGTGGATTTATCTTTGGCGGCAAGCACGGACGCGGCGTGGCCACTTGCCGTACCGCGACCGGCTGGAGCGCCCCCGCATTTGTGTCCGTCGGCGGCGGCAGTTGGGGATTGCAAATTGGCGTCGAAGACGTCGATCTTGTCATGGTCGTGATGAATGATCGCGGCGTTCAACATTTGCTCTCTAGCAAGTTTGAACTCAGCGGCGAAGGCGCCGTTGCAGCCGGCCCAGTCGGCCGTCAGGCAGTAGCCGGAACAGATTGGAAACTGAATACAGAAATCCTCAGCTACTCGCGTACCAAGGGTATCTTTGCGGGCCTCACTCTCGAGGGCGCCGTAGTGCAGCAGGATGATGATTCGACGCGAGCCATCTACGGACATCTGCCGCCGTTCCGGGCGGTTCTCTCAGGTAGCGTAAAGACTCCGGCGCCCGGTAAGGTTTTCGTGAGGCAGGTATACGAGACAGTTGCCAAGGCGAAGGCCGAAAATCGGTAGTCGATTGCACTTTGAATTTGTCGTTCAAATTGACCCGGCCGTATCTCAGGCCGGGTCAATCGCAATAGCAGGTCGGTCGTAAATGCCAGTCGATCAATGAATAACTATCAGGGAGGATGCCATGCCGTTGCTCTTTACGTCCCTCGCATTGGCCGTTGTTGAGGTGCCGTTGCTTCATATTCTGTTGACGTTGGTCGTGGTCGGAGTTCTGCTCTGGCTCATCAACCGATTCATTCCAATGCAGTCCACCATCAAGTCCATCCTGAACGCTGTAGTGGTTATCGTGGTTGTGCTGTGGTTGCTACAGGTTTTCGGCCTGTTCAATAGCCTGTCTACAATACACGTCGGACATTGACGGTCTTCCGGCAAGGTTCGCTTGCAAGGTAACTCGGTTCGTTAAGCACCTAAGAAGGAAAGGAGCAAAGACTCCTTTCCTTCTTTCAGTTTCGATCAGCCCAACTCATATTGTTTGGCTTCGAGCTCTGCCCAGCGCGCATACAACGCATCGACCGCAGTCTGCGCCGTTTCAACGTCCGCTAATGCTATCTGGAGCCGTGCCGCATCGGTAACAACCTCGGTCAATTCCAGCACCGCCTTCTTCTCCGCGAGTAACTCTTCGCCCGCCGCAATTCTGCTCTCGATAGTCGAGTAATCCCGCGCATCCATGTAGGACAGTTTCTTCCTGCCAGCGGAGCCTCCGTTGTCCTGTTCCGCATTCGCCGGCTGCCCTGCTGCTGCAGGTCGTGCCGTTGAACCGGCGGCCTTCGTAGCAGCCATCTTCTGCGCCGCCTGCCACTGATCCCACTGCGAATAGTCCGCAAAGCGCTCGGCGTTTCCCATGCCATCCAAACCAAGCACGACGTTTGAAATGCGATCCAGCATGTAGCGATCGTGCGTTACCAGCACCAGCGCCCCACTGTATTCCAGAAGGCTCTCTTCCAGAATCTCAAGCGTCGGAATATCCAGATCGTTCGTAGGCTCGTCGAGCAGCAGCAAATCGGCTGGCTGCAACATCAGGTTGGCAATCAGAACACGCGCTCGCTCACCACCGCTTAACCGTTCGACCGGCTGATTCAATTGCTCTCCGGTGAATAAAAAGCGAGAGGCCCACGATGCCACGTGGATCACGCGATCCTGATAAACAACCGAGTCACTCTCAGGAGCAAGCGCTCGCCGCAGCGTCACCTTCTCATTCAACACGCGCGTCTGATCGAAGTACACGATGCGCAGCATATTTGCCAGCTTGATCTCGCCCGCGTCAGGCTTCGACTCGCCCAGCAACAGGCGCAACAGCGTAGTCTTGCCGCTGCCATTCGGCCCGACCAGACCGACTCGCATGCCCGCCGTGACATTGAAGGTGAGCCCGTCAAGAAGTGTGCGTTCGCCGATGCCGTAGCGCACATCCTTCAACTCAACCAGCCGCTTGGTCTGCCGCTCCGACGCAGAGAAGTCTATGCCTGCGTTCGAAACCTGCGCGCGGCCCTTCATATCCTTCAACTCGCCGATCAACTCCGTGGCAGAGTCGATGCGCGCCTTGCTCTTGGTCGTGCGCGCCTTGGGTCCGCGCCGCAACCATTCCATCTCACGCTTGACGCGATTCTCGAGCGACTCCTGCCGCTTGGCTTGAGATTCCAGAAACTCTTCCTTCTTCTCAAGAAACTGGCTGTAGTTGCCATGCACACGCAGCAGTCCATCCGGATACTGCTTGTTCAACTCCACCATTTCCGTCGCTACATTCTCAAGAAAATACCGATCGTGGCTTACCACCACACAGGCAAACGGAGCCGTGGCCAGCAACTCTTCGAGCCACTCGATTCCAGCCAGATCGAGATGATTGGTAGGCTCGTCCAGCAGCAGCACGTCGGGATTCGTAGCCAGCGCCTGAGCTATCGAAAGCCGCTTCTTCCAGCCTCCGGAGTAGGTGTTGGCCTCTGTTTCAAAATTCTCAAATCCGGCTCTTCCCAGCGTCTCCGCGGTGCGCCCGTCCCATTCGCTCTCGTGCACACGCGCCTGCTTTAGCGCTTCGTGAATAACGTCTCGCGCCGTAACCCCGGCAGGGAACTCCGAAACCTGCGCGACATAGCTCAGCCGCGTCAGCTTACGGCGCGCCACCTCGCCTTCGTCCGGCTCGATCTCTCCAGCCAGCACGCCCAGCAGCGTGGATTTTCCCGATCCGTTCGGCCCGATCAGCCCGATCCGGTCGCCCTCATCCACTACAAACCCGATCTCGCGAAAGAGCGCAGCAGCCCCAAAGGACTTGGTCAGTCCCTGTCCATTCAAAAGTGTCGCCAAGGTGTTTTTGCTCTCTGTGCGAAGAAATTCGCTCTACCTTTCATTCTAAACGGAGCGGGCCTTCAGCCCATGCGTATGCTGAAGTACTATGCCAGCATGGCAAATGTGTGGGAGAAAAGATTTGAACGGCTGCGCTTCTGCGGCTGGCTTGCAATCGCTGCAACGTTCTTCGCAGTCGCTGCGGCGCTTTCGTCAGAAACGGTTCAAATGTTTATGTTGGTGGCGGCCGTTGTGTTTTTGCTTCCGGCATTCATCTATACCTATTTGATTGTGATCTGGCACTGGAAAGGCCGTTATCGAGGCAAACACAGCGATCTGTGGGGCGCGCTCATACTGATCGAAACCAGTGGCTGGATGAAACTCATCTATCTCTTTCGCCACATCATTCCAGACATGCGGCAAAGCGGGCGATATCGAGTGCCGGCCGCCGATTGAGGCATGACCGAATTGACTTGCCGTGCAGGAGGAAGATTGTCTTGCCTCGCCCGGCCTGTTACCTTGGTTACTTCCGGGCCTGCACACGTAAGCTGACGCAGATAAGACCGGGTTCTGTCGCTGTTTCAGTCCTCAGCTATGTCTCTCAAGAAACAAGGCAAGTACCGATTCAACGACTTCGAAGTGGACCTTGCGCACCGCTCTCTTCGGCGCGACGGGCACACCGTCGAAATCAGCTCTAAGACCTTCGATCTGCTTGCCTTCCTGATCCTCCATCCGCAGCGGAAAATTGCCACAGACGCATTGCTGCATGCTCTCTGGTCGGATGCCTTCGCTGAGGAAAGCAATCTCAGCCAGCACATCTTTCTGCTCCGCAAAGCCCTGACAGGATCCCAATCGGGCAACAAGCTCATTGTCAGCATTCCCGGCGAGGGCTATCGATTCAACGCCAAGGTGTCGGAGATCACCCAGTCGGAACCGCATGCGGACCAGCGATCCTTTCCGCTTCTTGCCGACTCCGCGCCATCAACGCCTGCCACAGACGACGCTGACGTTGAAGAAAGCTCGAATCCTTCGCGCAGATTTGCAATTCTCTTCCGCCCCGGTCCGCTTCAGATCACAGCACTCGTTGGGCTCGTCGCAATCCTCGCATTCGGCAGCTGGCTTGTCTGGCGCTCGCTCCATCCCGCCGCTCGGGAAGCAAACCAGCAATCCATCGGCCTTATGATCGCCGACTTTGACAACTCCACCGGCAATACAGACTTCGACTTGTCGATCAGCACTGCCCTGGCCATCGAACTGGGCCAGTCTCCCAATCTCCGCATCACACCGGATCAGAAGGTTGCCCATTTCCTCGACGAGATGAGGGCCGCTGCGGAGAAGTCCCCTTCATCGTCAGCCCCGCCAAGCGCGCTGGAGCTCACCCGCACAGCCTGCCGCCGCCTCAACGATCAGGCCTATCTCACCGGCGATATTCGCCGCCTTGCGCAGAACTATCTCCTCACCATCCGCGCTATCGATTGCAC